>Ga0209589_1012494_pt1 | contig 11503 bp, 12 predicted proteins | sample CowpeawhiteBW_FD_187525 | JGI IMG/M metagenome (GOLD analysis project Ga0209589, IMG submission 187525) | Root nodule microbial communities of legume samples collected from California USA - Cow pea white BW (SPAdes) (version 2) | ecosystem: Host-associated > Plants > Roots > Nodule | place: USA...
ATTAGCATGTTGGCTTAAGTCAAGTCAACTATAGTCAACAAGTCAAACCTAGTCAAAGGTCAACAAGTCAACTAAAGTTGATTCAACTAAGTCAACTTTGGGAATCAAAAATAACAAACACAAATGGAAGGGATGAAGGATTAGTGAACTTCCTTTCTAAACATGCTTAGTCTTCTTAAGCATGTGCCTCCATCCTTGGTTGGGGTCAATCCTTCATCAAGGTCTCTTTACAAGAGGGAAGTGAAGGAGGGGGGCCGGGAAAAGGTGGAGGAGTTGGAGGGGAAGGTGGATAAGCTGGAGGAGGAAAAGGCTGTGTTGGAGAAGGCAAAGGAGAGTTAGGATGTTGAGAGAAAGAGGTTGGCGACATGGAGGGTTCGTTGCTTGGATTTTGAGGAAAAGTTGAATAAGAGGATAGGGGAATTGGAAGAGGACTATGAGGACTTGAAGGATAAGTATGATGGAGCTGTAGGTGAGCTCGATGATCTGAATAATAGCATCATACAGGAACACATCAACGGTTTTGAAAAGGGATTACGTCAAGCGACATTTTTCCATAGGGAGGTGGATGTTACGGACGTCAAGTTTGATGTCAACAAGGATGTTGTCGACGGGAGGCTTGTGAATGAGGATGATGGTAGTGCTGTTCAGGAAGCGGATGTGAGGGTGGAGGAGAAAGCGGCTGAAGTGGTTATCGAGGCGGTTGATGTTGGAGAAGTGGGGGCTGACGCGGCAGAATAGGACTTTAACTTTTATTGTTCTGAAAATATTTGAGTCTATGCTTGTAATAACCGGTACATTGTGTTACGTTGGTATACTTTGCGTTTATGTTTAATGCGATTAACGTTCTATATGTTATTGTGTATGCCGACTTGTGATAATATGTGGTGTATGTGCGTCGCGATAAGTTATATGTTAAGGGTGTTCGACCCAGGCCGCTTACTTGGGGTAAGGGTGGGGAACTTAAACGAATTAATCACAAGATAAGGGTGTTTGACCGAGGCCGCTAACTTGGGGTAAGGGTGGGGAACTTAAACGAATTAATCACAAGATAAGGGTGTTCGACCCAGGCCGCTTACTTGGGGTAACGGTGGGGAACTTAAACGAATTAATCACAAGATAAGGGTGTTCGACCCAGGCCGCTTACTTGGGGTAAGGGTGGGGAACTTAAACGAATTGATCACAAGATAAGGGTGTTCGACCCAGGCCTCTTACTAGGGGTAAGGGTGCGGAACTTAAACGAATTAATCACAAGATAAGGGTGTTCGACCCAGGCCGCTTACTTGGGGTAAGGGTGGGGAACTTAAACGAATTAATCACAAGATAAGGGTGTTCGACCCAGGCCGCTTACTTGGGGTAAGGGTGGGGAACTTAAACGAATTAATCACAAGATAAGGGTGTTCGACCCAGGCCACTTACTTGGGGTAAGGGTCGGGAACTTAAACGAATTAATCACAAGATAAGGGTGTTCGACCTAGGCCGCTTACTTGGGGTAAGGGTGGGGAACTTAAACGAATTGATCACAAGATAAGGGTGTTCGACCCAGGCCTCTTACTAGGGGTAAGGGTGCGGAACTTAAACGAATTAATCACAAGATAAGGGTGTTCGACCCAGGCCGCTTACTTGGGGTAAGGGTGGGGAACTTAAACGAATTAATCACAAGATAAGGGTGTTCGACCCAGGCCGCTTACTTGGGGTAAGGGTGGGGAACTTAAACGAATTAATCACAAGATAAGGGTGTTCGACCCAGGCCACTTACTTGGGGTAAGGGTCGGGAACTTAAACGAATTAATCACAAGATAAGGGTGTTCGACCTAGGCCGCTTACTTGGGGTAAGGGTGGGGAACTTAAACAAATTGATCACAAGATAAGGGTGTTCGACCCAGGCCGCTTACTTGGGGTAAGGGTGGGGAACTTAAACGAATGTGAAAGAAAACACATGAGAAAGTCGTATGGATGGGAACCCTTGTTTTTATTTATGGAATAGGGGTGCCTCATTAAAACCTCCCTGGCTAAAAACCAGGTGAGGAAAAAGAGTACACCCGGGGTTACAAGTATCGGTTCGATTACAATATACATTCAGCTGAAGTAGAACTTGAGGTGGAATACATTCCTAGTGTTGGGAATCTCTTCCCCAGATAAGTGTTCTAGGCGATAAGCTCATCCTCCTACATCTTCGCGTATGCGGTACGGGCCGTCCCAATTGACGGAGAACTTGCCATCCTTCTTTCTTGCACTGCTGGCCATTCTCCATACTAGGTCCCCGATGACGAACGATCGTGGACATAGATTTGCATTATATTTCCTGGCAGCTCATTGTTTGGCAGCTAAGTTGCATATCTGGGATTTTTCTCTGTGTTCAGGTAGAAGGTCGAGATGCATGGCCATGTTTTGGTGATTGTGGGTTGGGTCGTACAGTTCTTGACGCAGGGATGGTTTGCCAATTTCTACCGGTATCATGGCGTCTGCATCGTAGACTAGACTGAATGGGGATTCGTTTGTTGATGATTGAGGGGTGCATCTGTAGGCCCATAGTACTTCTATTAATTCTTCGGGCCATCTGTCTTTAGCGGTATCCAATCTCTTGCGCAGCTCCACGAGAATAACTTTATTCGCCGCCTCTGCTTGTCCATTGGTTTGTGGGTGTTCTACAGAACTTGTGATGTGCTTGATGCCTAGGCCAGTGTAGAATTTGGCTAACTCTTTGTCAATAAATTGTCGGCCATTGTCTGTGATGATGGTTTGTGGCACACCATATCTGCATATAATGTCCTTCCACACAAATTGTTGAACTTGTTGGGCCGTGATGGTAGTTAGTGGCTTGGCTTCTATCCATTTAGTGAAGTAATCGATGGCTACAATTAGGAATTTCACCTGCCCCTTGTCGGGTGAAAAGGGGCCGAGAATGTCCATTCCCCATTTAGCGAATGGCCATGGGGATAGTATGTGGTGTAGTTGTTCTAGTTTCTGGTGAATAAGGTTGCCATGTTCTGACATGATCCTGGCAGTCTGCTTTTATGGTCGTCCAGAAATATCCGACTCTAAGAACTCTAGTAGCCATGGTGCGTGTGCCAGAATGATAACCACAAATAGCTTCGTGTAGCTCTTTGATAATATATTGTGCTTGCTCTACCGTAACACATTTAAGGAGGGGTTGGCCATATCCGCGTTCGTAGAGGTCATTGCCTATCATGGTGTACCTGGCGGCCTTAGCCAGCCAAGTTTTGTCCGCGTCTAGGGGGGGTTACCGGTTTTGAGGTATTGGAAGGAGGGGGTGGTCCAGTTTTGGCTTTGGGAGGGGGTGACGTTGTTAGCTGGGGTGTGGGTTAAATTTTTACAAGTGTGTGTGATGGAAGGTGTGGATAGTGTTTGCTGTAGTAAGGATCGGTGACGGTTTTTTAGCTTGGTGTTGGCCAATTTGGAAAGGATATCGGCCCTGACGTTGTCGATCCTTGGGATGTGTTCGACGCGGACTTGTTCGAAGGCGGATTGAATGACTGAACGGACCAGATGGTAATACTGTAGAAGGATGGGGTCTTTAATCTGGAACTCGTCATTTAGATGGCCTACAGTGAGTTTGGAGTTGGTTTTGCTCGTTAATCTCTTAATGCCTACCTCGCGGGCTAGGGAAAGGGCGGGGAGGATGGCTTCGTATTCAGCCTGGTTATTTGATGTTTTGAAAGCAAAGTGAAGGGATTTTTCAATGAGGATGTCATTGGGGCCTTCTAAGACGATGTTGGCGCCGACACCCCTTGGATTTGAGGAACCATCTACATGAAGCATCCACTGGTCTTCTATAGGTGTTTGTTGTAGGTCGTTGACGAAGTCTAAGAGACACTGGGCTTTGATGGGGCCGTGGGGTTCATAGAGGATGTTGAATTATGATAGTTCAACGGCCCATGATGACATGTGTCCGGCTAGATCTGGTTTTTGTAATATTTTTTGGATTGGGTAGTCGGTTTTAATGGTTATGGTGTGGTTTTGGAAATATGGGCGTAGGCGGCGTGCCACGTGGACCAAAGATAGGGCCAGCTTTTCTACCATTTGATATCTGGTTTCAGGATCTTACAACGTTCTACTCACAAAATACACTAGATGTTGTGTGCCTTCTATTTCTTGGACAAGCGCGGCGCTGACGGTATAATCGGTGGCTGTGATGTATACAAGTAGGGGTTGATGGGTGTCTGGCTTGTGGAGGATAGGTGGGGAGGTTAGGGTTGTTTTTAGTTTTTGGAATATTTGTTCACAATCATCAATCCACGTAAATCGGGTGGATTTCTTTAGGAGTTGGATTATGGGTTGGGTTTGTTCGGCTAGTTTGGGTAGGAAACGGGAGACGTTGGACCTCCTCTATGCCGCGTTGGGTTAACATAAAACCAAGGAATTTACCCCGGTCAACGCCGAATACACATTTGTCAGGGTTGAGGCGAAGGTTGTATTGGCGTAGCGCGGAGAAAACTACTGTCAAGTCCTCAGCATGTTGGCGATGACTTGGGGACTTGACAACCATATCGTCGACGTATACTTCGACACAGTGTCCCATTAGGTGGTTGAGCACCTTGTCCATTAGCCGATGGTAAGTTGCTCCAGCGTTTTTGAGGCCAAAGGGCATGACCCTATAGAAGTAGTTGGCATCGTCCGTGATGAAGGCGGTTTTGTGCATATCTGACGTGGCCATGGGGATTTGGTTATATCCAGAATATGCATCCAAAAAACTAAGCACCTTGTTCCCTGCCGCGCCGTCCACGAGTCTATCAATGTTGGGTAAGGGGTAAGCGTCACGAGGGCAAGCCTTGTTTAAGTCTGTGTAATCTACGCACATCCGCCATTTGCCATTGGCTTTCTTCACCAAGACAACGTTAGAAAGCCAAGTGGTGTACTGAGCTTAATCTATAAATCCTGCGCTCAGTAGCTTGTCGGCTTCAATCTTGGCTGCTTGCCGACGTTCTTCGCCAAGCTTGCGTTTTTTTCTGGGATACATAGCGGGCTTCTTTATATATGGATAGTTTGTTGGATGCCACTTGGGGGTCCACTCCAGGGAGGTCGGCGGCCGACCAGGCGAAAAGATCGGTGTTGTTGATAAGGATGGGTGTGATGGTGGCACGCTCGTCAGAGTTTAAGCCGGTGCCTAGGTTAATAGAGTTACCATTGGGAAGCTCTAAAGGAGAGGTGTCCTCAACTGGTTCAAGGCGAACATCCCGGCCTATTCTGGGGTCAAGATCATCGCCGGATAGGGCTATGCTGGAGCCAGGGGATCTTTCGATATGGTTGGTTTGTTGGATTGGGAGTTGTGGTCGCAAGCTGGCCATGTAGCATTCACGTGCCAAGCACTGGTCGTAGTGGATGGTAAGGATGACGCCGGACGAGGCAGGGAACTTCATGGCTAAGTGAGGGGTGGAAACGATGGCGCCAAGGGTATTGAGGGAAGGACGACCTAGGAGGATGTTATAGGATGTTGGCGCGTCGACGATGAGGAAGCGGATTGGGATGGTTTTAGTTTGGGTTCCCTCCCGAAAGACGGTGTGGAGGTCAATGTAGCCCCGGGTGGATACGTGTTCACCAGAAAAGCCATATATTGGCTCGTCATATGGGACCATGGCAGTGTCAGGAAGTTGAAGTTTTTGGTAGGTGGCCCAGTAGAGGATATCAACAGAGCTGCCCTGATCAACGAGGTGTACTAAGCCCTAATTCTTCTGTAGTGTGACCATGGTTGCGATGATAGCGGCAATATTTGGTCATATCGACATTGGGAGGTGTGGTTGTCTTGCGTGGTGGAGGTATTAAATCGACTTGTAGGGCTTCGTCGAGGATGCGGGAGCGGGCTACGGTAAGAGGGGCCTATCTGGTGAAGCGAGGTTGGCGGGGTTCGTGTGGGCGGGTATCAAGACGTGGGTTAGGCTGTGGGGTGGGGTTGGCGGTGGTAGCTGCATAGTCATTGCAAAATTTGGTGTGGAGGGTTTGCATTTCCTCCATGCGGACATAGTCAGCTGCACGTAACTTGAGTTCATGCATGGAGGCAGGTGGGTGGAGATAGACGTTGTTGGGGAAGGGGCCGGGTTGTAAGGTAAGGGTCATGCACTGGAGGATCATTTCCTGATTGAGGTGTGGTGTACGAAGGGCTGCCTTGCTGAAGGGATCTATGAACGCTCTGAGTGGTTCATTTTGTTCTTGTCGAATGCCTAGGAGGGATATGATGGTAGTTTGGTGTGGACGACTGCTAGTGAAATGAGTGGAGAACATGTGGGAGAGGACGTCGAAACTGTCGATGGAGTAAGGTGGAAGGGTTGTGAACCATTCTAGGGCAAGGCCCTTGAGGGTGGTGGGGAAGGCTTTGCAAAAGACTGCGTCTTGGGATGTGTATAGGGCGACATGGGTGATGTAGACTTTAAGGTGCTCGTCAGGGTCGGTTTTGCCAGTATAGCGATCCAGGGTGAAAGGTTCCCATTGGGCTGGAAGAGGGGTGTTGGAGATAAAGTCAGTGAAGGGGTGACGGCGTCTGGGCTAGTGGGGGGAGCAGGTGAGGTGGGATGGGATGGTTGATCATAGCGGGGAAGGTGGAGGTTAGGTTGTGAGGGGGGATGTGGGTTGTCGGAAGGTATTGTGGGTTGTATGGTGGAAAATGTGTGGTGTGTAGGGTGGTAGGTATGTTGTAGGGGAATTGGGTGGTAGGGAGGGTAGTGGCGGGGGTTGGGGGTGCGGTGAGCCACGGTAGGGTAGATGGGAAGTGAGGGGGATGGGTGGCGGGAATGGGTGTTTGTTGAGTGGTGGTGAAGGTGTGAGGAGTGGGGTTGTACTCGTTTTCTTCCTTTGTGGGCTGGAAGGCTGGAGACTTCACAGCTTTAGCGGTTTCTTTGGCTTTTCCCTTCAGATTGGGATCAGCTTCGATCCTTCACCTTAGGCGAGAGTTCTCTTGCCTCAGTGCCTCCATTTCGCCAGCGCTGCGTTTCTTCAAATCCGCGAGTTGTTGTTGCATCTTTACTTGACCGTCTAGGATGGCGGTCAGATCAGGCGTGATGCCAGGAGGTCCAGAAGGACCAGCATCCGCCTGCTTGTTCACTCCAGCTTTGCTACGGGTGGAAACCATCTTCAGAGAAAAATGGGTACTAAAGGTCTTCGTCTCGTGCCCCACGGTGGGCGCCAATTGTTCCTGCAGAGAACAAATAAGATGAGTTAGGCACAAGTGTCGCCTTAGCATGTAGTCCGCTATCTCCTTAGTTGGTCTCTCCCTAGTTGATACATGTCAGCTTGAACCCAGGAGGGGTTACCTGTAGAAGAGTCTCCGAAGCTCAAGTAAGTCAAAGCTCTCAAAAAGTCAAATCAGTGATTAATGAATGCGTACCTTTAATTACTGGGGTCCATGTGTATTTATAGGGCATTAATGATGTCTGGTTATCCAGTGGGCCGGGCCTTGGCTTGGGCCCTAGCTTGGGTTGTGAGTGGGCCTGGGTCCTAATCTAGGCCCTTAAGGCCTATTGAACGTGGGGACTTCCATTTTACTAATTCTTCAAGAGCGGTCTGATTCGTTTACTTCTTGACTTGTCAGATGTCGTCCTTGGTCGCATACTATCCGTGTTGGCCACTTTGTTGTTACTTTAGCCTTTATTCAGTTAAGTTTGAGTCCATGGCGGCCCAAGTCGTGTACTTGGGTTGTCTCTGGCATGTACGTGAGGGTTCTCATTTATATGGTTAAGTTGACCAGGTCCGGTACAAGTTAGGCTGACTCGGCCTAGGTTGAATACTTGGCTGCCTTGATGCATTGTTTACTTATTTGATTGAGTTTGGTTAGGTGTGGTACACTTTCCCCTCTCTCCCTCAAGGTTGATTAGATGGATAGGGAGAGGATGGCATTAACTGGATTACAGTGTGAAGTTTGTGTTGTTCACTTTAAGTGGATTAAAGGTGAAAATGGGTGGATAAAGAGTAAAGTTTGTTAAAGTTTGTAAGTGATTTGGTGGATGTTAGAGATTAAAAATTATATTGAAATCAAAGAAAAACAAGATTACCAAATTGTACTTTCTTTTAAAAATAATTAAAAGTTATCATTATATAAGTTTGATTTATCGTAGAAAAAATATGAAAATGTATAAATGAAAGTAACATATTTTAATTAAATTATTTACATGACAATGTAAGAAAAAAATTTATAATTAAAAATTACTTTTTAAAACTTATTTTATAACAATTTTTAAATTTTCGTTATTTTTACATCGTTTTCATAATTATGCTACAAAATAAGTTGCAGACATAATTGTAATCTTGATATCATCCTCGAACCTTCGCATCAGAGACATGATTGTAAAACAGAGGAATTTCACTCTTCTTTCCCCTTTCTCTCTCCCTCTTCGTTGATTGGACGAAGAGGGATAGGATGAATTGAAGTGGATTAGAGTGTGAAGCTTGTCTTGTTCACTTTAAGGGGATTAAAGGTGAGAGTGAGTGGATTTAGAATAAAGTTTGTTGAAGTTTGGGAGTGATTTGATGGATGTGATAGATTAAAAATTATATTTACATCATAAAAAAACAAGATTACCAAATAATACTTTATTTTAAAAATAATTAAAAATTATCATTATATAAGTTTGATTTATCGTAGAAAAAAATATGAAAAAGTATAAATGAAAGTAACATATTTTAATAAAAAAAATATTTAAAAGATAATGTAATAAAAATTTCATAATTAAAAATTACTTTTTAAACCTTATTCTATAACAATTTTCAAATTTTCGCTATTAATTATTTTTGTAAAAATAATATGAAAAGTAATATTTTTACATCATTTTCATAATTAAGCTAAAAAATAAATTGCGGACATAATTTTAATCTTGATATCACCCTCAAACCAAGACATGACAGAGATGATTTAAAAATAAAAGAATTTCCCTCTTCCTTCCCCTCTCTATCCTTCCCCTCTCTCGCTCAAGGTTGATTGGATAGAGAGAGAGGATGACATCAAGTGGATTGCAGTGTGAAGTTTGTGAGTGATTTGATGATGTGATAGATTAAAAATTATATTTAAATCATAAAAAAAGATAACCAAATTGTACTTTATTTTAAAAATAATTAAAAACTATCATTATATAAGTTTGATTTATTGTAGAAAAAATATGATAATGTATAAATGAAAGTGACATATTTTAATAAAAAATATTTAAAAGATAATGTAATAAAAAAATTTCTAATTAAAAATTACTTTTTAAACCTTATTTTATAACAATTTTCAAATTTTCGTTATTAATTATTTTTTTAAAAGTAATTTGAAAAGTCATATTTTTACATTATTTTCATAATTAAGTTGAAAAATAAATTGCCGACATAATTATAATCTTGATATCACCCTCAAACCAAGACATAATAGAGATGATTTAAAAATAGAAGAATTTCCCTAATTCTCAACTCTTAAAATTGGCCAACCAGCACATGCCACGTGGGCTTAATCTCCACTAAACAATTTGAGTCAATAACATGTTGCCACGTCATCATCTTCATCTCCACACAAATCTGCTCCGCACCACCATCATCGCACCACCGTGAAAGACGCACCAACTGCAGCAGTTCGCACCTGCACCATTTGCGTCCACTGTTCATCGTCCTCACCATAGTTCTGTCAACCTCCATTGCTCCATCCTTCATCACGCTCGCGAGAAACCAGCAGCAGCGTGGCCATCCTCCAATAGTGTTCACCCTTCACGCATCCACCTACACCTTCGAGTCAGACAGCGTGAACCAAAGGAGAAGAGAAGCGCCGACACAATCACTACCGCGAGCCAACACCTGCAACGTTGTCGTCAGCCGCGCAGCTAAGGGAGAAACATGGAGGCAGAAACCCTAATTTTGGAGAGACTCTCTGCACCACGTGTCAGCCTCTAATTGCATAGTCAAACTGGTCAAATCTGGTCAATTGGTCAATGGAGCAGCAAAGTTGGTCAAATCTGGTAGAAAGGTCAAAGACTGGTGAAAGGAGAGGGGTTTAACTGTAAATATTCATATTTTTGGATCTCTCTGCAAAATTGGACTACAGAATTGAAAATGGGCTATTTAGAAAATTAATACAAATATTATTTGGTGATAATTTATCATATATCTTTGAATAATTAATTTATTCAATTATATCATAAATTATTAATCAACTATATTTGTTAAATAGTCTATATCTCTCCAAATATCTTTGAATATTTATCTCTATCTTTATTTTAAAAGATATTTGAGAGCTTTTAGCAACAGAAAAGCCCAGTCCAATTCCTATATAAAGAGACCAAGGGAGAAGTAGAAAGACAAGTTCGGGACTTCGGGATTTTGGAACCCTTAGGGGTGCCTAATTTCATTTCTTTTCTCTCTCTTTTCTTCTCTCTATTCTTCTTTTGTATTCCATGGATTTCTAAACTTCTTGGGTTGATTCCATAGTAATTTCTTAATTGGATTCGGAGGTTAGATCAATTAATTTCTTTGTTCTTTTTATTATTGTTGAGGTTTTAATTCATCTATGTCTTTTATCTTTGAATCACGTAAAAAGTAATGATTTTAAATCTATATGCATGTTGATACGATGAGTTCAAGGGTTTTTAAATTTAATTGAAACTTTACTTTGATTTTATTTAGAAACTTTCATGTGATTGAATGAGTTTTTACTAATAATTGAGACTTTACTTTGATTAAAGGTATTTACTTTAACTAAAATTAATTGAGACTTTCCTTTGATTAATTAAGCTTTTTATTTGGTGAGAAGATAAAAGAATAGACATGATTAGGCATAGTAAAATTTGATTGAGACTGTACTTTGGTTGAATTTACTATGGATAATTTAAAAGTTCTCACTTTTAATTGAGACTGTACTTTGGTTAAAAGTGAGAACGCCAACAAATTAATTGAGATTTTACATTGATTAATTTGTAAATCTATAACAATAATTAATTGAGCAACAATTTTTAGATAACCGATGATGAATCTATTTTGAAAAAGTAAACCACACACATCTTTTCAACATTCAACACAAACATGCAACAAACAATCACATCGATAAGCTCACTCCCCACTAGCCCCAAAATATTTAAAAATATTTTCAAAACTTTTGATCTGATACCAATTGTAACATCCCTAAAGAATATTACTGCTTTTTAATAAATAACATATAAAATAACAATTAAAAAAAATACCTCATTTAATAGGATATCGCTTCCCAAAAACATGGGAAAATTAAAACCACAAATAGTAACCATAACATAGTTCGAATGTACACAATCGTTCTATACAAAAGTTACTAAAGTTCAGCATAAATAAATTTTACATCAAAATCAACAAAAATAAAGTTTGCTTTCAAAAGCCCAAGTAGCCTATGCTCTCTGTCTCTAAGTATCTCCTGGCTCACCTGTCAAATCATCTGCTCGCGGATAAAAAATTATTCGATCATCGCCACACACACACAGATAGGGTGAGCTATGCACAATATATAAACACATACATGAACTAAATATGTCACCCATCCCAAAATAACATAACTTAACATTTCATG
>Ga0209589_1012496_pt1 | contig 11501 bp, 4 predicted proteins | sample CowpeawhiteBW_FD_187525 | JGI IMG/M metagenome (GOLD analysis project Ga0209589, IMG submission 187525) | Root nodule microbial communities of legume samples collected from California USA - Cow pea white BW (SPAdes) (version 2) | ecosystem: Host-associated > Plants > Roots > Nodule | place: USA...
AAAAAATGAAAAAAAAAAAAAACTTATAGAAGCTGCAGAGTTACTGATTAAATATTTTATCTATTTTATCCATAAAAAAAAGGCTGAACCAATACCGTAAAAAGACGAAATATCTACGGCTGCCTATTTCATTTCATTTTAATATATAAATTGAATTTAAATTAATAATATTTTAAATTGTTTATTTTTAAATAATTTATTAAATTTTACTTTTCTTCTTTAGTATTAGATATTCCAACATTAACTTTCGTACCTTATTCACAATACATACATTTAAGAATTTGTATACTAAATACCGATTCAAAATTTCAAAAAATAAAAATGCAATAATTCATAGGTATTTAATTTAGATTTATCAAAATTTTACTTCAAACATATTCATTTCCTCGAAAACCTCAAACAAACAAATTTAGATTAATTTTGCATATCTCATAATACTGAGGTTTATTATAAGCCTAAATTAATTAAAATTCATCTTTATAAGTATAATCTCATATGGAAACGCAAAATCTAATTCATGCAGGCAAAAAAAAAAAAAAAACCACTAAAAATAACTACTTTTTCAAATTTGTGGAGCTTACTTAGTACTCTTCTTGTTTTCGTATTTCCCATCACTTGAGCTGTGATTTTTTTTTAAACACTCAACGTTTTAACATTTTATTGATAATCAAATAAAGCTGACTGTATCTTTAATTCTCTTTTCTATTTCAAGGCATTACTAGCAAGTAGAGTATAAAAAATGTCTCAATTGAATTTCATGAACGCGAAAAATAAGTACCGTTTATTATTTTCTTTTTATATAGATTCATTTAATTCCAGAAGCATTAATGGAGAAAAATATCATTCACAGCTAATTAGCTTGAATATATTTTTAACCACGACAATTAACAAAGTTTTTATTGAATTAAATATTATTTCGATCTTTAATACTACTAAACACTAACTTCAAAATATTAATTTAAATTCCAAAAAGTAAAACAAAAGTTATAGAGATTAAAATTAAAATCTAATTATTTACTACGATTAAAAACCGAATTATCAAATTTTAGACAAATAAAAGAAAAATAAATAATAAATAAATGGACTCATGCTATGCAAACAAAAAAGTGTTTTTAAATTAATATTTATAAAATACAAATTTATTTTTTAACAAATTTTCGTCAACAAACTCTTGAAAATACATACCTGTCAGCACCTTAGATGAAAGAAAATTTTGATATGATATGAGAGGAAAAAGAAAAGTTTGGTGTGGGATTAAAAATAAACTTCATCAAACTTTATAAAAACAAGTTTATCAAAAATGTCACAGTAGTTATGAAATTTAAGGTGCAAGAAGTTGTTGAACAAAATTGCTTCCTGGTGTCTCTATATCTGTCACTAAACCGCCTCCATCTACCCACAACAAAAATGAAATCCTTCTTACGCACTTCAAACTTGGAGTTAGTTTCTTTGTTTGAGCCGGGGCGTAGGAAAGTCAAAGACCAAAATCAAACATAAACGGGACATAAGACAAAAATCATGTTTGATTATCGAACTTAAACCGTCAAAAACCAATGACTAACGTCTTTCTTTACAACCACACATCAATTACTTAATTCACTCACTAAGTTAAAATACTTTTTAATAGTTTATATTTTCCGACGTGACGTGATTCTGAAATTACAAGCACATTAAAATTAAAATTGAGATTACACTGCAATGAAAAAACATGGCTTGAAGCATATTTTTGACAGTTAAGGGAAGGAAATGAATTAGTGTATGATCAAAGATCTATAAGCTGTCTAAGATTGATTGGAGATATGTATCTCTTGTCTCCATTAATAAGCTGTTTGGCAAGTATTACGTTGGCTGCTTCACTTGGGTGATACTGATCCCAGAAAACGTGTTTTTCCCTATCTGAACACAAACTAGATGTTGGTACACAAGGGATTATCCCTGCAACTTGACCCCCACTTCCAATTCCACAACATCCTCTACTTGCTGTCGTAAATCCTGCAAACCAAATATTATTATAAACATGTTTCTCATGTAAGTTATCCATGTAATGCACAGTGATTGATTTCGAATACTAAATTATTACCATATTTACGATAATTTACGATCAGTTCCGACACCAAATCATACACATTAGCGAGCACGAAGGTAGCTCCGGGGAGGTTGTCGTTTAGCTCAGCAACCAAATCCTTCAATCGACCATTGTACTGGGTTGCAAGGTTATTAGCCAAATCCACACAATCTTCATCGTTCAGCTCGTTTAAAATCCTCTGGTAAGGTATGCATCCTATTGGCCCAACGTTGCTGATCACAAATTTCCGACCATCCAGTTGGTAAAGTCTCTATCATAATATCATAAAATCATAAAATCATGTTAGCTTTTACGTGTTTCAAAAGATATAACATTTCAATTACTTCATTTTAGGTTAAGGTTGTTACGTAAAGTTGGATCCTGAAATGATTGATCATGTCGTCGACGAAAGCATCGGGGTTTTGAGAAACTCTCACTCCGGAGGATACAAAGGGAAGAAGATAATTGTTTAAGAAATCGTTGGACCCAACGATGACGGAGAACAAGGATTTCTTCATTAGGTAATCTCTCGCCTCCGATTCGCCAAGCAACTTCTTAATCTGTTGTCTTGTTTTGTTGAAGTAATCAATTTGAATATCCATTCCGAGCCTATTCGTCTGAAAAACAAATTAATGCAACGTAACGTAGAATAACTATCATGCGTAATACACGAAAGCATCAGAGTTAAAAAAATAAAAAATACTCACGAATAAGCTTCCTGTTGCATTTAGAATGCCTCCTCCTCCTGAAGCATAGTTGACTCCATTGAGTATGGTTTTCCCAGTTGTGTTTGGTGCCAAATATGGAGCTGCATAATTTGCTTGTCCCAATTCCTCTCCTAAGAAGGTTGAAGAGTCAATGAAAAAACAGAAATCAAATGTTACAAAAGAAAAGGTTTGTGACAGAAAATAAAATGTTACCTACAATATCACCAATGGTTCTTCCATTGGTGAAACGACCAGTTGGATTTCCTCCAGAGGCCTTGAAATCGATTCCATTGGGGGGAACGTTTGCCTTGGAAAGAGTTGAAAGATAGTTGTTGTTTCCTGCATCTACCAAGGAGTCCCCAAAGATGAAAGAAGCTGCTAACTTACCATTCTGAGCAGCAACATTTCCATGAAACCTCAGATTCACAAGCAAAAGCAAAAGAGCAAAGGTTGTATGATATTTCAACGCCATAGCCTAATTTATGTTTCACCACTTGTTGTGACGTAAAGAACTGAGGCAAACGAATGCTTATATTGTATATGGTTTGATCACTTTTATGAAGAAGTTGACAGTTTGAACAAAAAATTTCATGTGGTAGGTCATCAACATATAAAGTATAGTTGTGCGATTGAAAGTCACAGGGTGGCATAAATGGTGATGACGTAGAGAAGGTGACAGTGTTGGCGAAGAAGATTGTAGGGATTAATTAGATTAGGTGTTGTTTGGTGACCATAACAAAAAACAAGGTTACACTGAAGATTTATAAGCGATGTGCCTATAGTATTTACGCTCCATCTGTATCCAACAACTTAATAGGACTTACTAGACACACTATATTAAGCAGTAAGACAGTGTATAAAATTGACCGTGTAGTTTTTTTTTATTACAGTCATAACTTAAGTCACGTACCATCATATTGATTTTCTTAATAAAATTTAATATATTTAAATAATACTTTATTTTAAATTATATTTTTAATATTGCGATGCGATGCCTTTTTACTATAAAATTATTTAAAATCAGACGGTATATACAATTCATAATATTTCTTTTTCAATTTAACCAACCACCGTACAAATATTTCGTAACACCAGTGTAATTTTGCTTGTGCATCTGCTTAGACTAGGCCTTGCACAATTTTTTTTAATTCTTCGTTGCATAAGTCACAAAAGAAAAGAGGTGAGACAAAAAAAAATCTATTTGATACGAAGGATCATGTTAAACTTTATTTGGATGAGAAACAATAAATTGCACTTTTCTCTGTGTTATTTTTTAGAAATTACGTTGGATAGTGTTTAATTATCTGTCTTCATAAAATATCTAATTAATTTTTACATATAATGCCGTACAAGGCCCTAGTCCAAATGTTGTATACAGGGTAAATAGAAAATTTAATATATAATTATTCTTAAAAAAAATCATTTACAAATATTTTAAAATAGAAAAATTAAGTGTGCTTAAAAAGGTGAGTGTGTGTGACGTTTATTATTTTATCTTCAAAATTAATTTACAATATTTTAAAATGGAAAAATGTAAGTGAGTCTTAAAAGTGTGTGTTGATTTATTCCATAAACTATTTGATTTAAAAATTTAATTTTTACATTTGAATTTCCGAAAAAAAAAAAGGTACATCACGAAATTTTGATTATAAATGGAATTTCAACTTGATTAATTTTACCAGTATATTATTAATATAAATATGCTATATAATTTAAAAGTTATTGAATAAATTTTTGGAGTAATTAAATTTTAAAATTAACATATTAAATTTAAGGAACACCTAAAACATTCGCATTAAAAGACAATAAAACTATAAAAAAAAAATACAAAACTGATGCTACAAAAATACATATAGTTTCTTTTTTTCATTTCATTTCTAATTATAAAAACATATTTTTAGATTCAGAATAATCTAATAAATTTGCAGCTTTAAATGTTAAATTTTTTAGTAAGAAAAATTTTGAAAAACACCAAGGTTGTGTTTGCTTTCAAGGATATTTGAGGGATAATAAGTAGATGGAGTTGAGAGGATGGAAAGAGGAAAGTGTGAAATTGTTTGTTTTAAGAGATGAAGAGGTGAAAGTAAAGAGATTTGAATGTAAAGTTTGTGAAAGTTTGTGAACGATTTGATGAATGTGATAAATATATAATAAGGATAATTATATCTTGACCTACTATATATTAACTCATCACTTTAATACTCTTAGATCATTATATCACACAACTAAAAAAATCAAAATAGATAATTGAAATGGTGGGTTAATAGTGAGTCAAAACAAGTAGGTCAAAATATCATTATTCATAAAATAATATTTTAATAGATAAAATTGTTAGATTACAGTTTTACCCCTATAGTTAAAATTAATATAAAATAAAATATAATTATTATTATTAGTTTTAGTATTATTATTATTAGTTTTATTAATTATTATTATTATTATTATATTAATATTATTAGTTTTAATAATATTATTATATTAATAATGTTATTATAATTATAATTAATATTACTACTATTATTATTATTAATTATCCACAAGATTTAATAACAATAATAATTATTAATTTTTTATAATATTTTTAATTATTAATTTGTGCATGTCATATTTAAATAATAATATTTTTATAACTAAATAAATTCTTGCATAAGTTCATAACATAAGATCGAAAAAAAGAAATAATTCAAACAACATTGAAAGTACATTGATTGAAAGTTCATAATTGAAATAACAATACTTGAATAACTTTAATTGAAATAATAATACTTGTCTCTTAAGACAGATTGTTGCATAAGAAGTCATGTCCAATTGGATTGATAGCAACTCAAACTGTGATTTTAAAGTACCATTGCAGTAAATTTAGATTCTACCATTCACATTTAATGATATGATAAAAAAAACACTGAGACAGCAATAAAAATAAATAAAGAAATAAATATAACAAGAAGTTTTTAGACTTAAAATAAATAATTTTTAAAATATCTTCATTGATTAATATGAAAAATAAAAAAAGTGAGACAGGAATACAAACAAATAAAGAAATAAATATAACAAAAAGTTTTTAGACTCAAAATAAATAATTTTTAAAATATCTTCATTGATTCTAAAATATGATTTCAGTAAAACTATATTCTAACATTCACATTTTAATGAATATGATAATAAAAAAGTGAGACATATTATGAATAAAAACAAAGAAACAAATATAACAATAAATAGGATTAAAAATATGTATAGATTTCTTCAAGTACAGAAAAAACAAGTTGATATATGACTACAAATAAATTAATAAATTAGGCAATAACTAATTTGTTAGTCCCGTAATATTAAATATGTTGTCTACTCTTTCAACTTTTTTTTCTTAACCAAATATATTAACTTAGTTGACAGCAAATGAAGAACGAAACGAGGTGTCGATAGATAAACTCATAAACAGCAAAAAAAAAAAAAAAAAAAAAAAAAAAAAAAATATATATATATATATATATATATATATATATATATATATATATAATATATTAGGTCTCTAATCAATTCTAGAAAGAAAGTAAATAATATTTAAAACAATCAACCCACCTACTTCAACAAAGACAAAAAAACAAGGTAACTGAGTAAAGTACCTTTACTTATTGAAGATGCAAAAACAAATGGAGACCGAGTAAAGATTGGCGGTAGACTTTCGATAAAAAAATTTGAGTGTCAAATTGGATTTTTATATATAAATTACTTTTTATAATTAAAATTTTTATTTAAATATTTATATTTTCATAAAGTGATTTTTTTATGTATTTTTCACTTTATAATATTTATAATTCATTGAATTATTGTAACAAGGGCATTATAATTTTTACTCCAATTGAAGGTTAGTCAACTAATTCATCATGTGTAATTCATAATGTAGTTCAAGATACATCTATAAAATTTTACAAAGTCTACCATATGTAGAAAAACATAAAACTTCTAAATTTCATAATTTAAGTTATACTAATTTTGGGAAAAATATAATTAGAGTTGGTGTCAACTTTATAAAAGAATTCATACAATCATAATTAGGCATACTAATTCGGGAAAGATTTGATTAGAGAAAAACATCACTAATAGGATAATCATGAATACATAAATCATAAATATTAACATTGATTCAAAAGAGATATAGTGGATATTGTGCTTTTTTCAATATTTTGTTTCTTAATATATCTCTATACCTCTCTTTCTACCCTCATTCTTTCTTAATCATTTACTTAAAAAAAATGTTATAACTAGTGAAAAAATCCTACTACCTATCAATGTTCATCAAATTTATTTTTATTTTATTTTTTAAACAATAAATATATATAAATTTTAAAATATAAATAAAATTGGTGATACAATAAAAATTTGTACTAAATTTAATATAAACAAAATAAAAATATATAAATATAGTTTTAAAATATATATAACATGTATAAAAAGTAAAATTAAAATTTTTTGGGGGAGTCGTGACTCCCCTCAATCATAACAATAATCTGCCATTGACAACCAGCACGATCAAGCTAGCACCACACGAACCACCAACAACTTCACACCAAGAGCAGCACACAAACACTGAACATTGTAAGCAAGAGCAATGAGATCTCACCAAGAGAGAAACTTCCTTTAAATTAAGGGTGGCAAAACGGGCTAGCCCGACTTGTTTTGGCCCGGACTGCCCTTGGCTCGACAAAAACGGGTTTGGTCGGACTAGCCTGTCACTAGCAAATGGGTTGGATACAACAAACCCGTTCCGCCTCAGGGTTAAAACAAAATTAGTATTTATTTAATTTAAAGTTTAAGTATTTTTAATTTATTTTTTTCTTAAGTATTTTTAATATATATTTAAAAAATAAATTTAAACATTAATATATAATTTTGTTTTTACATAATGTATTAAAAATAAATTAAATGGAAAAAATAAATTTAAAAAGAGTTAAATTTTAAATTAAAAGATATGAGCGAAAAAAATGATATATATATATATATATATATATATATATATATATATATATATATATATATATATTTGGAAGTTGATTTTTAGTAATAAATATATTTCCGGAAGTCGATTTCCGGTAATATATATTCTGGAAATCGATTTCCAGTAATATATATATTTCGGAAGTTGACTTTTGATAATATATTTTGACATCCGAAATTATTTTTTACCGGAATTCGACATCCGAAAGTAATTTTGAAAGTACAATTTTTATAACTTTGCTTAAATGGTTAAAAGATATTTTTGAGATTTTAAAAAAATGGAAGTACATAAGAAATTTTGGAGGTACAGAAGAAAGTCGTGAGCGCTTGAAAACTCTAACCTGACCCATCCTTTTCAAAATGATCCGTCCTTTTCAAAATGATCGACCCTGACCCGTTTTGATATGCGTACTTCAATTCAGTTGTTTTTTTCAACAAACACTATCACCAATCACACCTATGCACAGTAAATAACGAGTTGGGTTGAGCCACTATTTTTAATGTTCTTGAATACAACTTCACTCACCCACCTTTTGCAATGAGAGACTCCACAATGAATATTTCAGACATGTAGAGAATCTTTCTGCATGTCCAATACAAATTCATGCAATACTGCATTCACATTCATAAAGTAAAAAACATATTGCAGGGATGCAGGAAATCTCTATGGTTGACTAATAATAATACATGCATTACTGCAAAGTTAATAAATCACAATAATTAAAATATAAATGAATAAATACAACTTCACCCACCCACCCTCTGCAGTGATAGACTCCACAATAAAAATTTCAGGCATATAGACAATCTTTATGTTTGGCCAGTACATGCAATACTGCATTCACATTTATAAAGTATGGTTGACTAATAATAATACATGCATTACTGCACAATTAAAAATTGAGATAAGTTCGAATTTAAAAATTCTAGACATTTAACTAAATTTATTTTAGTATTAATATTACTATTATTAATTTTACTACTATTATTATAATGATTAATAATAATAATAATATTATTATTATTATTTCTATGTTTTCATTTACAAATGAAAATAAAAGGGTTAAGGACGTGGGTAACGAAACACTTATTTAAAATTTTTATTTAAATTTTTTAAATTTGTGTTTTTAATAAATTGTGAAATTTTACTTTATGTTTGTTCATTTTCTATATTTTTTTAAGTATTACTTTTTTAAGTTGGTGTTTGACATATTATTACCTTTCTTTTATTAATATTTTAACTTGTTTGTTATCATAATAATTAATATATCTTTTATTATTAGAAAAAAATTATATTATTCTTCAATAATTTATATGATATAGCTGTTGTTTTAAATTAATAAAAAATAAAAAATATGTTATTGTATGTTATACATTTAGATAACAAAACGAGAAAAAAAATATTTAGTTTTTTAATAATTTAGAGTATATCAGATATTTTAAAAAAAATTATTAAAAAAACTACTGTTAACAAAAATGATTTTGCAGTCATATGTAAATATTATGAAAAAAATTGTTAAAGCTACGATGATATATATATTTTTTCTCATTTCTTGAAAATAAGAGGATAAAAGTCTTAAAGTCTCCTATAAATTTATCTTTTTAAATCAGTTCAAATACTTTAAAATAAACATCAAAGTTACCATCAAATCCATCTTTACAAATAATACATCCCTTAAAACAAACACTTTAATGATTTTCGAATTTTACTAAACGATGTTATATGTGTGTTAAATCACGAGAAGTATAGTAAAAAAATTAAGGTGACATGTAACCATAGATGCCATGATTTGATAAATGTTAAATAGAACTTCTTTTCGTTGAAGAATTCATAAATGAATAAAATGCATAGAATATTATTAAAATTTATGTATAAATTGTCTGAATATATTTTTTCCTTTTTAGGATTGGTGTTACATGTAAACTTTAGTGAGTATGCCTTTGGGGGACGTTAAATTAAATGATAACGGATATAATATAAGAATAAATGTAATGAAGAGTATAATGGTTTGCTGACATTTAGTTAACGTTATTAGTTTTAATTGAAATTACACATCTGGTTTATTTTATGTAATATATTAATTACATTTTTAAATATTTGTGTATAAAATGGTCTTATTCATTGTTATTCTCTTGACCCATAAAATTCCAAAACTGCCTTTAACGAATACAAATTTATATCATGGTAACATAATTTTCTTAACAAAAATAACAAGTACATATTAGCAAACTCCATAAATAGTTAACGTACATACACTTATTTTTTTATTATTACAGAGAGTTTGTACATATTTTATTATTTTATTTCAAATTTTTAATACGTTATCTCTATATAAATAACATTACTTAAGAGAATAATTGTAAGAAAATTACATCTCAGTGAAACATTTAGATTTTGGCTTTAGGGATTCCCTCCTTCCACCTCGACCGTTGTACTGTTTCGTATTCTATAGGAATTCAAACCCACTCAGCCATGGCCACTTTCAGAAAGCGAACCCTATCGGCGGAGTCCGACGCCATGGCCAACGACGCCACACCTCAGCAGCCCAAGATCTCCGACTACGAGCTCTCCAGGGAGCAGAGAATCCGCGAAAACCGTGAGAGAATGGGGAAGTTGGGAATATTCGACCTTTCCCTCAGCCTCAAGCTCCACAACAACAACAAAACCCACCGAACTACTTCTAGATCCTCAATCAAATCCAAAACCCCTCCTACTATCAAACTCTCCGCCCCCACTCGCCGCTCTTCCAGGTTCCAATCCCACCCATCTATCATTCAACGCATGATTTTGTTTATTTTTGCCTTAACTTTCAATTCTTCTTTCCAGATTGCAGAATTTGACCCCTGTTAGTTACGCTGAAGTTCCTGTCAAGAAAGCCGAGTTTGCGGAACGTGGAAGGGTGGTGATAGAAGAAGGTGCCAAGCCTGAGGTGTACACTGATGAACACCTGAAGTTATTGGGGAACACCGAGAAACCGTGGACGCTCTTCGTTGATGGTTATGGTAAAGATGGAAAGCGAATCTATGACTCCGTCCGTGGCAAAACCTGCCATCAGTGCAGGTTAATCACTCTCTCTCTCTCTCTCTCTCTCTCTCTCTCTCTCGCAGTAAATTAAATTGTTACTCTACTGTGTGAAGCCTAAGTTATCAAGAGGAGTGCTACCATCACACCCTCTAAAACACTTTTTATTGTTATTTTGCATTTTTTAGAAATCACAGTATCACTTGCCATAGAGTTCCAGAATAACTTAGTAGTCGTATTGTATTCCAAGGAAGATATCTGCGGCTTTTAACAGAGAGAGAGAGAGAGCATTGGTATCATTTTTAGTTGTTCTTAGTTGTACTGGCTGTCTGCCATGAACTTGTGTTTAGTATTTGTATAAATACTACTTTCGAGACATGCTTTTTAATTGCGGGTAACATGATGCTGATTTTTTCCTTAAAATAAAACACCACTAATTTTATTGTGTGTACTTGTGTATGATAGTGGACTTTGAACAGAAAGAGTGTGTTTGTTTACTTTTTGTATTTGCTCACAAACATAATTGAGTTTGAAAGACTTTTGATAAAAAACTGTCTTTTCCGCTTTTATAAGATCTTTCTTTGAAAATGACCATTTTTACCATGTTCTCATTTAGGAGATGTATTTAATTTTATGGTGTACCGGTCTTCATTTTTTTTTTTTTTTTTTTATTTTTTTTTTTTTTTTATTTTAATTTTTTTTTTTTTAGGAAAAA
>Ga0209589_1012497_pt1 | contig 11501 bp, 13 predicted proteins | sample CowpeawhiteBW_FD_187525 | JGI IMG/M metagenome (GOLD analysis project Ga0209589, IMG submission 187525) | Root nodule microbial communities of legume samples collected from California USA - Cow pea white BW (SPAdes) (version 2) | ecosystem: Host-associated > Plants > Roots > Nodule | place: USA...
GCATGATGAGAAAGATTCACATGGGCCTCTCACAAGATGATCAAGTCAATCATGGGCTTTTTACATTATTTACATGGGCTAAAGAAATCTCTAAAATATGAGATGATGCATGAAGGAAGTAGTCTAAATTTAAATTGGGCCATTGTTTAGGCCGAGCCCAATGTGCTACCTTTGGCTGAGAATTACTTGAGTGACTCTCCATTTGGATGCAAGCAAAGCATGAACTAAGCAAGGAGAATGTGATGGAAGCATGGTGCGTGTGAGTTGGGCAAGGAGAGTGTGATACGCCACTTGACATCATCAAGACTCATCTACTACATCACATGGTCTACAATCAAGCTTCTTCTCCAAGCTACATGTGCATTTCATCTTTGTTGCATTTTCTCTTCATTTGGCCGGCCATGTGCCTATAAATAGAGCCACTCAAATATTGTAATGGTTACTCTTGAATTGCTAATAGATAAGGAGCTAGCCAAGTTCTACACTGGCCTCGGCATCGAACACATCACAAGTTCTGTAGAGCATCCACAAACAAATGGACAAGCAGAGGTGACCAACAAGGTTATCCTAGTGGAATTGCACAAGAGATTAGATAATGCCAAAGGTCGATGGCTCGAGGAACTGGTAGAAGTGCTATGAGCCTACAGGTGCACCCCTCAATCATCAACAAACGAGTCCCCATTCAGCCTAGTTTACGGTGCAGACGCCATGATACCGGTTGAAATTGGTGAACCATCCCTACGCCGAGAACTATACGACCCAACCCGCAACCACCAAAACATGGCCACTCATCTCGACCTCCTACCCGAACTCAGAGAAAAAGCCCAGATACGCAACCTAGCCGCCAAACGAAGAGCTGCCAGAAAGTATAACGCAAACCTATGTCTACGATCGTTTGTAAGCGGGGACTTAGTGTGGAGAATGGCTAGCAGTGCAAGAAAGAAGGATGACAAGTTTTCCGCCAACTGGGACGACCCATAGCGCATACGTGAAGACGTAGGAGGAGGAGCTTATTGCCTTGAACATTATCTGGGGAAGAGATACCCAACACATGGAATGTGTCCCACCTCAAATTCTACTTTAGTTAAGTGTATACTGTATTGAACCGAAAACTTGTAACCCTGGGTGTACTCTTTTTCCTCACTTGGTCTTTTTTCCCTAAGGAGGGTTTTGGCCAGTGAGGTTTTAACGAGGCACCCCAAATTCAATGAATAAAACAAAGGGTTCTCAACTGTACGACTACTCTTTATTTAACTTTCGCATTTGTTGAAGTTCCCCACCCTTACCACAAGTAAGCGACCTGGGTCGAACACCCTTAACTCGTGGTTAATTCGTTTAAGTTCCCCACCCTTACCACAAGTAAGCGGCCTGGGTCGAACACCCCTAACTCGTGGTTAAGTCATTTAAGTTCCCCACCCTAACCACAAGTAAGCAGCCTGGGTCGAATACCCCTAACTCGTGGTTAATTCGTTTAAGTTCCCCACCCTTACCACAAATAAGCGGCCTGGGTCGAACACCCTTAACTCGTGGTTAATTCGTTTAAGTTCCCCACCCTTACCACAAGTAAGCGGCCTGGGTCGAACACCCCTAACTCGTGGTTAATTCGTTTAAGTTCCCCACCCTTACCACAAGTAAGCGGCTCGGGTCAAACACCCTTAACATACAATCGATTTCGCCAAACATAACATACATCACAAATCATCCTCATTCGATACACAAAGTAACAAACAAAAAATCAATCACATTAAACATAAACGCCAAAGCAATGTACCAGTTATTACAGACATAAGCTCAATAATATTTTCAAAGCATTAAAAATCAATGTCCTATTCTGTTGCATCATGGCATCATCCCCCTCCTTCTCCTCTTCGGCCGCCTCCTCGTCTGGAATGCTCTCATCCTCCTTCATAAGCTTCTCATCAACAACCTCTTTGTTCACATCAAATTTTGGGTCTGCAGCGTCAACATCTTGGTGAAAGAAGGCCGCTTGCCTCAAACCCTTCTGAAAGTCGTGGATAGGCTCTTGGATGATGCAATTCTTCAAGTCATCGAGTTCACCTACAGCACCATCATATTTTTCCTTCAGCTTATCGTAGTCAGCCTCCAAATCTTCTATCTTCTTTTTCAATTTTCCCTTTGAGTCTAGACAACGAACCTTCCATGTTCCCAGCCTTTTTCTCTCCTCCTCCCAACTCTACCTTTCTTTCTTCCACGCGACCCTCTCCTCCTCAAACTTGTCCACCTTTCCCTGCAACTCTTCCATTTTTTCCCTACCTCCCTCTTTTACTTCCCGATGATATAGAGACCCAACACGACGACTTAATATCAGTGCTTTGCTTCCAAACTTGACCATCGTCCTCACAATATGATCCGGCTCCATACCGTCAATGGAGTTGATGATGGTATCTGGGAGGTTGATCGCAATATCTTTTCTGACAGATATCTCCGATAACTCGATCAATCTGGACTCCGGTCCTTTTGCCACACTGACCGACCCCACCCCATAGCCGACCCGAGTAACGTTGCCCTCACTTTCTTTACATCCTTCCCCTTGCCGGGTCGATGCGACAACTCGGCTTTCCTCTTCGTCCCGCCGTGCACGTGTACCTCGACCACCGATTCCTACAGGTTGGGAACATTAGTCTTCCCAGCTGCCTTGGCTTTAACAACCATTTCTTTCCTCAGCGACTGGAAGAACGCCAAATTCTTCTTCCCCGATTGCGCTATGTGCCCTACAATAACATATTAAACCCCGGTTAGAACAACTTAGAATCATTAACACAATTTAAGTAACAAATAGATACCTTCAATATCAATAATTGGGTGCACGGAATTATAAACTCTAACTAGGCCCTTAGTGGACAACTTATCAACAAACTTCATCAAGGTCTCCACCACCTCCTTATCCCCCACCGACAACTCGTTGGTGCCCATATCCTTATACCGAGAAGGGGTGCCCGTCCAGCTAAACGGGAACTTCGTACTCCCATCTACGTTCAAGAAATAAGGCTTGCCCTCTTCTTTCACCACAACTTTGAAGTATCCGTCCTTAAAATGCTTGAAGGACTGGGAAAATGCGTCCAATCTGCTGATGTTGGGACGACTTATCAGAGACAGCCAAGTAGTCCGTTGGTAGGGCCTAGTATCATAGAAATACAGAAATGCGTAAGGAGAAGGCTGCAGATATAGTGACTGGCACAAGACGCGAAAGGCTTGCATGTAAGCCCAACTGTTTGGGTGCAGCTGCGTGGGTGCAATGTTCAGCACGCGCAACACACCCATAGTGAAATCGTCCAGCGGCAACTGCACATGTAGCTGTTACACCTTTTGCGATAACAGGTGTACAATTCAGCCAAGAATTGAATAGGCGAGACCACCGAAATAAGGATGATTGATTATGAACATCGGTAGCCACCCACCCGTAACCGCCCTTGGCTGGCAAGTTACTCTCCGCCATCTCCTCTAGGGGGTCTTCTCAGACCTCCCTCACCATTTCCATAGGGATTCCACCTACCATACCCTTAGAACTACTGCTCTCTTCTTCAACATGTCTACCTCTACTCCTACCAGACTCTATACTCTCGCTACTAGACGTAGACAATGACACGCTATCACTACTAGACATACCTTTTCTCGTGTTTCTGGAAATATGTCGGTTGGAATTGGGAACTAGTCGGACAAGAAAATGCACACAAGATATCTGACTGGAAATTCTCGCAAATGAACCAATAAATCCTTACTCGTTTTAAAATCCACATTTATAGGCCAGAATTGCAAACGGTAAAAACCCCTTCCCGCCAAAATAACAACTCATACTAATTGACACAATCATTCCAAAAGACATGACCCCTGACATCCCTTCACCTACCATCAACCCTTTATCGCCTTTAGCCTTAACACTGTTCATCACACTTAAAGGCTAGGGGACTGGTGTACCTCACCTAGCCGGCCTCGCTAACATATCAACACATATCACCCTTGACCGAAACCTATATCGGCCAAGGCTGGGGGGAGTGGTGTACCACACCAAGCCAACTCAACAAAATAATAATAAAACGATACCTATATACCAAAGCATTCAAGTAATCAGCCCAGGCTGGGCTGACCTGAGCCTAACCAGCCTAAACTGGTAACCTAAACATCTAGAGGAACAACCTGCATAAGACAGCACATGACCAACACAAACCGCCAAGGAAAGTAGTCGACTTAGGCCGATAACCCAATATACTTAGCAAAATCAAAGCCCCCCAAGTATTCAATGGGTCCACCTAAGGGCTTGGGTTAGGGCCCAGGCCCACTTACAGCCCAAACTAAGGCCCAAGCCAGGGCCCGGCCCATAGCATAACCAGACATAATAAATACTCTATAAATACACGTGGACCCCAGTAATTAAAGGTACACATTCATTACTCCATTAATCACCTGATTTGACCTTTTGAGAGCTTTGACTCACTTGAGCTTCGGAGTCCCTTATGCAGGTAACCCCTCCTGGGTCCAAGCCGACATGTATCAACCGGGAAGAGGCCAAGTGAGGAGATAGCGGACTACATGGGTAAGGTGATGCTTGTGCCTAACTTATCTTGTTTATTCTCTACAGGAATAGTTACTATTACTACATCTCTTAGTAGAATTTCATGGTTCTACCTCCATTGGATCTAGAATGGATTGTACTTCAATTCAAATAACCAATGCTCCAATTTTGCACAACAGCAACATTAGCAACAAGGTACAAATCAAAATTATATTTCTTTTTTTATGCTTTTCTCTTAATAGAAAAAGTACAAACATAGTACTTGAATATATTTTAGTCTTTTTATTAATTTTAGTTTTTCAAAGTCAAATTTAAGTTATTTTAGTTATTCAAATGTATAAATATATTTTAGTGATAAATTAAATTAATAACATAATTACAAAATCATATATATCAATAATATTTAATGTTTTTATAAATTTAGAATTCAGTTCATTAATTTATGGATGTACTTGCAGGTATTGTTCAATTTGATTGTCATATTGGAAGAAGGAAAACGAATTTGTTTAATACACAAGAACGGTTACATAAAGAAATTGTTGGTAGCAGCTCCAGTCATGCTTCACTAAATTGTTCTGCTATTTCTGAAGTTGTTAATCCTTTTTATGTTAAACAAAATTCATTTCATTACTTTAATTTCTTTAATTGTTACAAATTTAGGTTGCTAAATATTCATTTCAATCTATGTTGAAGGTGTACAATTCTGTCAGCCTTCTCGGGAGCAGGCTATTATATCTATTTCAAAGATATTGGATTTTGACAATAATTCTAACGAAGATGAAAATGATGGTAATCAATAATGGTTTATTTTAAATAATAAATACTTACTTTTACTTTATGTAAAATTGGTTTTTTCTTTTTCTTTCAGATAACATAATTGGACATTTCTCCTCTGATTTGTATTCAAAAGCTGAAATTCAAGGTGCAACAATACTTTTTAGTGTTTTTGTATTACTATATTGTACATATAAATATAAATGGTATTTAAGTAATGACATATATGTTGTTTATGTACTTAGCAAATGTTGATGTTGGGGAGTGTTCACTTGAGTGTCCCTATTGTCAAGCTCAACTGTGGTACAAAGAAAGATCTGATAAATTCAAAAGATTAAAACAAGTTGATTTCTCTCTTTGTTGTCAAAAGGGAAAAGTCCAACTTTCATTGTTGAATAAACATCCACAATTGCTTCAAAAGTTGTTCAAAGGTGAAGACACTACAAGCCAGCATTTCTTACATTACATAAGAAGTTACAACAACATGTTCTCATTTACATCCATTGGGGCTAATATCCATTCCTCAATCAATGATGGATCGGGTCCTCCTTAATTTATTCTTAGTGGTCAAAATTACCATAGCATTGGAAGTTTATTGCCTGAAAAAGGATCAAATCCAAAATTTGCACAACTATATATTTATGACACAGAAAATGAAACAACAAACAGAGTTAGTCACTTTGGGTATGTGTACATAGTTTATTTATGTTTTAGCGATCATTGCGCATATAATTATCTAATTTTTAATTTTACAGGTCTGATAGTCAACAATCCATATTTGATAAATCATTGATCGAAGAGTTGAAGAAAATGATTGACAAACACAATATATTTGCTCAAACATTCAGAAGAGTAAGAGATTTTATACATGATGATGAACAATCAAATTTTGGATTAAGGTTATTTAGACATCGCTTTAAGGATCCTAGAGTATACAATACACCAGTAACAGATGAAGTCGCAGCATTGATAGTTGGTGATTTGAGCACCTTAGATGTAGGAAGGGACATCATTGTCAAGAAAGTTTCTGGTCAGTTAACAAGACTACATGAAACACACACATGTTTCATTCCTCTTCAATATCCTTTGATTTTCCCATATGGAGAGGATGGTTATCAAGAGAATATTCCAATTAGAGATTGTCAAAAATATGGACAAAGTAGAAAGAGAATTCATATTTCTTTACGAGAATTCATTGCTTTCAGAATACAAGATAGAAAGGTTGAATTTGGTAAGGTTGTAAATTCATGTAGATTGTTTCAACAGTTTTTAGTGGATACATACACTATGATTGAACCAAAGGTTGTCTTTTATACGAAATAATCAAAAACTCATTCGTTCAGATATTCTGAATGGGTTACAAGAAGCTGTTAACAAAGGTGAAATTGATCCTTCTTCCATTAGTAAGCGTATTGTTCTTCCAGCTTAATTTACAAGTGGTATGAGATACATGTTCAATAATTTCCAAGATGCTATGGCAATTTGTAAGAGGTATGGCTATCCAAATTTGTTTATAACAATCACATGTAATGTAAATTGGCCTGAAATTCTTGATTTTGTCAAATCAAGAGGATTAACTACTTTAGATAGGCCAGACATTGTTTGCGGAGTTTTTAAAATGAAATTAGACCAAATGATGACATATTTCAAGAAGAATAATTTCTTTGGCAAAGACAATGCAGGTATACCATACTACTTTTCTTAATTTATTTTTCTTACTGGCAATTATTTTCTCGAATAATTATGTTCCAAATTTAGGTATGTATACAGTTGAATTTCAAAAGAGAGGTCTGCCACATGCTCATATATTATTATGGTTGAGTGACTCAAACAAGTTAGAAAATGCAAAGCACATAGATCAAGTCATCTCTGATGAACTTCCTCATCCAGATCTCTATCCTGAACTTTCAAAGGCTGTTCAAACATATATGATACATGGTCCATGCGGAGCCGCTAGATTCAACTCACCATGTATGAAAGAAGGTCGGTGTTCTAAATTTTTTCCTAAAAAATTTAGACATTCAACTACAATTGATGAAGATGGATATCCTGTATATAGACGTAGAGATTATGGTTTATTTGTGTTGAAAAATGGACATAAATTAGGTAATGCAAATGTCATGCCGTATAGTCCTCTTCTCTTAATGCATTATCAAGCTCATGTTAATACAAATTATTGCAACAAATCCAACTCAATCAAGTATTTGTTCAAATATGTCAACAAAGGTCCTGATAGAGCAACAATTAAAATTACAGACAAAGACAATGAATCTACAAAAATGCGTATTATTGATGAGATAAAAAGATATTATGATTGTAGATTCATTGTTGAATTTATGGCTTCGATATCCATCATAGATGGCCAGCTGTTCAACGTTTAACTTTTCACTTACAAAATCAACAACCAATTTTGTTCAAAGATGATGATCGAATTGATGATGTATTGCATAGGAATGAGAATATGAACACCATGTTTCTAGCTTGGTTTGAAGCTAACAAAAAATTTGAGGAAGGCAGAAACTTGACTGATGCTGAATTTCCAACAAAGTTTGTTTAGATGTCTCAACAAAAACAATGGAAACCAAGAAAGCAGGGTTATAGTATTGGTCAACTAACACATGTTCCTCTAGGATCAGGTGAATGCTACTACATGAGAATCTTACTAACAAAACAAAAAGGTTGTATTGATCATGATAGTATAAAGATAATTAACGGTAAAACATTCTCCACATACCAAGAGGCTTGCCAAGAATTAGGATTATTGGCAGATGACAAAGAATTCATTGATGCCATTAAAGAGGCTAGCCATCTTGCATATGGAAATCAACTTAGAAGGTTATTTGTTGCTTTGTTAATCATGAATACAATGTCAAAGCCAAATGTTGTTTGGGATGCAACTTGGACTTTACTTGCAGATGGTATCCTATATCAAAAAGGAAAAGACTTGAACATACCAGGTACTAAGTTGAATTAATCTCCACTGTTTTTTCCATAATTATTTATTCATTACATGTTTTATTTTGTAGATTTTCAAATTGAAGAGCATGATTTACACAATCTTTGTCTCCTATAAGTACAAGAATTTCTAAATTCAAATGGGTGAACTTTAACAGATTATAGTTGCCTTCCTCAACCTGATCTTTCAAATTCATTCAAATTTCACAACAGGTTCATTGTTGATGAAATGAATTATGATAAAGAACAAATGGAGAAGCTACACCAATCTCTATTGCAGTCAGTCACTAATGAGCAACTACATGTTTATAACAAAATTATGACAACAGTGAATTCAGAGGTATGGAATTTCTTTTGTCAGTTGCTATTAGAGCCAAGGGAATGATTGCCCTTAATGTAGCTTCAAGTGGAATTGCATCTTTATTGCTTCCTGGAGGAAAAGCTTCTCATTCTACTTTTTGCATACCATTAGCAATCAATGATGAATCAACCTGTAACATCAATCTCGTATTCGTTATATATATGTTGTTTTTCAATTGTTAATTGTTGCTTTACTGTATTGTCAAGAATAAATGTCTAGATACATGTGCTTGGGTGTTACTGAAAAAACAACATTCATTTAAATTTACATAATTGCATTTCATTTCTTTAATTGTATAAATGTTAAAGAATCATAATTCTATAATTTTGTTGTTACTTTTGCTATAACTTCTATACTTTATGTTTTTTGTTACTTTTTGTGTCAGTGAACAATAATAATTTTAAATTTGTTGTCACTGTTTGCACGTGATAATGTTTTCTATTCTGACTTAAACTTTCCCATTCAATTCACAACTTTCACTTTACCATTTCATCCACATCCTTCATCCACCACTACATTTGAACGTCCATTTCTCTGCAATTACAAAAATGGAAATGCAGCAAACCCAAAATCAGAGAACAATACTTTAGAATTTCAACACCATCTACATACTCTCTCAGGTATGTCTTCAATTTTAACACAAATACAAATTTAGATCTAATAGTATGCATTGAGATATTATGTTCTATGTGTTGTTTGTTGTGTTCTGTCTTCCAATTGTATCATCATGATCCCCACTTTACTAGTATTACAGAGGAACACAATCAAATATAGTTTGTTTTTTGGTAAATGAAATAAAATTTACTAACGTTCATTTAGCGTATGTACTGGACTTTCATATATATCTAAAGATTCATAGTTTCTTTATTTCAATCTTCTGAATTTTTACTTTATTTCAGTTTTATTTATTTATTTTTGTAAAGAATTATTAATTCTGGATTTTATTTTTATGAACGTCGATTTATATATAATATAATTCACCCTTCTAATTTATTATTTAATTATTTCACTATTTTTTCTTATTTAGAATATCAGATTTTGTGATTAGAATTTTAAAATAAGTTATATATAAGTATGTTCATAACTTATATATGTTTTGGTTTATGTTTCTGTTCTTGCAGACAAAAGATTGATAATGTCTTTATTGTTTGAAAATAATTTAGTGTCATTATTTTGTAGCCATTTTTATTTGTCGATCGACACTTTGCTGTTGGTTATGCACATGAATTAGGCCCACAGTGGCACTTGGTAGATGTAAATGGTAAGAGCAAAATAACTACCTATAACATGGATTCAGATAACCCAAGGATCAATGAAGGTTGGTTTAATATGAGAAATTTGTATCAAATTCAAAGTGATTCTCACATCCAATTTTAGTATTTGGGAAATTCTTTATTTCACCTAACAATGTTTAAAGGTGGATTTACAACAACAAGTTTGACAACATTTATGCACCGTATTAGTCATCAAAATACAAGATCTATATTTTCAGTGAAATTGACAAAGTATAAAGCAAAGCAAGTCACTTGGTATATTCCTTCTGATTTCTTCTTATGCTTATTAGTATAATTAAATTGAAATACTTATACTAATAATAAACTTATGAATCATGTAGGATTGCCATCAAAGTTTCCCAACTTCATTCGGGAGGAGAACGTAGAAGATGTCTTTCTTATAGGGCCTAAAACTATAGTGAATTTCAAAATACTAATATCGAACAAACAATGAACTTCAACAAAGATAGGTCAAGGTTGGAGGCTATTTTGTTCTGAAAATGAATTAAAAGAAGGAGATATTGTTGTCTTTTAAGCAGACAATGATTTCATCGAACCAAATGTTGAAGTCTTCATTAATGGTTGTTGTTGTGATTAGATTAAGCATAATTTTGTAATGTTGATCAATTATGGTCATTGAACTTTGTTATATGATAATATAGTTGAGTACTTGATCAATTATGGTCATTGAACTTTGTTATATGACAATATAGTTGTTTATAATAAATTTTTAACATTTTTTTATAATTTTATAATTTATAATCAATATTAAAAATAATCTCGTGCATTGCATGGGTCAAAAGACTAGTATATATATATATATATATATATATATATATATATATATATATATATATATTTTAGATATTCCAATATAAATTCAAATTCAAAGTTGTAGGCCCAATCCAATTCGAAAAATCTATAAATAAGGGGTCTGGCAAAGGTGAAAAGAACCACCCTTAAGGCAAAAAAGAAACACTTTGAAAAAAAACCCTTTAGGAGAGAGAGGAAAGAAGTTAGAGGCTCATTCTGAAGGCTGGAGGCATTCATCTTCACCATTATTCTAGTATTCAGAATGCTAAAGAGTAGCCAACTCCCTTATTCATGGGGGTTGGGTGTAATGTATTCTTAACTCTTTATGAATTTCAATATTCTATATAATTCTTTTCCATCACTCATGTGTTCTATTCTTGCTTTAATTGCATGGTATATATTGGTTGCATATTTGTGGGTCTCTAATTATTGGACACAATATTATAACCTATACTGGAGTAGACAACTAATTGATTATGCATCTAGACATTGAGTACATAATTGGTCATTCATAACATCAGAACTTTGATCATTGATGCGAACTTATAATAAAAATTGCTAAGACATTAGAGTTTTTATTATTCAAGTTTAGACTTATCGCTAAGACATTAGGGCTAGTTACAAGAGGTTTGAATGCTATAGTAAGAATTAGAAGAATATTGCTTAATGTTTTTGCTTCAAATTGGATCATGAAACCCAATCACAATGAAGCCTTTATCATATATTGTTGCACACCATATATTGATATAAATATAAAAGAACAAAAAAAGTTTTTTTTTTTTTGTGAAATTTG
>Ga0209589_1012502_pt1 | contig 11496 bp, 5 predicted proteins | sample CowpeawhiteBW_FD_187525 | JGI IMG/M metagenome (GOLD analysis project Ga0209589, IMG submission 187525) | Root nodule microbial communities of legume samples collected from California USA - Cow pea white BW (SPAdes) (version 2) | ecosystem: Host-associated > Plants > Roots > Nodule | place: USA...
TATAACATATAAAATTATATATATATATATATATATATATATATATATATGACTACGAAGTCAACAAAACTGAACCAGACTTTTTAAATAATGCAGATTCTTTATAAAGTCAAATTTCAAGGAAAAAGGAACCATTCTTGCCTTTGATTATCAACTTAACTCACACTGTCATGGATAATGGGTAAAAATAAATCAAATCAGTAGATAGTAAATTTGTTCATTTAACAATAATTATTTGAATAGTTATATGATTTAGAATTAGTTAAGAGTAATAAATTTCTCTCATTGAACAAAGGTGTGAAAATTAAATATTTAAAAGTAAACATGATTCAAATTTGAATTTGTGATGAAAAAAGTAATTGAAAAGAAAATCAAGAAATTATCTCGAAAAGTTTGAGATTTAAAAAAACAAGAATTTTTCAAAACTTTTTAATAGTAACTGATAGTTTACGTAAAATAGAAGTTGTAGACAATAGTAGAGATATGTATCTTTAGACAAAAAATGAAAAAAAAGAAGTATGAAATACATATTAAAAAAAATTTTACCCCAAAAAATAAAGTCTGTATTCAGCATCTCGTACTATAAGCAACTATTATTAAGTTGAGTATAGTGTTTAAGCAAAAACTAAAACTAAGTTAAGCATAAATTATAAGTACAGACTAAAAATAAAATATTTCAATTTTTATAAGAAAATAGAATGCATGTATGATTAACTTAAATGTTCAATATTTAACATGAAAATAAAATTAAACAGAATTTTTTTTTAAAATTTAAAATTAAATTTTGAAAACAAAAATCTTAGTATAAAAGTGAATAATACATTTTAAAATTATTAAACTAAATAATAGTAAAGGAACATCATAAATAAAAATAGAATAATAAGTCTTTAAATTTTAGATCAGAAGACTCGGAGTCGATTTCTTTAAGTTTTTATTTTCGAGATTAGAAGACTCGGAGTTGATTTCTTTAAGTTTTTATTTTCAAGAAATGTAATTTTTTCTAAAAAGATGATTTCTTAAACATTTAATAATTTGTATGAATATTTTAAAAAATGAGTTCAAAGTTAATAGAAATAATAAAATATATATTAAAGTTTATATTTAAATAATTGATAAAAGGGATTAAGATAAATTTTAGATTTAATTATTCTTTTGGTTTTGTTTTGGTTCAAAAATATTGATTTTTCAATATTTTTTTGTTTTAATTTTTAAAAAATTGATGAAATGTGATCTTTTTTGTTAAATTTATTGAAACAAAATCAAAAAATTTAAGAAAAATGATCAAATTAAATCAATTTTCTAAAAATTAGAACCAAATTAAAATTTAAAAAAACTGAAAGACCAATTTAATATTTTTGAGAAGAAAAAGAACCAATAAAATAACTAAATCTAAATTTTATATACATTGAAATTAACTTACACTTATATATATATAACAATACATAAAGAAGGATCTCTTTTTTATATTCCTATTTCATAATACCAATTATACCCTTTATAATATAATTATTTATTAAATTTTTTTAAATTATCGGTTACTTTTATCTATTTTTTATAAAATTATTTATCTTTTTTTCTATTCATCGATCATTATTTTCTTTATTCATTTTATTTTATATTTAATAAATATAAATTTATTTTATATATTAATTTAATAATATTATATTATTATCATCTACTAATATAATATCATTTATATTTAAAAAATATATACATACAAATTAATGAAATATAACATCTGTGTTTATTATGCGGAACACTGTTAGCTTTCCACGCTCGGAAGGCGTTGGTGGCGAATGATGGAGTACGGTTATTGTGTTGTGAATGGTGATGTAAAGAAAACAAGATAAGGAGAAAAAGCGATCCAAATTATGGTTGTCTTTTTCCTCCAACAGCCAACGTTAAAGTCTAAACCACCTCTGTCCTCTTCGATGGGTATCGTAACACAGCCTTAATACACAGGTCATTATCCACAAAAACGGTTGGTCGTCAAGGAATGTGGATCAATTCAATTCCCCATTACGACTCTTGCAAAACCAACAACATCGAAACAACTTTGCTTTCCCATACGGTGCATATAAAAATTAGTTAATTTACCCATTCAGAATTATTAAATGCATAAAGACCCAAAACCATTCATTAAACAAAGGTTCAAAATATTTTTCTTTAGTTGTATGTGGAAGAGAGAATATTTAATAATTAGGGTGAATTCCGTTATAAGTAAATTTAAGTCTATTTCAATCCTACAAAATCAGCTTGTAAGTATATTTTTTCATATTAATTTGACTCTGACATCATGTTAGAAATGAGTTTAAACTTAATTCAATCTCATAAAATCGATTTATAAAATGAAGATTATATCCACTTATATATTATAAATTGACTTTATCTTTAATTAATACGACTCTAACATTTTTTTATGTTGAATTGTGTTTGCGGTGGTGAGACTGTAGTGTTTGTAAGTTAGTTTGGTTAAAGGAGGGCCAGAAGTTACCCTGTGGTGTGGGGAAGACACACACCAATGACTTGTGCATATGCAAGTGTTTGATTACGAGTTCAGTGTTTTCATGGTGTGATGCATCAATTGGATCATGGCAAATTGTCCTACTTTATGGGCACTGGGATTTTGGTAGGACATGCACATTTTACCTTTCATATTACACTATTTTTCCCCAAAACAACCTATACCTACCCTTAGTAAAAAATTCTCACAAATCTTGTCAACAATTATTTATGTCATTGTACTACCAACTTTTATTACGTCAAGTTTCAATATAATGAAAAGTTAAATATTCACCTCTATTTTATTAATTTTATAAAATTGTTTTTTTCCTTAATTATAGTAACTTTTTTATACATCTATATCAGTCAAGACCATGATTTGAGATTTCATAAGCTCCAACTAAAAAAATTGTCAACGAAATTTAGAAACAAAAGTACTCAGACAATTCAATTTTGACTTCACAAAATATGTAATTTTAAAATCGTACTAAATTAACACGATTTTAATTAAAATTAAAAAAAATACAATTTCAATATATATCACAGTATACGGAAATATGAAATCGTATTAAATTAACATAACTTCAATTAAAATTAAAAAATAAATTTATCAAACTGAAATCGAATACCAATATCATAATTTTAAAGTCAAAATTAAGTATTGTTGTGCTTTTTGTCGATGTTGAATACAAAACAAATCAATAACTATCGCCAAATATATTAAAATTAAAAACGATGTTCAGAAAGAAAAGATACAAAGGAAATCTAAAGTTGTACGGAACAATTATAAATTTTCTCACAGAGAAAATATAAAAGTTATTTTCTTGAGTAGCTATCATTTGTCCCACCTCTATTTAATTTGAATCTTAATTTTAGGTTTGTTACATCCTGCCGAACTTTTTCTCTTTCGATATTGGAAAATTTCTTTATCAAATAATTAAAAGCTAATGAAAATTATCGTCTTTAACAGGTGAGAATTTTTGTTGTTAATTCATCGAACCCTCTAGAACGTAATGAAAAAGAAAAAAAAAATGCACTTTCAAACTTTTTTTTTTCAAGATTGAAAAGAAAAACAGAGATATATAATTATGAAAGATCCAGCAGAAAAACAAAAAGACTGATATTTATAACAACAAGATGAAAACAAAGAACAAAACGAAAATAATAATAAAAATAATTAGTTTTAGTAAAACATTGATTCTCAAACAATTATTAACATTACGTAAACCAAAATTACAAAATTACACTACAAGAAAATGCTTCATTAATAACTAATTTTAGTGACCAAAAGTTATTAGTTGATATAATTACTAATTTAGATACAAGTTTACAAAGTAAAAAAATTATTGGTTACTAAAATAGTTACTATTATAAATAAAAAATTATAATTGGTCACTAAATTGGTTTTTAAAATTAGCTACCACAGTTTTGGCTACCAAAGAAAACTGATCACTAAAAATTAGCTACCTAAGTTTTGGCTACCAAAATAATTTAGTTACTAAATTGTTCTCTAATTAATTAGTGACAAATTTAGTGACCAATTATAATTTTTTATTTATATTAGTGACTATTTTAGTAACCAACAAATTTTAATTTTAAAAATTAGTATATAAATTGGTCACTATAGTGACTAACAACTTTTAATCACTAAAATTGATTACTAATTGTACTGGACCAGAGGAGTGATTCGGTTGTAGACTGAGAGGACAAGTGGATTTTGGTATCGGGTCGGGGAGACACCGACCGAGGGAGAATATTAACCGAATTAAGTTCTGGGTTTGGTGTCGTTTTTAGGAGTTAATGAGGTTGTTATATCCTTAAATATTTTAGGAGTAGAAGATAATTTTGTTTCTGAGAGATGTTGTTATTTTTAAGAAATATTTTAGAATTAGATAAGGGGTTTTCTTTTAGTTATTATTTGGTGAATCTTGGGGATCAATATTTTGTAACTAATTATGATATAAATAAGAGAATTACTCCCATGGTCAAGGGACAGAGATTTTTTGACCTAAGCAAGTCTTAAGCTATGGTTAAAAATATTTCTTTCTTTTTGTTTTTGGTTAAGAATTATCTGGCACTTTTCTTGACCGGAACACTAATAAAACATTTTTTTTAGTGTTAGTGAAAGAACATTCATTTGTTGACACCACATGCTCTTTCTATACTCACTTTACAACCAAATAAATTCATATTTTATTAGAAAAAGCAAGTGCATAATTTATCAAAAACATAATTTCCTTCTATCATAATTTACTTATGATTAAATGTTTATGGAGAATCAATAGTATGGTTAATGATCAAAGTTCAGCAACATAATTAAAAATGGCTTATGATCTCTATTAGAAAAAAAAGGGCATATGATAGGAATATAAAAGGTTGAGATCTGGATATAACTTGTAGAAGCATTCCGAAGAAGATGTTTTAAGATATTTATAGACAATTAAGGAGTGTATACCATTGTCAAGGACACTCAGACAGAACATATCCCTACAAACATTATCAGAATTATATGTAAGGTGAATGTGAATTTTATGCTCACTTCACTTAATAATTAACATGTATCTTATTTGCGAAATCAACATGAACCATTCAAATCAAATGTGTCGATGGATAATACTAGTACTAAGCCAATCCTTGGTTTTAAAAAAGAAATCATTTTTCGTAACACCTTTCAATTTGGTTTTCGTACAATCAAGAAATTGCATAAGAGTGACCAACCTAAACAGAAAGTTTAAAATTCACATATTTTACTTCAATAAATATATCACAGTAAGTTTGAGAGTATGCATAGAGAGGTTTACCATCAGCCAAAAAGAATGCTGGATGGTATGTTATGTTTTAGTTAGTTTATGAGACAACTTGAGCACATGCATGCCTCAGATACTTTTTGTCAAGCAAAATAAAACTTGAATTGTGAAGACAGAAAACATTGAAACTACTCCACCTAAGATTGATTCCACTTTATGACCATATCTTCATACCAAATTCATGTCATATCAAGTGGAAGGGACCACAGAGAGGTCCAAGCGCCCCGTCCATTCTTCACCTGGCTTCAACGTGATTGGTTTCTCTATCGCTGCACCATCCACGCACACCATCTGTTTGTACTCTTCATCCCCCAAATCCACTATCGCCTTGGACTTTTTCTCCCACGGATTCCAAACAACTATGCAACACCAAACTTGGTTAGTTTCACCTGTTACATTGCGTACCAAAATTTCACTAACCTACCAACATCATTCACCATTTCATTTGGAAGTGCAAGGAACCATACCAACATCTGGGAGTCCTTCCTTTCTTATGACAATTGTCTGCTTCTTTTCGTGGTCCAGAACAGCCACCCCACTGCCACCAGAATCGAGATACACTCGATCCACCTGATACATCCCGACAATAACATAAAAATAATCAATGTCACACTATTTCAACAATAACAGAACCAGGTCCTGAGTTGTTGTCTCACCTCTGATTCAAACGTCAATGCATCTCCTTGTTCTGTGAAGCGTTCTTGGTTGTGCAAGTTGTCTAGATAGTCTAGAGTTTCCAATCCTTCCACCCTCACTTCACTGCCAATGATTGTCAGAGATTATCATGCTTGTTCAAATATTGCATATTGCAAATACTAGAAAATTACTTATGTAAAATTGATCACCATGATCACATTTAGTCACGGACCTGATATCAGAGACAGAGTAATATGTATGGTACGCAAAGGAGAAACTGAAGGGCTTGCTATTGACGTTCCTGACGCGAGAAATCAGAGTCAAATATCCATTTCCTGCCAAAGAGACCCTTAACCGAAGTTCGAAGCTGGACAAAATACTCCAGATCAGTATCTCAAATATTAGGAGATTCAACCGACAATTTAGGTGGGATGCCAAAAAACATGATAAAACTACCCATGTTTGCGATTGAGGTCCCCCACATGTGGTTGGGGTCTCGGCACTTACGCCAACAATTCATTTACTTTTTATTTTTCTTGCGATGTGAATTCTTGGACTGATTCGAGTTTTCGACAAGAAAGTGTCATAATTTAGTATATTTCCTCACAATTTATGTTCATGTTTTTCTTGTCTATATTCAAAAGATAAAGAGTGTGGGTTCGGAGTAAGTAAACACATAATATGCATTTAATTTCGAACCTATGTGGCCATATTTTCAGATCATCTTCGGTTGGTTTGAGCAGCAAATCAATATGGGCTTTTTCACCGGAATCAGTGGGTAACGGTGGAGGATTTTGATCGATTACCCATATTTTGTTCCTGGCAAACCCATGATGCTCTAATGATCCACGGTTTCTGAACTGGAAAAATAAAATTACAAGAAATCAAAGAAAAAAAAACCTTGTTTATCTAACTCTCTGTATGTAAGTTTTTCTGTTACTTATTCTTGGGCTATGAATATGTGCAATTTACTTTTACAAAGTATTATTCGATATTCAAATTATACCTGAGGGAAACAGATAGCAATTCCTCCTCGTAATGGTTTGAGAGGGCTTATGATTGCCTGAGAAAGAAAAACACCACATATACAGAGAAAATTACATCCTCAATTAAAAGCTAATTAAATAATAGATGAGTCTAAAACAAAACAAAAGAAAGTAAAAAAGCTAATTATGTTTACCTTACTACTAGTGAACAAAAGCTCCTCGCCACGTTCCCATTTCCATGAAAGAACCTGCCCTCCGTGCAAACTAACCTAAAAGTGTCACCCACGCTAACTTCAATTTATGAAAACAGTTATTTCAGAATCAAAAAGGAAAGAAATCACTATATCTTCTGGGATGGCATGATCTGGGTAATTTCTATCTGACACATAATGACATTTTAAAGCTCGTATACAAGTTTCAAAAACATGTAAAGTAGAAATTGATCTCAACACATAATCATTTACTATACAACAATTTCTGCAAAAAAGGTGGTGAATGTAAACGATTAGTGAGAGTTAAAAGAATCTGACCCTTGCCGAGGCTCCTCGATGGTTCCGCAGAACCACTAGGCCTATTCCATTCCTATCCTTGGTAATTTCAACCGCTCTTATATCATCACTTCCAGCCCCAGAATGATTCATGTCCAAACTCTTCGCTGATTGTGTAAACTGAAGAAGCAAGAAACGGTATCAGTATCACTATTCTCGATCCCTTTAAGCGTAGGAGTTCAAAGCTGCTTCCCGTGATGATAGGAAAAAAAAGATTAACAAGTTCAGCTGCACGAAGCAGGTGAAAAACCACGGGTTTCCCATCACACCTTCCTCGTGAAAAAACCAAGTTATCCCACGAAAATTGATACCAAAATCGCAACTTTTCAACTACCAACTACCTTCATCCTTAATCTTATCTAATAACCCGTAGTAAGGGTCAATTCTCGAACTACGGTCAAACACAGACGCATGAAACAATAATGGCTGTGATTGCTATCTGAATTTGTACTATGTACCAACGGAAACAGCTACCATGGTAAAAACAGGTGTTAATGATATCCAAATTCCAATTCTTCCAGTTATACAATCCAAAAATAACCTCATTCAAACAGAGTTTCACTCATAGCCCTCGAATTAAACATGTGATCATGAGTATTATAATAATCAAATTAAGCTAACAATGAGAAACCAAAAAATTATTTACCTAAAACTCAAGCAAGCAGAGTTGAAGTAGAAGGGTTCCGAGTTTCAACCCCTGCTGTGAATAACTGTAATATGATTATGAACACGTGACTGCAATAACAGACTTAACTACCCGGTTATTTAACAGTGTCTGAGTTTTGTTTTTAAAGGAGCTCGTAGTAGGCATAATTTAAGCTTCAACAATGGTCTCCTTCTGTTTTTTTACAGAAATTATATAGATTATGGACCATTCAAGTAAGTAAGTACTAGAGGCCTAAGCCAATTGCTGGTGATGGTAGAATTATGGAATGATGGAAATAACCATCAATCATTCGGACACTGAAGATAGTGACTCGAAGTCATACCCTTAATTAGATTGCAGTGGACCTAACATGCAATTGACACCATGGTCACTTTTTGAGTCTGTAAAATTATCTTATGCTAGAAAAGAGAGGAAGAACTATGGTTGTACTTCTCATTCACAATGTGGGTTGAAGGAGAAAATTTGTGAATGAGAAAAAGGAAGATTGGGTTGGGATGGGAGCGAGGGCCTTATCCTTCGGCATTGGTACACTTTCTGGTTCGACATGCATGAAAGTGATATGACAAAAAATAAATACAATAGAAAAATGAACTCGTGGACATGATTGCCTCTTGAAAACCACATTCCTGACACTTGCCTGCTGCTAATCGCATGTGGTCCAATAATCGACATGTCCACCTCACACTTTATTGACTAGTTTATAATTTTACATACACAAATGAGAATTAAATCTTTATTGAAAGTGACAAAATTATATCATGTAGATTCAGACTTTAGAACAGAATATTTTGGACCCCAACTGCATTCTCACTTTACCGTATATAATAATTTGTTCTCAGGGAAAATTTATCGCGTTAAAATCCATTTTTTACAAGCGAAATAGCACAAGCTGAGCCCCTTGGGCAACTTTGACAAGTGCTCTTTGAGTTTCTTTTTGCCCCTCCTATTTAAATGCAAAATTAGAATTCGACTCATTCCAATTTAAGAGAAGATTTATCCTTGTATTTAGTAATGTATGAAACACGTTATTTCAAACTTACGGTATTAAATTTTAGGTGATATATCAAACAGTTATGTTGATTGGATTAAAAAGTCATAACACATCACATGTAATTTAAAAAAATTCATCTTTTTATTCTTTCTTTTAGTTTTGGAAAACGTATTCCATAAATTATTAAAGTATAAGAATTTTTATTTGAAATTTTTGAAATAGAATGAATTCCAATTTCACATATATTTAAAGAAAAAAACATATTTAATTCAATATTTTAAGATAAAAAAACTATTTGTCAAGTGAATACAAAGGAGTGTCAAAGAAAGATTGTTGGATGGAAAAACATTTTGGCAAGTTACATAATTAGATTTAATGTTGTTTTTTCATTTCAAGAAGAAATACAATGAAATAAAAACTATTTTGTGTTGTTATCACCGAACATTAAAAATGTATTATCTTAATACTTTTTAAAAAATTAGTATATTTTAAAATTTAGTGACCACGATTTATTTTGAAGACGAAGCAAAAAAAATCAAAAAAATACACAGCAAAAAATATAAATTCTACGTCTTTAATGTTCTTTAAGAATTTTATATTTCAATAAAATAGGATACATGTCTATCTAATTTCTCCACTCAATATAATTATTTAACTTCTCCACTTAAAACAATGTAAACATATATTCTTTTAATTTTAAAGGCATTATTTTAAAATTATATTTTTTAAATAGTATTATTTAAATTAAAAGATGGGATACAAACACGAGAATGCGTGTTTTTTTTATAGCATTACATCGTAACAATTATTTATTTATATAATATTTTTCATTTTATCTTAATAAAATTTTAAAAATTATATTATAAAATTTACCAACATAAGAATAAAGAAAAATAGAAACCAACTTAAAATATAGTAAATTAAAAAAACGAAAGAATCAGCATCTAAACTAAAAGAAAAATAATAAATAATAATAAAATCTATTTTTTTATAATTATAATTATAATTATATTTTATTTTAAAAAAGTAAACAACACTTATATTTTCCCTAGTATATTATTAAAGAAAAATATAAGATCACATGGCAAAAAGATATAAACAGATACACAATGTTTGTATTTGAATCAGCTTTTAGTAAAAAAATATAAAATCTCCTATTCATTAAATAAAATCAGTTCCCTAATATTTATTTTAAAATATTTGTATTAGTAAATTCACGCAAAAGTAAAATTAGATTCAGATTTCGAGTAAAATAAAACTTAAAATTTAACAACTTAAATGAAATAAATATGGTGGAGAAAAAACTCATTAAAGGTTGGTTAATTTAATAAAAAAAAATGTTTCAACAAGTGAATACATACTTCAAATTTATAATACGGCTAAAAAGTCAAATATTTTAGAGTAAATAGAATGTTTACAATATTGCAAAGAATATACATTCGATTATTTTTAGTCCTTATTTTACAGTTCATTCCACTCAAAATTAGAATCTTTAGAAAAACAGAGATGTAAAACGTTTTTACATTATCATAAATCATATATTTTAAGTTTGCTTATTTTTACCAGAATATCTCAAAAAACATATGAATAATAATGACATAAAATATATATTTGTATTTCAATGTAACAAATATTTTTTTCTTAAAACTTATAAGCGTTTTGTATGTATTCTCAATGGAAAATTCTTATATATCATTTCACTATAAATAATTGTTTGAGTTGAGTTCGTTTCTTTCCATTGAGTAGAACTTTCAAATATTAGACTAATAAGAAGACTCAACAAAAAAGAATAAATTAATTAAAAATATGACACAAGTAATATAAATAAATGATGTTAGCAAATTAATTTGAAATTTAATACAAAATCACATTAAATTGATCAAATCATTGATCAAATTTGTGATTGAATTACTTGAATTTTTTTATACCAAGTATTTATTAATTTTGTTAGAAAACTCCATTATCCATTTTAGTGGATCTTTTTCTTTTAATCATACTTTCTTATCTATAACTAGGTGCGGATAGCGCATGTGTGTATGTATTTTTTACATATACATAATATTATATTAGTAGGTAATGATATTATAATATTATTAAGTTAATATATAAAATAAAATTATATTTATTAGAAAAAAAATAGAATATATCAGTAAAGATAATGGTTGATAAATAGGAAAAAAAAGAATAAATAGATATAGATGATTTTATACAAAATTTGTAAAAATAACGGTCAATTTTTAAAAATTTAATAAATAATTATATTTTAAAGGATAAAATTAAAATTTTGAAATTGTGGACTAAAAAGAGGAAATCCTCTTTATTTATTGTTATAGATAATAAACATGAAATCCAATTAAAA
>Ga0209589_1012506_pt1 | contig 11492 bp, 6 predicted proteins | sample CowpeawhiteBW_FD_187525 | JGI IMG/M metagenome (GOLD analysis project Ga0209589, IMG submission 187525) | Root nodule microbial communities of legume samples collected from California USA - Cow pea white BW (SPAdes) (version 2) | ecosystem: Host-associated > Plants > Roots > Nodule | place: USA...
TATATATATATATATATATATATATATATATATATATATATATATATTTATATTTATATTTTATTTTGGTACCAACCAAATGTCATTTTGTTATGTACCTTTTTTTTTGAAAAAGTCACAGTATCTATTTTGGTACCAACCAAATGTCATTTCTCTTAATTTTTATATATTGGATGATCGACTTTAATTTTTCGAAAAGAATTTACAAATATTTATATATTTTTTATTAACAAAAATTTATTTTATAAATATATTCTACCTTTCTCTATAACGAGAATCGTGTTACAGTATCTATATTTTTCAGTTTAATCGTATTTTTTGTGTTTGTGTCTGTATCATATCATATTCATGTCGATATCCGTGTTTATGATTCTTAAGTAACATGTGAACACGAGAAATGGACATGTTCTGGATCCCCTCTATAATTCAGCAGTTTCTTTCTATATAATTCCTTCTGTATCCACTACCCTTGGAAAATGTCAACAAGGCAAAGTCCAATTATGCAAATCAAGAGATTGTATTTCAAACTTCAATGCATTAAATGAATCCAGTTCATCATTGTAGCATAATATAATACACAACTCAGACAAAAAGAAACACAATTGTTTGACTATTTGAAACTAATCGATTATTACGTTGGCCTTAGGCCTTTGACTATTTGAAAGCATATTATGGGGTCCGTCCGAATCTTTGTTAATGGATTAGTTTTACACGGATCGGATTATAATGGATAACAGTATAAAAGTTTTAACTTTTATTTTAACCTAATTATATGCCGCAGCAATGCTTTCCTCTCCTCCTTAGTTTTTTCTTCCATGCCTTTCGTCACTCTGAAGTGCCCTGCGTCAGAGTGACAGCCAAGTTGGCCTATTATAAGAAGCATTACACTGATGCATTGACTTTTCAAGCAACAAGTAAAAGCAACACAAAAACTGGTAAATGTGAAATCGTTTCTCTTTCATAAACATATTGGCTGCACTTGTCACTTGCCCCAAAAGACCATTCAAATTTTGCAACTTCAGTTTGAATCTTTCAACTAATAGACTGGTCAAATATCTTCTTTGCGTCTGATATATTTATGAGGTTTCTGAATTCTGTTGTTAATTTTTTTCTTTTTCTTTTTAATTTATTTTTGTATTACTGATTTTGGAAGTTGGAACTCCCCAATAGAAGTCTGTTTCTATGGGGAGTGAAAGAAGTTTTGGCGAAGTTTCAGGAAACACACCTATGGATTCAGCCGAGAAAAGGCTCAACGAGCTTGGTTACAAGCAAGAACTGAGAAGAGAAATGGTGTTTGTATTCTATTTTATTTTACTACTGTTTTTTGCCATCTTGTGTTTGATGAAAAACCTTGAGTTTTGATTAACTCTGTTTTGGTTTTCTTTTTATGGTGCAGACTATGTTCAAAACTCTGGCCATATCATTTTCCACAATGACCCTTTTCACTGGAATTACACCTCTCTATGGTTCTAGTCTTCAATATGCAGGCCCTGCAACTCTTGTATGGGGATGGATAGTGGTTTCTTTCTTCACTTGGTTCGTTGGGATTGCAATGGCTGAGATATGCTCATCGTTCCCGGTTTGTTTCTTCTCATAAAATTTTTTCCTTTGTAATGAAAAAAAAGTGTCAAATAAAAATGAGTATGGAATGAATTTAGTGAACTAACTTTCACTTCCTATTGAAAACCTAACAGACTACTGGTTCTCTATACTTTTGGGCTGCTCATTTAGCTGGTCCAAAATGGGGACCATTTTCTTCATGGTGCTGCGCTTGGCTTGAGACCATAGGGCTTATAGCTGGGATAGGAACTCAGGTACTTTGGTGAAATTTCTGGTCAATATTTTCAGAGACAATGTTGTATTGTAACTTAGGAAGCTCCGACACGGAGCCACGCTTTTCCGTTTCAGAGATGCACCGGACACGAACTTATTAATTTAATACTTTAGTTTTTTTATATAATAAATTCGTTTTAATTTTACTGATCCCCAAATAAATTTTTTCAGTTATCACAATTTTACTTTATCTGCATTTTCTTCCATTCTTAATATAATATTTTATTTAAAGAAATTTTAATTTGTTTTATTTGTATATAAAATATTATATTATAATTAATTTTAATCTATGATATCTTTTATTTTTTGTATTTAAATAATTTAATTTCTATTACATTAATTTATATGATTATATAATTAATATACTATACATATCCGTATTTTAAATAAATTTAAATAAATTATTTTATATAAAAAAATAAAGATAAATACATAAATAATCTTAACTAAAAATTTTAATAAATTATATAGAATTAAAATTAAAAATTTTAACAAAATAATTTTCAAACATATTTATTTGAATATCTTTATATCTCATCTTTTAATAATAAAAACCGTATACGTATCTTATGATTTACCTAAATTTTTAAATTTCATCTTTTATTTTTCTTTTGCTAGATTTTGTTTTTTTAGAATGGTAAATTTTTTTTTATATAAATATTAATTATCAATTTTTAGACTATCAACCGTAATATATATATATATATATATCCGTGTCTGTGTCTTACAATTTTTTTCATTTAGACGTTTTTTCGTGTGTGTCTATGTCTCGGCTTCATAGATTGTAACTCATAATGGTTGGAAAAGGCATATGCAGGATCACAAACTTTGCAGAGTATAATCCTACTCTCAACAGGCACAAACAAAGGTGGAGGGTACTTTGCCCCAAAATGGCTCTTCTTATGTATGTACATTGGCCTTACTGTTATATGGGCTGCACTCAACACTTTTGCTTTGGAAGTCATTGCATTGATTGATATAGTTTCAATATGGTGGCAGGTACTATTCTTACGTCCTTTGCATGTGTTGTACTTGTACAACTAACAATTGCTCATTTCTTTATAATGAATGTTCTGAAATAAAGTTCATAATATGCTCTTAAGGTTTTTGGGTGTATTAGGAAGTAACACAGTCGTTTATTGTGTGTCAGGTTATTGGTGGATTGGTGATAGTGATAATGTTACCTCTGGTAGCACTAAGTACAAAATCTGCTTCATTTGTATTCACACACTTAGAATTAGCCCCTGAATCAACAGGAATATCAAGCACACCGTATGCTGCGATTCTATCATTTCTTGTGAGCCAGTATTCTCTCTATGGCTATGATGCTGCAGCACATCTAACTGAAGAAACCAAAGGTGCAGACAAGAATGGTCCTATTGCAATACTAGGTAGTATTGGGATCATTTCAGTATTTGGATGGGCATATATCTTGGCACTTACATTCAGCATTCAGGTAAGTTCATGTAAATCTAAGTAAACACTATAAAATCAATAACTTAATAACATCACTTCCTCAACCCTTAATCAGGATTTTGGGTACCTTTATGATCCAAACAATGAAACTGCTGGAGCATTCGTTCCAGCACAAATACTCTATGATGCATTCCATGGAAGATATCACAATTCTGCTGGAGCAATCATTCTACTATTTGTCATTTGGGGTTCCTTCTTTTTTGGTGGCCTTTCAATTACTACAAGTGCTGCCAGAGTGGTAAGTACACTAATATTTTGCCAAGATTGATCTTTTGAGAAAAGAAAGTATTAGATTATCCAATTTTTAGAACAATATTGATTCCTTACTTTATTGGGTGTCTTAAACAACTTTCAGGTTTATGCTTTGTCAAGAGACAAGGGAGTTCCCTTTTCGCACTTATGGAGACAATTGCATCCAAAGCACAAGGTTCCTTCAAACGCAGTGTGGCTCTGTGCAGCAATCTGCATTCTTCTTGGTCTCCCAATTTTGAAGGTGAATGTAGTATTCACTGCTATAACATCAATATGCACAATTGGATGGGTTGGTGGTTATGCAGTTCCTATCTTTGCAAGACTTGTGATGTCTGAAGAAAACTTTAAGCCTGGACCATTTTATTTAGGCAAAGCAAGAAGACCTGTTTGTCTGGTGGCATTTCTATGGATTTGTTACACGTGTTCTGTATTCCTTTTGCCAACTCTGTACCCAATTGCTTGGGATACTTTCAACTATGCACCAGTTGCTTTGGGGGTGGGTTTGGGTCTAATAATGCTTTGGTGGCTTTTAGATGCTAGGAAATGGTTCAAGGGGCCAGTTAGGAATATTGATATTCAAAATGGTAAAGTGTAACTTGTAGAAGTTTAAAGACAGAATAATTAGTAGAATATACCCTTTATCTCATTCTGCTGTGTTGATTGGATTTCTCCATTGTATACTCAAAATTGAAAAAAGTTCATCATTCGGTTCAAAATGGTAAGAAAGAGATCCAATGAAGTAGAATTTTTTTTTTACTATAAATATTTGGTTGAGTAGAACTAGTATTAAAGCAAGAGATCCAACTGAATTGTTTTTTTAAATTTAATTACTGGTCATTTTTTTTTTGGTTAAGTACGTTTTTAGTCTTTGAACTTTGATTCAAAATTGGAATTAGTCCCTGTCTGAAACTTCAATACATTTTAGTTCCTAAACTTTAAAAAAGAATGAATATAGTCCTTTTAACTCAATTATGTTAACTTTTTTGAGGTGTCGAACGCATTTCTCAGTAGATATTGAACCAAGAATATGTCAAACAGTGTAAACAACTTTAATACTAACATGAAAAAGCGTTCGACATGTAAAAAAAAAAAACATAATTGGGTTAAAAAGATTATATTCATTTATTTCTAAAGTTTAGGGACCAAAATGTATCGAAGTTTAAGACAAGAATGAATTCCAATTTTGGGTCAAAATTCAGGGACTAAAAACATACTTAACCTTTTTTCTTTTTCTAAAAATGTAAGTTGATTTTTCAGATTTTTTAGTCTAATGTAATTTGATCTTGATTTTTGAAAAATTGATATAATTTAATCTTTATGTTAAGTTTCTTAAAACCAATTAAGGATTTTTTATTCAAATTGACACTAAAATTATATTAATTATACTAATAAAATAAAGTATCTTTGTCCACAACTTCAATTTTGATATCAGAAATCTTTGATTTGTTTCAAAAAAATTTAACGGAAAGAATTGAATTATTTTTCAATTTTTCACAAATCAATAACAAATTGCATTAATTTTCACATATCGAAACCGATTCAAAGTTAAAAAAAAAACAAAAAAATTAATTTCAAATTTTTTAACAAAAACATCTACCAAACATTCATGCGAGGCATTTAAGTAAAATAGTGATTCAAGCAAGCCATAAGCACTCTAATTATTTTGCAAACTAGTGGTGGTTCATAGGCATACTAGGAAGTTAAGCTTATTTCTTGGTTTCATTTAAAGATTCTAAGGAATTACTTCCCCATCGAGAAACGGGTTAAAGTTGTGTGGGAACCTCTTCACCTTTGCTCTGAGTTCCCTCAATCCTTTCAAATCTTCCACCCATGTGCTGTAACTTGAGTTCTTAGCCAAAACATCTTCAGAAACCTCCTTGTTGTTAATAAGTTCCACAGCATACTTCTCAAATTTCTCAATGTTATCCCAAAGCACAGACAACTTGCTAGAGTCACTCTCGCTTCTAACACTATTCAACCAGTCCCTTGCTTCCTCCACCCTCGCCCAAAAGCACGAATCTTGGGTCAAACTTGCAAACTTGCTTCGCCTCTCGTTGTTTTCTTCTGCGGCGGCGGCGGCAATTCCATCCTTCCACCACCGATCAAAAACCTCGTATCTCCTCTCTCTGCCATGCTGCATGTAATGGCCCTTGGTCGTGTTCGTTCCCTTCCCATAATATTCTGCGATGTCTAAAGGCTCAACAAGGAGTTTGTAGAAATGGGAAGCATTCACCCATTTTTCTCGCACTGCCAAATCATGGGGCAGCTCGTTCCTCTCCCACATTTCAATGACGTCGTTCCAGAACCTGGCCAGTTTATGACGATTCATGTTCACTTTCATGGCCATTTTCTTGGAAGTGTTCCTTCTCCTCTTGAACAAGTCATAGTATCCCATTTGATCCACTTGCTGGTCACACCAGGATTTGTACCATTCTATTTCAGTCCTATAAGGGACAACCTTTGATAATTTGATCGGTAACATAGCAGCATTCATGGTCGGTGAAGGACCCGTTCTCCTTGTCAGCTTAAGGCATTCCTTGGCCGATTCCTAAATACAGTAGAATGAAAGTAATTTGTTCACTGAGACTATGCTTTTCACATGATAAAAATTGAAATTAGTTCTTTTTAAAAATTTTGAACTAATTTATTCTATCCATCATTTAATCAAATCTTATTAAGTTTACCTGGTTTGCTAAACCCGAAGACTGAACGGCCAATTCAAGTCCCGCTTCATAACTGGAATCAGGAATGTTCCCATGCATGGAAATTTTATGGTTCAAGAATTGCAAAGACAATGTCTGAACATAGTCTCCATACTTCAGGTGGTCCTCAATGCTGCAATCTGGGGAACCAGATGCAAACATCAAATGCATCATTTTTATAACAGCCGTTGAACTATCCACACAAACGGCTCCTTCAGATGAAACAAAAAGATAGCTCCCAAATGGGTGAAACAAAATTGCAAACCCTTCTTCATCTTGTGTGGCTGCATCCAAGCAACTCATTACAACGTTGAACAACTCCTGCTGTTGGTCAGAAACTGGAACTGCAAGCTTCCCAAAGCCTGGAGCAGCTGTGGACAGTCGCCAAAACTGAAGCAGGAGGTTTAGCTGAGCAGTGTAAGAGGTTATGGGTGCAAAGAGCAACCTTGGCATTATATCATGCTTTGAGACCACATGACAGAAATTTCCACCCCATCTTTCTTTGAGAATGGCACGGGAGAAAGAGGCATTCCCTAGCATTGGTGAACCAAAAGTGATGCATAAGACTGACACAGATGAAGAGCAAGAAATGTTGTGGAGGTAAGACAATAGCCAAAGAGCGCACAGAGAGGCAGTGGCTCCTCCAATGGAGTGGCCAGTTATGACAATTGTTTTGGTGTTGGAATCTTCCATGAGTGCCAACATCTGAAAGGTAAGAGTAAATTAGGAATCAAGAGTGTAATAAAAGGAACAGTAACAAAAAACACTGTTTTAAGAATATTGTAACATGGATCATTAAATTGATGATTAAAGTGATTTTGATACAGGAATTGTCAAAATGAAACAGGTTTCTTCAAGTTAAAGGGTAGAGTGCTTAAATTCTTTGTAAAGCAAGAAATGAAACTATAATGATCACGATCAAAAAACTAGTGGTAACATAACATCATCATTTATTAAGTTATATATATATATATATATATATATATATATATATATATATATATATATATATATATTAATTTTGAGCATGTAAATATTATTTAACAACCTTGTTTATAATTATCATTTAAGAAAAACCATTCAATAAGTTCTCTATGAAATACTAGTGTATACATAGACGCTGTCGCGTATGTGTGTACACACTTTTTAAATATGTGTAATATTATATTAGTAGGTGATGATTGTAAGGCCCATTAAAAATCTTTTAGCTTTTCTGCCCTAAAGTTAGTGGGCTGCCCTTGTAAGTGGGCCTAAGGCCGGCCCAACATATATAGTCTTTAGGTCTGCCCTAAACCTAGTATTCTTTACCATTTCAGAAAAGCTGTTGTCCTTGTCTTAGAGCCGCAACCGCCTTTCACTTCTGCTAGGGTCCCGACGTTCTTCAGATTCACGCTTGGCTTGGCCATTGTTCTGCTCACGTAAGTACCTTTAACCCTTACCGCCTCTGTTTCGTATAGCTTTCACAGTAACAGTGGGGACTCTTTTATAATCTCGTTTCATCCACTGTTCCAGTTGCGAATCGGGCTCTAGGAGCTGCTGTGGTCCTTGTTCGCGCCCAAAAACCCAACTGTTAGCCTTTTCCAGGTACGGGAAGTTAGGGTTCTAGTTTCGAGTCTTTTTTTTTAGAACTGTTTATGCGTTGTTTGTTGATTGTATGGTTGGATATGTCGTTTTGAGGTGTGAAAGTACCTTGCATGTGTTGTTGGGTCGGAAAACATGGCTGTTGTAGTGAAGAACAGTGGCGAGACCTGTTAATTTTGCCCAAGCGAGTCCATCTCGCCTAGGCGAGATGAAACAGGGAGCTCGCCCAGGTTTCTTTGCACGAAAGGTCGCCCAGGCGACTCGCTCAACTTTTGAGCGAGCAGGCAACTCGCCCAGGCGAGAGGGATCTCGCTTAAGCGAGATCCCGCGTTGCTCCTGCCCTTGTTTTTGTGCTCTCTCGCCTAGGCGAGGGGGAGGCTCGCCTAAGCGAGACTGTCTCGCCTGAGTGAGATCCCTCAGCCTGAGCGAGGTGCTGGGCGAGACAGTACTGTGATTGAATATTTGTTTATCCTTGAATGGTCTATTTTGGTTAGGTATGAATGCATGATGAGTGATATGTATATAATGGAGTATGAGGTATATGTGGTATGATTCCTGGATTACAAATGATGGGTTGGCATGAAAGTTGGCATGATCTCTACATGACTTGTATATGATGAGTTGGTTACATATGTGTGTGTGGGGTCACAAACTTGGTATGAGCAATAATGAATCTTGGTGGTTGGTAAAGCTTTGGTATGGTTGGCATGAGGAGAAACACCTTACTCCTGATCGAGAATAACAAGTCGGTAATGATTCAACATATGAGCAATGGAGTTTTGTTATGGGTTTTGGGTTGAAACCTTGTGTACAATGTATGTATAAATCCCTGGTTGTATATGTATGCTGGTCCGTGTCAGTGCATAATACCTTGAGGTCTCTAGGTGAGACTTTCAGGGTTGCGCTTCAGTGGTCGGGACGTAATTCCATGGCCCCTATTAGTGGGTGCCCATGGTGGTGCCCCATCTGTATAACTAGGTAAGGATTCAAGGTAAGGACTGCATCCTGACACTCTAAGGGACCAGTTAGTCTCACTTAGAGCGGATTGATCCCTGTGATGAGAGTTGCAGGAGGCCTGAAATTCATTAAGGGCTAACCTTGTGGTGAGGGAGATTTGATTCATCGTAACACTTGTAACATATAGCTCGGGGGCGAGCAGCTCAGGGTCGAGCAGAGGTATCCACCACAAGTGCAAGCATCCGCTGAATCCGACCAAGTTATACGTATCCGGATGAGTCGAGTCGAGTCGTAGTGTATTGATTGAGAGTCATAACATGTTTGGTTGATCATTTGGATGTGAGATGATGAAAATGCTTTTGACTTTATGATACATATGTTGTTGGCTCTAGCTTACCCGTTTTGTTGCATGGTTGTGATGTATGTGGCTGTTCTTTCTTGCGATGATCATCGACGTGGTTGATGGGAGCAGATGGGCGAAATTCGCGTGATCAACAAGGGAATGATGATTCCACCGCTTAGCCAGTTGGGCTGGATCTTTCACTTCTCTTCTTCATGTCTTCTTTAGGGCTATGGCCCTGTATTCGTTGTTTTTGGATTGTAACCTCTCAGTCAAACTGTTATCCTGCTTTGTTGGCATCGTGGTGTGCCTGGTTTTGTAGGGGTGATGTTGGGAACTCCAGGACTGCGTGATTTTACTATCTTATGTGTGACGTTTCTTTTAATTATGTTTTTAAATTAAATGGGACGTTACAATGATAATGTAATATTATTAAGTTAATATATAAAATAAAATTATATTTTATTAAAAATAAAGTGAATACATAAAAAAATGAAAGAATAATTGTTGATAAATAGAAAAAAAGAGAAGGAGCAGAGATAGACGATTTTTTAAAAAAAATTGTAAAAGTAACGATCAATTCTCAAAAATTTAATAAATAATTATATTTTAAAGGATAAAATTGGTATTTTGAAATGTAGACACAAAAAATGAAATCCTCTTTATATATTGTTATAAATAGTTACTCATTCCTTTTTTTTGTTATTAACAATAAAAATTAATTATAATAACTAAATTATTTAAGTTATGATAATTTTTAATTAAAAACTTGAAATCAAATAATATTTACTTCTTAAGCTTTTTTTATTTAAGATTCTTCATGTGTATTTTCATTTACTATTTTATTTGAATTAGAATATGTTAAATTTAATTAATTTAAAAGATACATGTAATATATATATATATATATATATATATATATATATATATATATATATATATATATATATATATAATATAAGCAAATTGAATTAAGACTCTCTTTGGGTTTTTCTATTCTTAACGGTTATGGATTTAGTTTTTAATCTATATCTGCAATATAGACTTGAAGAAAATTTATGATAAAAGATTCTACTAATTTAATAAAAAAATTATTAAAATGATTATAGTTGCATTGGAAAATTATCATTCAATATATTGTATGAAGCAAAATTAATTGTTAAAGTAACATTATCAATTTTCTTTATTATCATATTTTTCAATTAATAATTAAGGCAATTTAACATCGCTATTCTTCAATAGGATTTCAGTAACTTTGATTTTAAAAAAACTTAATTAATTCATATGGTACAACATAATTGAGGAAGTCGTATTATTATTTTTTAATCATTATTAAATGAATACTTTTCAGTTCACCAAAATATTAATTATTTTTGTATTCAATACTATTGTTATTTTATGTACATATATACAAGTTCTAAATTATTGTGAGAATAATATATTTGATGGATGTTTGGAGATGAGTTTAGATTCAACATGATTCTTGATGGATATTTTGAAAGGTTTTATTAAGAAGATTCGATAATGAAATATTAATCCTGTCTCAAAACTTTAACACAATAAATTATGACATTGTTTAATTTTTATTTTTTATTTATTAAATATGAGATTATGACATTGTTTAATTTTTATTTTTTATTTATTAAATATGAGATTTAGATTGACATTTAAATCTCTATAACAAAATTAATGTAGAAAAACTGTAGGTTGAAAAACAAAAACTTTGATAAAACAAAATTTAAGCATTATTTGCTAAAAGTTGAAAATAAAAATATATTTTTGTTATATGATATATTTATTTTTAAATAATTGACTGTTTCAGTTTTAAGTAAAATATATGTATTTTTATTTTTAATTAATACTTGTATTTTGAGCCAATAAAAATGATAATTATAGATTATGAAGAGAAAATTGTTTTAATAAATGATATATTTATTAATACTAGTGAAAATAGGTGCACGCGTTCACTTGATAATAACAAATAACAAAATTATTATTATTAATATTATTATAATTATAAAATTAAATATAAATAATTTTTATAATTTTATGATATATAGTTTTTATTTATCTTATAGTTTTATAATTAAAAAAATGGTTAAATTAAAAAAATTCAAATAAAAAATAGTCAAATTTAAAATAAAAACAATTATTTAAAAACTAAAATTAATAAAATAATTATTTTAATTTAAAATAAAATTATCTAAAAGATAAAATTAAAAAACAATGAACAAAAAAAAAAATCTTCTTGAAACTGTAATTATTTTATGATGGGCAATAAATTAACAGATTATTTTTTTTTCCTGTTTTCGCCAATAGTGGTTATAGACACATTATATAATGATGAGGAA
>Ga0209589_1012515_pt1 | contig 11486 bp, 6 predicted proteins | sample CowpeawhiteBW_FD_187525 | JGI IMG/M metagenome (GOLD analysis project Ga0209589, IMG submission 187525) | Root nodule microbial communities of legume samples collected from California USA - Cow pea white BW (SPAdes) (version 2) | ecosystem: Host-associated > Plants > Roots > Nodule | place: USA...
TTATAGGGTAAGACATTGGTCCTGGAGGAAGGTTTCTGAATCTTCTTGTTTGGAACAAGAGCTTCAGGGAAAACAGAAAGAGCAGAATGAGCAAAGCCAAATACAACATAGCCATGCTTCAAGCTTTCCTTCTGCTACTGATTGATTCTTGGTTGTCATTTCTCATTCCCATGCATGTCAATTTATAATCGTAAGATGGACAAAAAAAATAAGTCAAGAAAAAATGGCGGAGCTGATGGTTGTTCAAAGTAGCTGGCAAAAACAACTCCAAATTGAATTAGGGCTTTTTCGTAAATACGATTTTAATTAATTGATTTTATTTTATGCTCTCACATTATTAATCAATATTAAGACCCTGAATTTTAAAATTTAGAATATCATATACAATTTTAAAATAATAATGGAAATGTGTATTCATATTTATAATATAAAATATAAATTTGTATATTAATAATACATTCTTCGAACAAATATAAAGTAAATAAAATAAAACATAGCAATATAATCAACAGTGACAAAAAAAATACAAAAAACTAATAGGAATTCAATAATAATATTATATTCTAACTTTAAATTACTAAAAAATAGTATTACAATAATAAATTTTAACTTTATATTTTATAGTCTATGGTTAATATGTTTGTAGTTCCTAACTTAGACATGTCCCAAACTTTGATATAAGGCACTGACACCACTCTTAATCCAGAACTCTACTTTCTCATTTCTATGTTTGTTAGGTTTACAAGGAGGGGGTATTACTGGAGAGATACAAACACCAATGAGACCTGAGTCCAACTATATAAGGCATTGACACCACTTTCAATCCAAAACTTTAAGGCAATGAGTTTATGAGTCTTTATCTTTATATAGTGCTCTATTTTCTCATTTCTAGTCAACGTGGACTTAGACTCACGCTTGGATTCCTAACAATTAGTCTCAACCTTTTAAAATAAATAGATGTAGTTATTTGAAACCACAACGTAATTAAATTTTATTTACGTGTTAAATTGTGTAAATAACTCAAACGTCAACTTGAAATATCATTTAATATATCAAAAAGTTATAATTCAATTAGGTTTGAAGGATTATACCCTTATTTTTAATGTTCGGAGACCAAATCATATCAAGGTTTGAGACAAAGATTAATTTTAATTTTTCGTCAAGAACTAAAATTATATTTCACTCTATATTTTAAAACTAAAAAAAATCAATCTCAATGTGAAATTTGGAGTTGGGTTGTTTTTCATCTAAGAAAAATAATTTAAATATATAATCTTCTTTCCATTCTCCGAAACATTTTAAAAAAATTATGACATAATTTCGAACTTCGAATAATATTTTAGATATAGACATTATTTCATAAATTTGATGTTAAAAAATTAATACTATGAAAATGAAATTCCAATTAAAAACTCTTTTTTCCTAAAAGATGAAATTTTTTTCTATATATATATTTTCCTTATACCTTAATTCAGAACTTATTTATGTACACCTACTGGTCATACTACTTAAAAGTAAAAACTAAATTAATTTAAATACATGTTCAAACTTTAAAGCAAATAATAAATACAATAATTTGCAACTATTGGTCCAAATAAATGTTATTCCAATTAAGAGTAGCAACGGATCCCATTTTAGCTTACATAATACTATGACTATAATATTTTTTTTTTTATGGATTAAGGCACACTTTCAAAACAAGAGTGTTAAAAATAAACGAGCAATGATTATTTATTATTATTATTATTATTATTATTATTATTATTATTATTATTATTATTATTATTATTTGGGTGCAATAAACTGTTGGATAATAAAAGTAGCTTTGTTATTACTATTGTCGATATTGTTTTGTTCAAATAGCTAGTTGGACAAGAAAAACAGCAATATGTATTATTTTTGGTAAGTGTTGGACAAGAAAAACAGCAATATGTATTATTATTATTATTGGTTTTTAGGTTAGAATAGAAAGAGTAGCTATCACGGCCAGGGGTCATGCATAAAGGTGCAACTACCAGCTCCATATGTCGACTTCATGTGGTTGGGCAATTATTAGTGCAATTTACGATAATATTTGTTTTTATAGTATAATTAGGTAAAAAATAATTATTGTTAATTAACATGACGTAGATTATGGAATGTAATTTTAGTATGGATTTATATATCTTTTTATATTTTTATTTTAATAAAATTTTCATATAATGAAATAATATCTAACATGAATGAAATTATTTAGAATGTGAACGGATAGAATGGATTTTAATAATTTTGATTTTGATTTTCTTTTTAAAAGATATAAAAGTAATAGAATTAATTAACATTATTTTATATATCGTAGATATATTTTATAAATAATTAAATGTTTTGAAACAACCTAATATATCTATTTATATGTATTATATTCTTCAAAAGTTTCTCTTTTAAGAGAACCAATTGTTTTATTTACATTATATAAAATACTTAAATATTAATTTGATTTTTATTTTCGTTGAGTTTTCTGATTGAGTCCTAATATTTTATTTTGATATCAATTTTTGTCAATTTTGTTCAATTTTATTATTTTTGCTAACATTATTTAAATAATTAATAGAAGGTGAACAATGTAGATTACATATCAGTTTGCAATTCTTTTTTATTTTTTATTTAATTTAAAAAATATTCATGTGTCAAGATAGTATCTTGTCATGTAATACTAACAACGTCACAAGTCAGTACAATACCACATGTAAATCTAATGTCACCTATCAATGCCTTATATTTAATTTAATTTGTATTGTATTATACATTTGTTATATGTGATCAATCTTGTATAGATATGAATTTTGGGTTCATCAATTCTTAAACAACTTTTGTTTTAGAAAAATTACATATAAAAATTTAATGTTACAAGCTATTTAAAGTTTAGCTTTTTCTGTAATAAGGTTTCTTAGTTAAATATAAATTTTAATTCATATATAAACACCGTATCCATATATCTCTAAAGTTGAAATCTGTCAATTCACTAAAATTTCATCTATGGACAGTACAATTTTAAATCGACAATAATATTATGACAATTTTTTTATCAACTTTTAATTTATAATTTTAATTATTTTTAATTATTTATTTTAATTTTTGTTAATAGTATGATGTAATAATATAAAAGTAATCGAAGTAATAAATTAAAAATAAGTAACAAAAATAGATTAAAATATCATTATATTTTTAAATAATTACGTAACCTTTTATTAATAATTTGATTTTGCATAAGCTAATTACTTAATTACTTTTAGTAAAAATTAGTAATTAATTAAGAAATTAAATATCTCGTCAGAATATCTCAATATGTCATCTTTAGAAATAAAATAAGGTATGTCATTCTTATAATAAATAATAATAATAATATTATTTATTTATCTCTGAAATTATATAAATTGTGGTTTCCAAACTTAAAAATAATAAATATAGTTTCTTTTATCTTAATAATATTAATTTTTTAAATAACATTTTAAATTTATATTTAAATTAAAATATATGATGTAAATAAGTTAAATATAATTCTATATTTAATATATAAAAAAATTAATATAATTAAATTAAAATAATTATATTAATTTATATTTAATCTTAATAATACATATAATATTAAAATAAAAATATTATAAATATTTATTAAAATATCAATTAAAGAAAGAAAGATGAATATTTATTAGGGTACAATACCATTTACGTGGAGGTATAAATCATAGGGCCCGCAGCTCCGCAAAGACAGGGGCTCTCCTTCACGTGGTAAATGTGAGGATCTACTTCTAGACACTCTGTATCATTTGAGCAGAGTATTTTATATCTTTTTATTATAAAATTCGTATGACATTTTTAATATGGGTGACATTTATTTAATGTAATTTTTATTTTTATTTTCAATTCAATATTTATTTTATTTTAAAAAAGTTAATGTGGTTTATTTTGTGATTAATATGTTCTATGTATTAAATTGATGTTGATGTTATTTAGAAAATGAATATGTAGTACTAAATTTGGATTTTTCTAATGTATTTGACATGTTATTTCTTAAGATTTATCAATATTAATTTAGAAAAAAATGGACATTAATTTTTTTAAAAGAAAATAGAAAATAAATTTAAAAAATCACATTAAATAAGCTCGTTAAATATTGAAATAAAGAAATCTGTTAATCTTATTAACTTATCAACCAACCCACCAACTATAAGGAAGAGTATCAATTATACATATATTACTACAGTTAATGATATTCTAAAAAGACTAATCAATCTTAAGTTGATATAAATATATCCTTAAGAATCACAATAGTAAAAAGTCACTGAAAATTATAAATAAATTAAAATGTCAAGATATACCTAATGTATCATTATAAATTCATTATTTAATTAATTTTTCAATTAATTTGTATACTACGTTAACCCTTCAAACAATATTAAACGAATATACATCGGTGATATATAGAGTAGAGAGAGAACAAATCTATCATAAAAGAAGAGTTCAAATTCAATTTGATCTTTTAAATGTTAAATATTTGTAAGCACATTTAATACTTTACGTATCCAATCCAACAAATATGTTAATTGAGAGACGGATGTTAAAACGGGGACCACGACCCTTTCTCAATTTTTTAAAACTTTTTGTATTATTTATATTTTAAAATTTTTAAAATTGTATAAATTTTTAAATTTTTTTAAATTGTATGTATCTTTTTAAATTAATTTAATATTATATTAAAAATTAATAAAAATTAAATTAAGTATTTTTATTTATTTTATAATGTACAACAATAAATAATAAAATATATAAAGAAAAAAATTATTAAGATTTTTTTTTTATTTTCTCTCCCATTGTCTTTTGAGTTTTTTATGTTTTATTAATCTTTCATGCTTATTTATTTTCTTTTGTTACTTAAAAAAGTTAGATAGAAACTCGTTATTTCTGTCATATTTTTTTATATCTTCTATTCCATTCTTAAATAAATAAAAATGGTAATTTTCTCTTGTCTCTAGTGAAATATTTGTTTAACATTTAACACTATTTTTTATCTCATTTTTTATTAATATAGGAGAAGAAGCAATATATTATGTGATTTTTCATAGTCAATTTTTAATTGTAACTTGATTATCATAATTTTTGAGTAATTATGTCTCTTAATTTTTTATTAGATTATGATAAATTATTTTTTATTCTTAAACTTATTTCTTAAATAGGTATATTAATGAAAAATAAAAGAATAAATTTATTTTTTAAAATTGATAGAGAAAGTGCAGATGAAGATGAAAACATGATAATATGGTTGCTCATTGCACAACAGTGAAATGAAAGTTTGTGAAGACCTTTTGAATCAAATGCACGTTAATAAAATGAAAGATGAATATTTTGTAGATAATTTGGTTATTTACATCGAAAAAAGTTAACTGAAAAATTTAATTATGATTCAATTACCATGAGTTCAAAAATATGAAAAAACGATAGACATTACTTTATATATATATATATATATATATATATATATATATATATATATATATATATACACTAAATTATGTATTTATTTTGATTGAATTAGTCACACTGATATAAATTTTGAGTATATTATTTTGGTTCCTAGAAAATTTTGGTGTGAATCCCCTATTGTGTTAAGTGACACGACCTAAAAAGATTTATTTAGTTTCATTCACCTAAAGTTGGTTGTCATTCATATAACATCCTCACAATATCCCAATATTTCATCTTTAGAAATATGATATGTCGTTCATATAATAACAATAATAATAATAATAATAATAATAATAATAATAATAATAATAATAATAATAATAATAATAACATTTATTATCTCTGAAACTATATAAGTTGTGGTTTCTAAACTTAAAAATAATAAATATAGTTTCTTTTATCTCAATATTATTAATTTTTTAAATTTATTAAATAACATTTTAAATTTATATTTAAATTAAAATATATGACGTAAATATGTTAAATATAATTTTATATTTAATACATAAAAAATTAATATAATTAAATTAAAATAATTATATTCATTTATATTTAATATTAATAATACATATATAATTAAAATAAAAAATATTATAAATATTTATTAAAATATCAATTAAAGAAAGGAAGATGAATATTTATTAGGGTACAATACCATTTACGTGGAGGTATAAATCATAGGGCCCGCAGCTCCACAAAGACAGGGGCTCTCCACGTGGTAAATGTGAGGATCTACTTCTAGACACTCTGTATCATTTGAGCAGAGTATTTTATATCTTTTTATTATAAAATTCGTATGGCATTTTTAATATGGGGGACATTTATTTAATGTAATTTTTATTTTTATTTCAATTCAATATTTATTTTATTTTAAAAAAGTTAATGTGGTTTTTTTTTGTGATCAATATGTTCTGTGCATTAAATTGATGTTGATGTTATTTAGAAAATGAATATGTAGTACTAAATTTGGATTTTTCTAATGTATTTGACATGTTATTTCTTAAGATTTGTCAATATTAATTTAGAAAAAAAGGAAATTGACTTTTTTAAACAAAATAGAATATCCCGAAGAAAATACATAAAAATCAAATGTGACACCGATAAAATTTTTTTTAAAACCTGTTTAAGGTGTACTCCTTAACAAAAATTAGACTTTTTTCCCAAAATGGTGTAATATATTTATGCAATTACCAAAGTAGTGCAAAATGTTTTTAGATTCCAAAGAAGGGTAAGCTCTGTCAGGTTTCACAGTGAAGAAGACGTGCCAAAATCAGACGATTGTAATTAAAATAAGTTGAAGTCGTCTCAAATCGAGACGACTTTAATTAACATTCTAAGCAAAGTCGTGTTAATATGGAAAGACTTCAGTATTAAATTGTTAATGAATAAGTCGTACCATATTAGAGAGATTTCAGTATTATATCGATAATGAAGAAGTCGTACCATATTGGGACGACTTTAGTTTGGTTGAATAAAAATTAAATATTTTTATAGTCATATTAATTAGTTAAATAATAATGCATATAAGTAGTTAATAATTTCATGATGATTTTGATTTCTTATAATAGGACGTGAAAGTTATTTATGAGAGTTTGTGTCACAAGGAGGTCTCCTTCGCTGTGGTCTAGGTCTTATTCGAGGGCTCTGAATTGGATCGTCATTATCATTATCTTCATGTTGTTGTCTTTGGTTTATATCTTCCACCAAATTTAATGCTTGACCCTCACACGCGACACAACAAACCAAATAGTGAAATTTTATTTTATTAAAAAACTATTTTCTTTTTTCTTTTCATTACCTTTGTATATCTTGTATATTATATATATATATATATATATATATATATATATATATATATATATATAAAATAAAAATTTTAACTTCTTTATTCAATTTAATATTATGAGAACCAAATAATTTATTCTCTTTTTAAACTTTTATTTTACGTAACAATGAAGTCATACCATTATGACTAGGGATGGCAACGGGTCGGGTCGGGCACGGGAAGTGCCTACCCGCAACCTGACCTGCCAAAAAAAAATCCGTCCGCTACCCGCTCGTTTACCCGTCATGTATCCGCTTAAAAAATATTCGCGGATATTTTTAAAACGGTACTTGTGGATACCCGATACCCGCAAATATTTAAAAAATATATATGTTTTATAAATTGTTTAATATAAAATTATAAAAATAAAATATAAATTAACTTAAATTTGCAATATTAAATTTGCAATATTAAATTTGCAATATTAATGAAACCTAGTTGATAAAATTTAAAATTATTTTTAAAAAAATATAAAAGGAAAAAAATCAAATTAAAATATATTTTAAATGTTTGTTTACTTCAATTTTTTAAATTATAATGAATCTCTTTTTTATACACTAATAAAAGTTATAATACATCACTTGATCAAAATGACACAAAGAACAAATAATAAACATAATAATAAAATTTTAACATAGATCTTGTATCTTTTGAACTCCAATATATGTTGGATGATGATAAAAAAATATTCATGGCAATTTCACTAAATTTTTATATTGTAGTAAATAAAAATTATGTATACAATTATAGTGAAAAAATTAAAGTATGATTGTAATGTGTGTCTTATAAACAATTTGGAGACTATTGAAAGGAATCACACAAAGGAAAATGTTCCTGCAGAGAACAAATAAGATAGGTTAGGCACAAGCGTCACCTTACCACGTAGTCCGCTATCTCCTTAGTTGGTCTCTTCCCAGTCGATACATGTCGGCTTGAACCCAGGGGGGGTTACCTACAAAAGAGTCTCCGAAGCTCAAGTAAGTCAAAGCTCTCCGAGAGTCAAATCAGTGATTAATGAATGCGTACCTTTAAATGATGGGGTCCACGTGTATTTATAGAGCATTAATGACGTTTGACCATTTCATAGGCTGGGCCTTGACTTGGGCTCTAGTTTGGGCCATGAGTGGGCCTGGGCCCTAACCCAGGCCCTTGAGACCTATTGAACGCGGGGGCTTCGATTTTCGCTAAGTTTATTGGAGTAGTCGGCCTGGGCTTTAACCTTACCAGATATGCTCGAGTAGTCGGTCTAGACCGACTACTACAGTTTTTGACTATTTGTGCGCGTTTTTGGTTCCGTGAGGGTAAGTGAAAATCCTACAAATGATAAATATTATAAGGTGAATCAGGGGGTATAAGAGGGGGGTTAAAATAGGGTTGAAGGTGAAACCATGAGTTGGACGTAGCACATACAAATTGAAAAGGGGTTGGGAGCCAATGTTTTGGGTAAACGAATCGTTGGTGTAGGCTTGAGGTATTCAGAATATTACCACATAAGGATTGTGATTGGGAATTGGATATTGTAATTGGATTCATGTGGGAATGAGGTTGATGGTAAATTTTAAGTGTTGGCATAAGTGTAAATGGATATGTATATGCGAACTTATATTATTGAAATGCAAAATATCTTAGTTGTAACCTTGAGTTAAGTTGTCAAATATAGACCTGTAAATAGTTAGTTAGATGCATATCACTGAGTTTTTGAAGACATCCAACTGGTTGGATGCTAAAGCAGTAGCTAGCACGTTAATGGTATAGCACCTAGCGGTGTGGGAAAGGTCAGCAGGCTATAAGGGGGTCAGAGAGATTCTTAAAGCAAGGAGCACTTGGCAGTGAGTGGTGGCCGCCAGGCAATAGCCGTGAAACATAGGCTCTGGAGTGTGTCTAGTGCCTGGCTGTGAGACGTTTCCGCCAAGCGGTCTGCGCATGAATATCGCCTAGCGGCACTTAGACAGCGTCAAGTGATAGCGCTGTAGCCAATTGTTTTTCTTGCTTTTGTTTATTATGATTTGAGACTGATCAGGAGATGCTAATTGTGTCATGAGCGGGTAAGTTCATGGCCAGTATTGGAACACGTGATAATATGAGCGGGGAGATTCATATTACGATGCTCTCATGTGGGGATACGAGCGAGGAGGTTCGTATGTTCCGTGCTCACAGTTGAAAGTTGTTACGAGTGAGGAGTTTCGTAGTTATTGGATCACATGTGTTGGACTATGGGCGGGGAGGTCCGTAGAGTTGGACTACGAGTGGGGAAGTTCGTAGAGGCAGGACCACGAATAGGCAGGTTCGTGGAAGCATCTTATATCTTGAGTCTATGGTCAATTATGTGTGTGACTTACAGGTTGGACAATCTTGGGGCAATAGGGTTCTTGGCCAAGAATTAACTAGACTAAAGTAGTTTGGGTGAATTATTATTATATCAAATTATATGATAATTGTTTTTGAGCTAACCCTTTCCATTTGTATTTGGCGATGATCGTGTGACTTGTCACGCGGGAGAAGACGATATTCCAAGTGATGCTAGTGATATCTAGAGACAAAGAGAGGGCTCGCATGGGATTTGAATTATATTTATATATAAGTTTAATTTTCAGTTATTTTAATTTTGAGAACTTGTAAACGATTATATTTTATGGATGTATTACTTTTGATTTTTAAGCACATTGTATGAATTTTTAAAAATTTCCCGCGTTTGGGAGTAATAAATTATGACGCTTGAATTTTAATTAGTATTTATTTATTTTACTTAAGTAATTTCCAATAGCGACATTACAAAATAGCTATAGAAATTTAGGATATTCTTTTTGGTGTAAGCTATAGGAGTGTGTATTATAATGATCAAAGATTTCTTTTTTCTGGTTTTGGTTTTCAACATGCAAACTTTGGATGTTGGATAAATGACTTTTTTTATATGAACTATGAATGAAAATGTGATAAAAAAATTATCTCTGATATTTTCTTTTTTACCTTTTATGATTTTATGAAAAACAGGTTAAATAAATAAGATTTGAAAAAAAGTATTTTACATTCAAATTACGATAGTTTGAAACGTTGTATTTCATTTCAGTATAATGCAAGTATTGACATTTTTAAGTGTCGTTTTTAGCATTAGAATTGTTTTTAAGTGAAAGTATTACGACAGTTTAACCTGCCATTATTTGCGCACTGGTTTCTATTAAAATAAACACATTACGACTGTTTCCCCTGCCATTATTTATGCATTGAATACGACAATTTGAACTGCCATTATTTGTGTAGTGCATTAAATGGCGGGTGTTGCGGCACTTCGAATAAAACTGCCGTATTATACCTTGTGGCGGCAAAAAATACAGCGGTCATAAGCGCTATTTTATACCACAAATAACTACCGTATTTAACAAGATTTTTTGTAGTGACAGTGGAAACTAGACTCAAGTTGTCTTGGTAAACTGGATATAGCTCTGTGATTGAGTGAACTAGTATAAAAGCAACTGTCCAATTTTCTTTCCCTCATCTTGCTCACTTCAAAATCTCAAGAAAATCAAGTAAATCAATCTTTGTTGTGTTTTCATACGTTTCTATGTTATCTTGTAGTGTAATCTTGTTAGAAATATTTTTTGGAACGAATCTTTGGTGAGAAAGCATGTTGTTAGAGTGAGATACGAGAATTCTGCATTTTGCATAATTTTTCAGTATTTGAGCCGATTGTGTTGAAATTTTAATTTGTTGATTCGTAGTATATGAACAGATCAACCTGTTGTTTTTATTTTTTATCGGTTGTAAATGTGTTGTCCCACAACTTTTGCATTCAAATTTTGTGGTTTAATTGATTTAAAGAAAAAGAGTTTTAAGCTTTCGAAAAATTTTATATAGCCAATTCAACCCCATTCTTAATTTAAATTACCATTTCATTATTAATAGGCCCGAGGGTTCATAAGAAAAAGTGCAGAATATTCGTTGACCTACTTAGGCCCATCCTGTATAAACCGCAATCCGTGCAGGAAAAAGATGGGGTAGAATGAGCCAGTTTGCATATCCTCATAATTGTTTCTTGGTTAAATTATACTTTTAGTCCCCATTTTCGTAGCAAAATTTGAATTTGGTCCCTCAATTATTTTTTATCTCAATCTGGTCCCTATTTTGGGAAATTTGACCCAATCAAATCCTTTCCGTTAGTGGT
>Ga0209589_1012519_pt1 | contig 11483 bp, 2 predicted proteins | sample CowpeawhiteBW_FD_187525 | JGI IMG/M metagenome (GOLD analysis project Ga0209589, IMG submission 187525) | Root nodule microbial communities of legume samples collected from California USA - Cow pea white BW (SPAdes) (version 2) | ecosystem: Host-associated > Plants > Roots > Nodule | place: USA...
ATATATATATATATATATTATTGACTGGTTAGAAACTTTAAGACATTCATTCAACAAAATCTAATATTATCAGATCAATTAAAATTATGAAGATATATTCAAATCGTTAAAAAACTACGTCAATTAACATTTGTCACAATTGCAAAATATTCACGAACATTGCTAGACCGTACAAATAGAAGGCTTAACAACATACACAACATTTGAGGACATAAGACACAACTTCTATTATTCATTTTGAGGATACAAGGAAGTAGTGATATATAAACCATCTGAAAACGAGTAAGCTATGCCATGTGGAATCTGACTTTTGGAATATATAAAAACCACAAAGTGCTTGTTGAATTCAGAATACATATTTTTTTGCTTTTATAAATAGCCTTAGAAGATAGGATTGTGTAGTTAACAAACTGTCAAACCCTAAACTCAAGAAACCTTAATGATTCTCTTCAGCTTTGTATTTTGTTTCTGGATTCATTTCTTAAGAAACTGAACAAATTCAGCAATGTAATGATCTTGGTGCAGCTTCACGTTTCCTACAATTGTAGCAGCTTCTCCGGTATTAACTCTGATATTCTTCCCCTCCTCCAATACCATAGCTTGTTTAATAGATGTGGCAATGTCATTTCTAGTGAATGAACCATCTTCATTTCGTTTAACTTCAATGGCTAGACCCTTTTCAACCAAAAACCTTGCATTAAGAGGTTGATCTGCAATGAAGGGTAACACAACTAGGGCATGACCAAACTGCAAGCTTTCAATGGCAGAACCCCAGCCAGAGTGAAACAAAGAACCCCCAATACATGGATGAGCCAATACTTGCTGTTGTGGTATCCATCCCATGCAAACAATTCCTCTCTCAGATGTCCTTTCAATGAAACCAAAAGGTAAAGAATCTTCATCATTGCTTGCCCAACTTGGTTTTCTGAGTGCCCATAAAAATGGCAATCCAGAATCCTCAACTCCATGAGCTATCTCAAAAACTTGATCCTTGCTAAGCTTGCACTCACTGCCAAACCCTACAAATAAAACTGATCTGCTTGCTTGTTTATCAAGCCACTCAAATGTCTCACCCCTAACCCCTTCAACATTTCCTCTCTCTACAGGTAACAAACCTATGGGAATCACAGGCTTCCCAACTAGTTTCTGAAATGCATTCAGATATTCTCCTTCAATCTCATAGCAACTACGAAATATTATAGCTTTGGAGGCACTGAATACCTTTTCAAGCCTTTCCAAGTCCCCTATGCCTGAAGCATTTTCCTCGTAGTGATTAGCACAAAAAGCACTTGCCTCGTGTCTTCGAAGAGCCACTGATGAGGGAAATGTCATCCATTCTGGTGGTACTGTTAAACTTTCAGGAGAAATGGGAGCTTTTCTGGTGCCTGGTGGTCCCAAGAATGCTATTGCAGAGGCCGAGAAAGCAGAAAAGAAGATTAACTTCACCTGAAGCTCTTGAGCAATGTCTGTGATCCAGTGCGGACAAAAGTCACTAATTATCCAATCTGGTAACTGATTGGCCACAAATTGCTTCACAGCATGTTGCAGATTATCATATGCCAACTTCAAGTACTGAATTTTTTCAAATGGAACGTCCACTGTTGCCTCAGCACCTTCTGGCAAGAGCTCTTTATCCAATGATGGCAAAGGAAGTTGCACCAGATCAATCAAATGAGTTAAAGTTGAAGGAAGTTTAGGAAGCCTCTCAATGTTTTTGGGCGTTGATATGAAGGAGACATGAACACCAGCTTTGGCTAAGGCTATGGAAAGTTGGAAAAATGGGATCAAGTGGCCAAATGCAGACCATGGAAGCATCGTCACATGAATTGTATTCTCAGCCATTTTTACATTATTTTCTCACTGCGTAAAAGGTACACCAAGGAAAGAAAAGGAAGAAACACTCTGTAAAAGAGAAAAGATATCAGAAAGAGAGAGAGCAGAGCCCTATATATACACAACAGAAGCAAATAACAGAGAGAGACACGTGTAAACATGCAGAGAGACACGTGTAAACATGCCGAGGGACACGTGTAAACATGAAGTTCATTCGTTTACGTAATATACACTGTTATTTTGATTATTTTGATGAAGAAACTTTCCTATTTATAGAAGAAAATTAAAAGTGACGAATGCTTGGGAAAAGAAGTGATGCAGAGCGTGTGAGTATGAAAACTGTAATGAAAGAAGACGTGCATGCAGCAAAAACTTAAACATATAAACAACCCTTTCTCTCTCTCTCTCTCTTTCCTGTTCTTGATAATTTTTTCTTATCATCTTATTATAAATTTATTTAATCTCATTTGTTTTGTTTCCCTTTTGTGTCCACCAAACAGCAATACCAAACAGCAATAGAAAGATCAACTCCATGAGATCCACATGGCAAAAGTTGTAACAAAATCTAGAAAATAATAAAAAAAACCATTCTATGTATTTCATGATAAACTTCTTCTGTACAACATTATACAAAACATAAAAACTAAAATATAAAATAAAAAGTTTCCAACAGCCTGAAACCATATCAAAATTATAATCTCCTCTTTGGATAAAGATAAATGTTTCTCATCATTACTTTAGCTTTTTCATCTTCATCATCATTTGTGTTGGGAACTTTCTTATCATCTCGAGAAATCTTGTATCAGAATCTTGTAGTGCAGCTTATGTCACAATTCCCTGAAGCATCATTCAAGAAAAACTAAGAGCAGATCAAATTTTTATGTTTGTGCAATTTGATTTTATGGCAAAACCCTCTTCAAGGTACCTATGTGACAAATTTTTTTGCATGATTATTCCTTTCAAAAATCCACTCTTTGGTTTTTCTTTAGCAGAAACAACAGCAATAAGATGCAGAACTTTTTAACATTGAAACTGTTCGAACCAAAATAATGAGGAGACAATAACAGAGTTGGCTGCTATTCCTACCTGCACTGAGCATTACTCAGTCACTCAATATCAGTCTTACCCTTCCAATTTAAATTTATAAATATGGTAATTTTTTGAGAATAGTAATTTACTTTTTTTTAAGCTCCTCATTCTAAAAATAAAAAATAAAAAAGTCTGTATATTTATAAAGTTAAATAAAAGGGGCAAAACTGATATGAAGTGACAGTTTAATGGCCATTGTAGGAAGAAACAGCAGACAACTCTGTTACTGGCTCCTCACTGCTTGGGTTCGAAGAGTTTCAAAATCTAAAGATTTCAGGTCTTGTTGAAACTGTTACTGTAAAAAGAAACCTGAAACTGCAGATTTTGAAAGAATGGTAATGCAAAAAGAACAATTTGGTTACACATTGGGTAAGAAATAAAGGTCACTTAATAATCTGCAAGTACCTTAGAGAGTGTTTTGCTAAAGAAATAAATTGCACAATCATAAAAAAAAAAAAAAAAAAAAAAAAATGAACAAACAAAAAAAAAAAAAAAAGAGAAAGAAAAAAGAGTGATTACTCAAGAAAAATGCAATGATGATTATAATAAGTAAAATAAAAATGTATGGATGATTAAAAGTGAGGTAGATACCAGTTTCAAATGATAAATTATCATTTTGCTGCATTAAATTAGAAAGGAAAAATAGGGGTAAAGTGCCCACTACATTTACAGAAATTACACACACATTAACACTTGAATTTAGGACAAGAAAAATAATCAGAAACAAAAAATACAACACTCATCAAACTGAGATAAAAAACAATAGTAAGAAATAATAATAATAATAATAATAATAATAATAAATAATGATAATGGAAGAGACTGTACCATAAACCAAAACACGTAGAAATGAAAAATCAGTAGTCATTAAATATGAAAAATCATAAACCTGTACAAATTTGCTTGAGAGATGAAAAATAATATAATTTCACCACTCAATTCATTTTTTCTATCAAAAGTGAGAAATTTATGTGAAGTCTAAACTTTAGAGAGTAAAAAAATGTATCTTTTGGGCACTGAACTTCTCCAAGAGGATCGTGAGAGGGAGGAGAAGACTCTTCCCAGAATAATCCTAATTTGAAGAATAAAATGAAATCTAAGCCTTATTTGGTGAAAGGGTAAAAAAACACTTGGGAAGAAAAAGGAACATGGAAATAAACCAAAAAATTGTCTTCTAAAGTATCTCAAATAAGAAAAATTAGGAAGAATTCAAATAGTTTTGTTCAAAATAGTGAGAGAAATTGGAGAGAGTGAGTATATGAGGTTAGGAGAAAGAAGAATGAGTCCCATAGGTTGTAGAAAATTTGGGATGAGTGAAAGTTAATGTAATTGAGAATGAATATTAGCACAAGGAGATGAAGGTATTTATACTAAATTGAATGTGATGGGAACAAAAACAAGAGTTAAATATTTTTTAGAGAGATAAATTTATTAAATAAAGGGTTGGAATAATTTATTTTTGAGAGAGAAAATTATGAAACATTTTAGTACAATGACAAATCTCTTAAATAAATTCATTATTGTAGAAAGAGAAATTCATAAATAGTTTCCTAATCTTACTGATGGCTGATAACTTAGTTTTCAATTAATATTTAATGTAGCATACGTTAAACCAGCTGTTAGATGTAAAAGATATTAATTGTTTTTAAAATAGTTAAATTATTTGAAACTTTGGTTTAATTAAGTTTATCTTTAATTGAGTCTTTATTAAAAAAATTGTGTATGAAGTTATTAAAAAATATCTTTTTCAATTGAGTTTCATTTCATTTAACTTTTATGTTAGCACAGTGTTATTATTTAATTTTTCATCTTATTTACTTGTATTTATTTACAGTGATGGAATGCTGTAAAAATTCAAGGACGTTAAATTATATTTTTTATGTATAATTTTTTTCTTAAGTTTAGTTAATGTAAATGTATTTTTTTTTATCTTTTATCACAAATCTTTCTCTTGATAAAAGAATTAATTCCTTTATTATTTATCATAATTTTTTTAATATAAATTTATTATCTCTTATCTATTTAGAAAATAATTAGTTTATACAATGATACATAGTAAACAAATTTATTAGAAAAAAGAGAAAAATAGATTACTTCAAAAATAAATAAAAGATAAAAAATGAATTTATTAGAAAAAATTTATCAGTATAAAATATTTCTTAACTCTTTAATCTATATAATTTAATTTTAAAAATATCGAGGGTGAATATTAAAATAAAAAGGGAAGGTGATGTACGAAAAGAGAAAAACAAAAAAAAAAAGTTGATTAATTTTTTTCTAAAATTAATATAAATTATATATTAATATAAATAAATTTTAAAATACAAATATAATTTTATAATACATATATATAAATTGAATTAAATTTTTTTTTGGAAAGCACGGCTACCCTTGTCATTGTTCATATATAAAAAAGAAAATTGTTGTTGTTAATACAAAATGATATTACAATGTAAAAAATGACTTTATTGTTTATGTAAAGTTTATATATATTTTTATTTCTTAATTTAAACTATTGTTATATTCAATTTCTTGTCTATAAGTTTTATTATGTGTAATTTTCGAACCTTATCATAAACATTTGTTATTGCAATTTTACACACACACATACACACACATATATATATATATATATATATATATATATATATATATATATATATATATATATATATAAATTTAAAGTGAATAAAGACCGAAAGTAACCCAATAAATATTAGAAACGGTAGAATAATTAATTGTTTTTATAAGATTAAAATGAGTAAAATAATAATAACTAAAACAAAAATAAAGATAATGAAGAAATGTATTAAAATATAAGATACAATAATAAAAAAATTGAATAAGTTACAAACTATAACTAATAGAATAATCTTATAGTTTGAGTTAGAAGAACATAAAATAAATTATGGTATGTCTTATCAAATACTTTTATATTAGTCAAATTAGTTTATAAATTCATCAATAAAATAATAATTAAATATAAATCTTATTAAATATACTCAAAGTAAGAAGAGTAAATTGATAAAGATATAACAATTCTTTTAACAATAAAAATAGTAATAGCATGATGTTCTTATTAAATTATTTATAAAATCATAAGCTACAAAGTTGTGTTTTCTTAAATAAGGTTGCGTTTTCTTAAATATTCGATATAAAGATTCTAAGGATTAAAAACAACGTAATCAAAGTATATAATGTTACAAAAAAATAATAATTATATGAATGTTATATTAGGAGTGGGGATTATCTTATTCTAGATATGATTCAACTTCTTAATGTTCAAGTGAGAAGCTTTGAGGTCCATTTGTTCTAAGAAATATTTTTCAATTTTCCATAGGTTGATTATTTTTTGCCATCACATTGTTATAAATTAAAATATGGTATTTTTAAAGTTTATTTTATATACCTTTTTATGAAAAATATTTTTTGATTTAGAAGGAGGGTTTAATGAGAAAAATGATACAATACAAAATAAATATTGGAATCCAATATTTCAGTATTAGGTATTATTCTATATATTTTTTTGGTAACATTATAAGTGGAATTTGTTTGAAAATATTTGCTTAAATTGTATGAATCTAACATTATTATCTTGTTTAATGCAATTCGACATCGAGTTTAACTTAATGTGATGCCAGAAAATTTACTAATATATTTTTTATTATGATATATTTATACAATTTTAAAAAGATCATTAAAAATAATCTTAATTTGATTTACGGGTAAAGAAAAGTAGAAGTACGAAAGAAACAAATAAGTAGAAGAGAAAAGAGAGTTAAAGATAAAAAAAAAAAAGTGAAAGTGAGTGAGAAATCGCAGTTCGTGTTATTTGAATATTATCCAGTCTATTAAATAATAAATATGTAAAATTAACTCCAACGAAGCTCGAGAAATTCTGTATAAATTTTTGGTATAATTACTCGTATAGTACTTAATTTGGTGTCAGTGTGTCAAATAGGTACTCGATATTAAAAAAGTGTTAATTGCATCCCAACTTTTGAAAAAAATGCTTCAATTAGGTCCCTTTCGGACAGAGTTGACTAACGCCGTTAGTCAACGTGCTACGTGTCAGTTTGTGGTTTTTTGGATTTTTTTTTAATTTTTTTGAAAAAATAAATAAAAATGTCACGTGTCAAAAGTCCTTGTGTGTGACACGTGGCATTTTTCTTAAATAAAAATGTCATGTTATAAGATTTAAAATAATTAAGTATAAATATTTTTACAAAATTAAGTACTAATATTTATATTGTTCCTCTCAATTTCAGACCAAATAATTTATTATTTGTATAAATGTTATACTAATATTTTTTATTAAAAATGACTTTTTAACATATTACTTTATTAATTACTTTTTTATTAAGTACTCATGTTTTGTTAATTTTTTTTTTCAAAATAGAACATTATTGTCTCTTACAAATTTTAAACCAAAATTTCTATTGGTATGAATGTTATACTAATTTTTTTTTTATTAAAAATGACTTTTACCTCTAAATTTTAATATAAATATCAAATACTTAATTTTTGTAAAAATTTTATACTTAATTACTTTTAATTTTATAAAAAATGGATTTTAATTATTAAAAAATATTAGGTCAAAATTGAATGAGATACAAATAAGTAGGTACTAAATTGAAACAAAAAAACATATATGAGGACTAAATCGAAATCAACACAATGACATCTGATAGTGATACTGACACGTGGCATTGCAATGTCACGTGACACTAACAATGCCACGTGTCACACACAGGATCTTGAGACGTGACATTTTTATTTTTTATTTTTCAAAAAATTAAAAAAAAAATTAAAAAAAATCAAAAAAACCACAGACTGACACGTGGCGCGTTGACTAACGGCGTTAGTCAACTCTGTTTGAAAGGGACCTGATTGAAGCACTTTTTCAAAAGTTGAGATGCAATTGACAATTTTTTTAAATCGAGTACCTATTTGACACACTAGCCCCAAACTGGATACTATACGAGTAATTATACCTAAATTTTTTTATAAACATTGGTCTAAGTTACTGTTGATAAGTTTTTCGTATAAACAACTTCCGATAAGGTAATAGTGTTAAAATTAATATTTATTTTAAATAATAATCAATAATTAAATTAATTTAATCATAATTGAATTAAATAAATATTAGAATCAACAATATATATATATATATATATATATATATATATATATATATATATATATATATATACACACTAGCGTACACACAGGCGCTATCACGTCTGTGTATACGCATGTTTTAAATATGAATGATAGTATCTTAGCAAAATAATGTAATGTTATTAAGTTAATATATAAAATAAATTTATATTTATTAAAAATGAAGTGAAATGTTAAAAATAAAGTGAAATGAATAGAAAAGTTAATTGTTGATGAATAAAAAAAAATAAGATAAACAATTTGATAGAAAATAGGTAAAAATAACCATTAATTTTAAAAAATAATAAATAATTATATTATAAAGGGTAAAATTGGTATTATGAAATGTGAACACAAAAGAGAAAATCCTCTTTGTTATAGATAAGTATTATTTTCAGTCAAGTTGATTTAATTATAATCGAGTTAAATGAATATAACATTTTTTTCCTTTAAAAAGAGTTACGGATATAAATTATTATTTCTGTGAAAGTTATGAGCAGAAAATATTACAAGTAATTATATACTTACTATATATATATACAAAGATATTCGTTTTTTCTACACGGATTTATTTTTTAATTTCATCCTTTAAATTTATCATCATTTTAAACTAAAATAGTTATTTTTTGTATCTTTTAAATAAATTAATATAAATTACAATAACTATTTTACTATTTTATCCTTTTAATAATTATTTTTAAACTCAATTAATTATTTATATTAAAAGACTATTTAATAAAAGAAATTATATTAAATATTGTTTTATAATTATTTTTAGTCAAATTTATTTCATAATTTAATATTTTTTTATTAGAAAAATAAAAAGTATATATTTCTATGATTTTTATGAGATCATGTAAACTATAAAAACTATAATAAATAAGGTTAAATATATATTTTAAGTAAATTATTAGTTATATATGTTAAAAAAATTATTTTATATCAAATATTTTTTAAAAGATAAAAGAATTTTGTAATTATTCAATTTAAAAGATGTTTTTATTTGTTAAATATTTAATTTAGAATATTTCTTTATTTTGATAAGAGATATAATGATTTGTTAATTATTATTTTATTTAAAAGGATTTATAAGAGATAGAATAGTTAAAAATATTTATTTAAAAATGTTATTAAGAGATAAAAGATTTGGTACATAATTATTAAAAATATATTAAACATATTTTTTAAAAAGTGAAGTAGTTATAAGGAATGCACAAATTCAATTAAATTTCACAAATATAATAATGGAAAATTATGTTTTGACAAAGTTTTATTAACAAACTTTTAACAAAGTACATGTATTAATACTTTAATGGATGAAATAAAAGTTTGATATGACTTGAAAAGAGAAGAAAAATGTTTGGTGTGTGTTAAAAAGCAAACTTTGTTAAAAAAAAGTTTGTCAAAGAATCATAGTCCTATAATAATATATGTAAGTTATCTAAGTGGATTTTTGGACTATGAGTTTTATTATAAATAAGTTGAGATAGTCGTAAGACGTTCAAATCTAAGGTTTTTCGGTGATTTAGAAAGTGACACATGAGGTTTTCTTGAAGAAGTTCAAAAATAGTTTTGAAGGGTTTCTTAAAAGAAACGTGTGAGAATATACATAGAATTTAAAGTGAAGGTTAAATAGTTAATCTAAATCTTTGAATATACAAATGAAGGAAACTATCTTTCTTGATTGTGTGTTTGCTTATATGTGTGTTGATTTCTTTTGAGTTTTGAGTGTTGTTATTTGGTGATCAAAATGTGTTATTGGTGGTGATGATGTTGAAAGTTTTTATTTTTAGATTGTTATTTTTTAAGTTTAGAGTTTTACTTGTTGATTTCATTATGAGATTGAATGAGTGTCAAAGACAATGTTGTTATGATTTTAAAGATGTTTGGACAAATGATTATGTTGAGTGTTGTTGTGTATTTGTGAGTTGTGTTGGTTTGTAATTTTGATTGAATGCATATGAGTAGCTTCCTCTGAGCATTGTGTGAGGACTAAACTCTTTTGAGCATTGTTTGTTGTTATGTTTAGAACATGCTCCCTATGATGCTCCGACACGCCTCATAAATGGCATGTCCCGTGTCCGACACGTATCAGACACCGACACTTATACCATACTTGTAGGACACATTATGTTCAATTTGAAAGATACTTTTTTATCTTGGACATGATTTTGATAATTAAAATAAAGAACAAATCTTTGACATGATTTTGACATGACTTGAGAAAATCCCTCTTAGATAGTATTTCAATGGACCGAAAGATTTTTAAAGTGTTAAAACTTAAGGTTATTTATGGATACTGAAAACCTATTAAGTTGTCTTTGGATAAAGAAAGAACTCTATTGATTAATTTTGATATTTTTTTTTAGAAATTAAGGTTTTGTTGCATTATAAAAATTATTTATAGGACCTTTCAAATATTTAAATTTTTGAACTATTATTCAAATATTTTGAAATTTTAAACACTTTCAAAATTTGTTTTCAAAAAATAAAGTTTTTATATTATTTTATCAGATGAGAACATATGATCGTTCAAATATAAAGGAAAATGTCAATAAATGTTTAGGGAGACTTTTAATTTTATATTTTTTTTCTTTTCAATTGTAGTAAACAATCATTTTTATTATTGAGACCTTCGTTCGAATAAAATTTTATTTTAATTATTATTGATTATAAATTTTAGAAAGTGAAAAATTTGGGATACATTTTTACTTATAGCTTTTAGTGTAAAAATAATAATAAATAAGTAATTAATTAACTTATTTTAAATTAAAAAATTTCTTTAAAAAAATAATTATGCAATTGTTATTACTCTTACAAAATTATATATATAGATATATATATATATATATATATATATATATATATATATATATATATTAATTTTTGTAGTTTTTAATTAATCTATCATAAACGTAATAAATTGTAAATATTTTGATATAATAAATAGATATAATAAATATAGTGTGATTTCCCTAGTAATAAATATTAATGAAAAATAGAAAATGATACTACATCATAGTAAGCTTCCCTGCAAAATCAATTGGCCTTTGTTTTCTTCCGTCACTGCTACCCTTAAACTCCTCTCTTCTTTCTTCTTTCTCCGCCACCGGAAAAGCCCAAAGTGCCGGCAAGTCTCTACCTCCGGCTTCTCTCTGCAAGATGGGCATCCCAACTAACCGGTGTTCAAGTTCCTTCTTTTCGTTCTAGGTCTCTAGGAATCAGGGTTTTTTATTCTATATTGTAAGGTAACTCTTATGCCGCCAACAAAGCTTTATTTTTCCTAGAAATATAAGCGCTTTTTGGTGTTTGGGTTCTTTATTGGTATCGTTTTTTTTTTTTTTTTTTTTTTTTTTTTTTTTTTTTTTTTTTTTTTTTTTTTTTTTTTTTTTTTTTTTTTT
>Ga0209589_1012520_pt1 | contig 11482 bp, 16 predicted proteins | sample CowpeawhiteBW_FD_187525 | JGI IMG/M metagenome (GOLD analysis project Ga0209589, IMG submission 187525) | Root nodule microbial communities of legume samples collected from California USA - Cow pea white BW (SPAdes) (version 2) | ecosystem: Host-associated > Plants > Roots > Nodule | place: USA...
TCAATATTTTTAAGGAACATACTTTTTCAGATACGGTATATTTGTTTTTACTTGACTGTCTTTGTACCAAGTATAATGATTTCCAAAGCTAACATATTACAAGGAACACGGTTACCCAGTAACTGTCTTTCTACGCAGTAATAAATGTCTTTTTACAGCATTCTTTTGGTACCAATTCGTGTGCCTCCCAAGAGAGTCACACTACAGCATAAAGGCACCTTCAAAATTTTTAACATTCATTTTCAGATACGGTATACTTGTTTTTACTTCACTGTCTTTGTACCAAGTATAATGATTTCCAAAGCTAACATATTACAAGGAACGGTTACCCGGTAACTGCCTTTCTATGATATAATAAATGTGTTTTTACAACATCCTTTTGGTACCAATTCGTGTGCCTCCCAAGAGTCACATTACTGCATAAAGGCACCTTCAAAATTTTTAACATTCTTTTTCAGATACGGTATACTTGTTTTTACTTCACTGTCTTTGTACCAAGTATAATGATTTCCTGTACCAAGTATAATGATTTCCAAAGACTAATATTACAAGGAACACGGTTACCCAGTAACTGCCTTTTTACGCAGTTAATAAATGGGTTTTTAGAACATTCTTTCGGTACAAATTCTTTTATTATACAATATGACTTCCTAATTGACAACAATATCACATCCTTAAACAAATAACAATATTACAACAGCTAATTGACATACAATCCAAGGATAACTTATTAGTCATACATAAGGTAATAACAGCAACAACACCAACAACAATTTAATGTCAGAATATATGTCTTTTTCGTACACAATATTTGAACAACATACAATCAAAGAACACACACATTCCAACCTTTCTTTCCATCTGTGGTAGAAAATAGCTATGTCAAGTTTCACAATCGCGACAAACAAGATATCATCAATGCCTTCACACATCATACCAAAAAATAAAGCTTCATGTATCTCACAACAAAAATTTTTGCGAACCATGTTTTTTAGGGGCATTCCCAGTGTAAGGGGTACGTAGTGCGCGACTTTTAATCCTTACCCGCCCATGATGCTTCATTCTGTCATACATATTACTATGTGGTGGATTTGTTTCCTGTTCATGGCTAACATTTTTTGACAACTCTTCATTACTTCCATGTGGAGTGTCCATATTAACTTCTCCGACTTTGACACCAACACTGCGCTTAACAGTAGAATGCAGTGGGCTCCATGCTTCATGTGATTGAAGTCCACCTTCGCTATAAAATTGGTCTTCAAATGTTTTACCTCTGTCCTTCTGAACATTGGTAGAAGGAGTAACAGGATTGCAGTCCTTGGTTCTTTCCGTCTTCCTGTCATGAACAACTCCTTCTAAAAGGGATAAACATTGCCGAAGTTCACCTATTTCACGTTCTTGCTTTTCAATTAGAACCTCAACTTCAACCTTCCTTCTTCCTAAATCTACTCCTCCAGTTGGCCTCTTACTTCGACTAACATCATGACCAAACAATTCGTACGCTTCTCTAACTTTTGCATGAAGAAGTTCTTCCTTTGACACACAAAGATCAGCAACTATCTGTGAAATACATTAACAATATTCAAACTAAAAAGAGGTGCATCTACAAAAAAACAACAATCTAACTAATACAAAATGAAAACAATTACCACATTCTTCTCCAAACTACTCTTTAAAGCACCGTCACCCACTTTAATATTCATCCTACGCAACAACCTTGGAAATTCATTGCCAATGCGTGCACCCTTTCTTCTCACAAATACAAAGTGATCAAAACACCAAAGCTGAAAGACCACACATAAAGCAAATGTAAGCTAACATTAACAATTACTCATCAATGCTTTTGAAATCATGATGTAACTAAATATAATTTACCTGTAATAAATAAACACAACCCACAACATGAAAGTGTTTCCTATGGCTTTCCATCTTCAAAAGCAATGAAGCATTGCACAAACTCCCAACTAGGTACTCGTAAACTACACGACCCCAGTTATATTGGCATAAACTTTTCAAGTCATCAACAATCTTGAAAAGTATGGGGAATACGGTTGCATTTCTATTAGGCAAAAGAAACTCGGATATGCCTATTAGGATGTATAACCTGCAAAAATCATCTACAGCAACACATTCCGAGTGGTTCAAGAGATAGTTATATATCACCCCAACAGTAACCTTCTTCTCCCTAAAAATGTTCCTACATACACTTTCAATAACGACATCATCCAAATCCACTACATCTCCGACAATCCTCAATCCTAAGCCTAAACAAACATCTAATAACTTGAATGGCACAATTATAGAGTTAAGTAAAAAACCACCTCTTCTTTCTACCCACAACTTGCACAAAACACCAAGAACGTTTCTACTTATCTTAACAGAATCATTCAACAAAGTGAACCACCAGAATGGTGTTGTTTGAATGCAAAGCTTTTGTTCCTCACTTAAGTTCTTATTCAATAACGACGGATATGTGGTCCTACAAGAATGCCTGAACATAATCTGCAGAACAAAAAGAACATTAGACCACAATTAACAACATATTGTTTGAAATCAATGTGAGTAAACATTGTTACCATTGTTGTATGTGAACAACTTACCTCGGTACTATCATTGAACTCTCCCACATCACCACCTTCACTCCCTTCACTATCATCACTACCATTGTTATGTTTACTTGGACCACTATCGTCACTCATGTCTTGTAAAAAAAATAATGAAGTAACTAATTAAAGGTATCAAATCAAAACATTACAACACACATCCAACAAACAATAAAACAACTACAGATATACCTAAATGAATGCAAGGGTACCACAACTACAGATATCCCGGGTGATTGCTCTACATTGATAAAAAAAACACAACGGTCAGTTTTGGACACCAAAACATATTCCTCCAAACCCTAGATTGACAATATAAAACTCATTTAATGAAATCACATCATGCACGAACGCGATTGCTTTAAGCGAAAACAAAACAGAACCTTCAAAACTCACCGCGGACGTCAACCTCGATCTACGGCTACTTCCCTTCCCAAGTTCGGATTTTTTGTAGGAGTTCCTTCCTCCACCTTTGAGCAGGCACACGAACAAAGCACACCAACTGGTTGAGTGAAAAAATATCTCCGCCTTAACAAAGCCGACGGCACCGCACCGCACCGCTTCGAGTGGGTTCAGAAGTGGTTCGGGTAGTGAGAGAAAAGCGCTGAGTGAGTGGTGAGTGAAAAAAATGGAAACTTTGGGTAAGTGACTTCGAGATCGCGTGTTGGAACCTCACGCGCACCGCAGGACGTCTTCTCTCTCCATAACACCCATCAGAAAACTGACACAACCGTCACCTCATCCCTTCATTTTCTTTTATTCAAAAACGCACTCATTTACCACGTAAGACTGCCACGTAGGCGGGTTAAAACCAGGTCAAAAAAACAAGGTCAGAGTATCATTATCCATTAGTTAATGTGAAGGAGGTATTGGCCTCCCATCATTTTCCCACATATTTTCAAGATAGAGTTTGTTAAAAATTTAAAGTCACTATTTTATTTTCGATTATCTTAACTATACAAATTTAAATAATTTATCAATCACATTTCAAAATGTTAATCGTTTCGCAAGAATAAGAAATGCATTTCACTTGAACAATTTTTTTTAGTGAATTATCAAAATAAAATTATAGATAAATTCCTTGCAAACTGTAAGACCCTATTTTCTGTCCTAAAAGTTAAAGGGGTCTAGCCTCATCTGTTCGGCCTAAGGGTTGGCTCATAGGATATCAAAGACCTCCTTTCTGTCCATTCGTTTTCCATTATGCTACTTTGCAAAAACAGTCCCTTGCTCATTTTTCTTTTTCCCTCAACAAAGCTCTATTAGGGTTTGAATCTCAATCGTCGTCAAGATAGCTCGACTCCATTTCCTTCTCACATAAGTTAGTTCTCAACCCGTACCTTTTTTGTTTCTAGCTCTCTTGTCGTGATTCTAACTAGGGTTCACCTTGGTAACCCCATTTTGAATCTGTTCCACTATTTCTAGCTCTCGAATCTTCTTTTGGAGCTGTAGTGGTCGTTGGCTTAGGTGTTAGTGTCTTTGGCTAGTATTTTCCAGGTAAGGAAGCTAAGGTTTCTTGCTTTTGATATATCTTACTTGTTTTCAGCTCTGTTTTGTGCTATTGGTGATTGTATGGTGTTTAAAATGATATGAACATATACTGTGCATTGTTCTTGATGAATCTCTATGTTGGCCTGCGGGAACAGTGGAGGAAATCTGGTATTCTCGCCCAAGTGAGTGGGTCTCGCCTAAGCGAGAGTATGTGCTTCCACTGTTCGAGCTCTCGCCTAGGCGAAAGGAGCTCGCTTGAGCGAGAGAACCCCTCTCGCCTGAGCAAGACCTTCTAGCCTGAGCGAGAACTGGTGTAGGAATTGCTATGTGGCTGTTTTTTTCCCTGGTTTTTGTTGTTGGTTGTATGATTGGTTGGGAGTACCCTATTTAGAGCACGAAGTATGTGAAAATGCATGTAATATCTGATTATATGGGCTGGAATTGATGAATTTGGTATGCCCTTTTGTATAGAACCTAATTGGATGGTTGGTTATAAATATTGGCATGAGATTCATATGCATGATAACTTTATGTTTGGTTGGTGAGACATGATTTTGGTAAGGTTTAGGACGTAATTCCATGACCCTCTTGGTAAAAGCTCATGGTAATGCCTCATAGTCAAGACGTAATTCCATGACCCTCTTTGGTGAGAGCTCATGGTGGTGCCTCATGGTTAGGACGTAATTTCACGAACCTATTAATAAGGTTTCGTGGTGGTGCTTCATTATATAATTAAGTAACGATTCAAGTAAGGATTGCATCCTGAAACTCTAGAGGGTCAATTAGTCTCATGTAGAGCGTACTGACTCAAGTGGTGAGAGTAGCAGGAGGCCGTAGTCTGTGGCAGGATAATAGCCTTAGATGTTTGAAGGCAAACCTTGTGTGTGGTAGGTTGAAACTCATTGGCAATGGCTCTACAGAGCAGTAGAGGCCACCACAAGTGCAAGCATCTAGTGAATCTGACTGATTATATGTATCCAGATAATTGAAACTTGAAGGACTTTTTGAAGCACCACCCAGTCAAGTTCAACAGCAAGACCAGTCCTGATGTCGCAGGCCAATGGTTGAAGGATATGGAAATTATCTTTGATGCAAAGATGTGCTCAAAGGATAACAGGTTGGCCTTCTCGGTGTACATGCTCACTAGAGAGGCAAAACACTAGTGGATCAGCATGAAGTCCATCATAGAAGAGAGGCAGGAGCTAGTCACGTGGAAAGTCTTTAGGAGGAAATTTCTCTCCGAGTACTTCCTTGATAGCGTGAGGTACGCTAAGGAGGTGGAGTTCCTCTAGCTGACTTAAGGAAAGAAGTCAGTAGCTGAGTATGCAGAGAGGTTTAAGCACCTTAGCCGTTTCTACACCATGCCACTAGATGAAGAATGAAGATGCAGAAAATTTGAGAACGGTCTTCGAGGAGACGTCCGTCTGATGGTGGCCACACTATCCATCAAGGACTTTATGGCCTTAGTGGAAAAGGCTAGGGTTATGGAGAAGATGAAGGTTGAACTGGAAGCCCAACACCCACAACAGTAGAGAATTGGAGGACCATCTGGGTCCAAACCTAGGAATGAAGAAAGAAGAAAACCATATGCTAGGCCTCACCCTCAATCTCAAGGGTTTGGAGGTTCCTCTTCCTAGCCGGGCTGAGTTCAATGCTTCCGGTGTGTTGGACCGCACTTGAGGGGTGTTTGCTTTCAATTGGTAGGCTTCAAGAGGTGCAATAACTGTGGTAGGGAAGGCCACTTTGGTAAGGATTGCCCCACTCTTGCGAGGATAGAGACACGTACCCCAGTTTAGGCCCCTGCCCAGAACCAATAGAGGAGAGGAGGCAACAAGCAGCATGCAGAGTATATGCCATGACTGGAGCGGAGGCAACAGGCTCAGGTAACCTTGTTATGGGTTGTTGTGTGATAAATTGAATGAATTGTTGTGTGTTGTATGATTCTGGAGCGACACACTCATTTGTGTCAAAAACTTGTGTGAAAAAGTTGGGTCTACCGGTTTGTGAGCTGTAATGTGATCTTGTGGTATCTACTTTGATGTCGGGTTTGGTTAGGACATCGTCCTTGTGTGCTAGGTGTCCAGTGGAGGTAGATGGGGCGCATATACAAAGTGAATCTGATATGCCTACCTTTGCAAGAGTTGAAGGTGATCTTGAGGATAGATTAGCTCTCTGCCAATCGCGTTCTTATAGATTGCCGAGAGAAGAGATTGTTGTTTCCTAACTCAGAGGAGCCTGAGTTGTTATCTTATCAAGGGGTTCTGAAGGAGATTCAAGGCAGTGCGCAGTGCTTCATTATCTTCACACATATGGAGGTGGAGAAAGAGGAAGGGACATCAATTATACCAATGGTGCATGAGTTTGAGGATATGTTCTCAAAGGAAGTACCAGGGTTGCCTCCTAGTAGAGAAGTTGAGTTCTCTATTGATTTGATACCAGGAATCAGTCCAGTGTCGATGGCTTCTTATCGTATGGCTCTGGTGGAGTTGGTGGAACTCAAGAATCAAATAGAGAAGCTATTGGGAAACAATTTATACGACCGAGTACGTCACCATGGGGAGTGCCAGTGTTGTTAGTGAAGAAGAAGGATGAAAGTTCACGCCTGCGTGTGGACTATAGGCAGTTGTACGAGATGACCATCAAGAATAAGTACCCCCTCCCAAGGATAGACAATCTGATGGATTAGTTGCACGGTACGTCAGTGTTTTCCAAGATAGATCTACGATCAGGATATCATTAGATCTTGGTGAAGGCAGATGATGCACAAAAGACATCCTTTAGATCCAAATATGGACATTACGAGTACGTGGTGATGCCTTTTGGTGTGACGAATGCTCCAACTGTATTTATAGACTACATGAATAGGATCTTCAGGCCCTTCTTAGATAAGTTTGTCATAGTCTTCATAGACGATATACTCATCTACTCCAAGACTTGGGAGGAACATGTAGAACACCTGAGGTTAGTTCTTAGTATTTTGAGGGAGAAGCATTTGTATGCTAAGTTGTCCAAGTGCGAGTTTTGGATGAGAAGTATAATTCTTGGGTTGGGACATGTAATATCTGCACAAGGCATAACGGTGGATCCAACCAAAGTTGAGGCAGTGGTAAAGTGGGAGAGTCCCAAGTCAGCAACAGAAATCGAAGCTTCGTGGGTTTAGCTGGCTATTATAGGAGATTCATAGAAGGATTCTCCAAGATAGTGGGGCCTATGACACGGCTTACCAGGAAGGACCAATCTTTTTCTTGGACTGATAAGTGTGAGGAAAGCTTTCAAGAGCTTAAGCAAAGGTTGACGAGTGCTCTAGTATTGGTTATCCTTAATGTTAGTAAACCTTTTGAGGTTTACTGTGATGCCTCTTATCTGGGTCTCAATTGTGTGCTGATGCAAGAGAAGAATGTGGTGGCGTATGATTCGAGACAACTTAAGGTGCATAAGAAAAACTACCCCACTCATGACCTGGAGTTGGCGACAATGGTGTTTGTCTTGAAGATTTGGAGGCACTATCTGTATGGTGCACAATTTCATGTATTCAGTGATCACAAAAGTTTCGAGTATCTATTTGATCAGAAGGAGCTGAACACGAGACAAAAAAGGTGGATGGAGTTCTTGAAGGATTGTGATTTTGAACTCCTATTCATTCGAGAAAGGCGAATGTGGTGGCATATGCTTTGAGTAGGAAGACTGTGCATACTACACACCTTATGATCAAAGAGATGGAGTTGTTAGAGAGATTCAGAGACATGAAGCTACAAGTTGAATTGGGATCTGAGTTCATTAGGTGTAATACTCTGACTATATCTAGTGACTTTCTGAACTTAATTAAGGAGAAGTAGTTAGTGGACGCTAGTTTGATAGGGGTGAGAGAATTTTTGGGAACAAATGAAGCAAAGGAGTTTGCCTTGGCTATTGTAGTGGACCGATTGACCAAGAGTGCTCATTTTTTGGCTATGAACCTGAGGATGTTTATGGCCAAGTTGACCCAATTGTACATTAAAGAAATAGTGAGACTGCATCGGGTACCATCAAGCATAGTTTCGGATAGAGATCTGCGGTTCATTTCCTGTTTTTGGCAGACTTTGCAAAGTGCTTTGGGTAGCAAGTTGACTATGAGTTCAGCCTATCATTCCTAGACCGATGGCCAGTCGGAGAGAACAATCTAGTAGCTTGAGGATCTATTGAGAACATGCATGTTGGATCATTTGGGTGCGAGGGATGAAGTCTTACCTTTAGTCGAATTCACAAACAACAATAGTTTTCATGCGAGCATCGACATAACGTCATATGAAGCTCTTTATGGTAGGAAGTGTAAGACCCCTTTGTGTTGGTACCAATATGGGGAAGTAGTGCTAGTTGAACCAGAGCTATTGGAACAAACTATAAAGAAGGTGAAGATGGTGAGGGATAGGATGCAGGCCTCTCAGAGTAGGCAGAAGGCCTATGACCGAAAGAGGAGACCCTTGGAATTCACGGTTGGAGATCATGTGTTCTTGAGGGTGACCCAAACCATTGGTGTGGGAAGGGCTCTCTACTCAAGGAAGTTATCTCCTAAGTTCCTTAGCCTTTATTAGATCTTGAGGAAGATTGGGCCTGTGGCTTATGATATTGCTTTGCCTCCTCAGTTGGCTAATCTCCATCTGGTATTCCATGTCTTGATATTGAGGAAGTACGTTTTTGACCCATCTCATGTGTTGGAAGTAGAGGATGTACAAATCAGGGAGGATCTTATGATGGAGGTACCACCCGTTGCTTTGGAGGATAACGGAGTTGAGGAACGTCGAGGAAAACCAATCAGTCTTGTTAAGGTCATCTGGAACTGGAGGACATGTGACTTTACGTGGGAGCTAGAGAAAGATATGAGGAAGTCACATTTGCACATGTTTTCCTAGTAAGTCTTAATTTTCGAGGTCAAAAATTTTTGTTGTTGGGGAGAATGTAAGACCCTCTTTTCTGCCTTAAAAGTTAAATGGCCTAGCCTCATCTGTTGGGCTTAAGGGTTGGCCCATAGGGTATCAAAGACCTCCTTTCTGTCCATTCGTTTTCCATTTTGCCACTTTGAAAAAACAGTCCCTTGCTCATTTTTCTTTTTTCCTTAACAGACCTATGTTAGGGTTTGGATCTCAATCGTCTTCAAGTTAGCTCGACTTCATTTCCTTCTCACATAAGTTGGTTCTCAACTCGTACATTCTTTGTTTCTAGCTCTATTGTTGTGATTCTAACTAGGGTTCACCTTGGTAACCTCATTTTGAAACTGTTCCACTATTTCCAGCTCTCGAATCTGCTTCTGGAGCTGTAGTGTTCGTTGGCTTAGGTGTCAATGTCTTTTTCTAGCATTTTCCAAGTAAGGGAAGCTAGGGTTTCTTGCTTTTGATATATCTTACTTGTTTTCAGCTCTGTTTTGTGTTATTGGTAGAGATGACAAATCAGCCTGCCCCCGTGGGTATTGCCCTAACTCGTCCCCGTTTTGACAGGGAATGTCCGCATTGACTAGATATGGGTATGGGTATGGGTATGGGGAATCCCCGACTTTTTCAATTGGGTATGGGGATGGGGATGTGGATGTACATATCCTCGCCATAATACCTGTCCTCGCCATTTTTATGTCTCACATTTGAATATTTCTATTATTTTTTAATATTTTTATTTATTGTATATTTTCCTTTTCATATGAGAATGTTTAATACTCTCAATTTAAGTGTTTAATAGCATAATTTTTTCATTTACTAGGTAATATAAAAAATATTCTTTACTTATTATTATTATTATTCATTTTTGTTTCATTTGAAGAACTATTTTGTTTCGCTAAAACAATTTCCGTTATTTCTCAACCATTGAGTATATATGTTGATATTTGAAAAGTTTTCTTAGATCTCTAAGGTATTTTTCATCTTATCATACCCTTAATTATACATTTGTTTTTCTTTGTGCAATTTCTTTCAATAGTCTCTCAAATTATTAAGACACACATTTGTTAATTTTTTAATATTTTTATTTGTTGTTTATTTTCATCATATAAAATACTATTTTGATATATTTTATCTAATTATTTTTTATTTTCTAACTCATTATCAATCATACTGTAATCTTTTTCACTACAATTGTATAAATAACATTTTTCTACTACAACATAAAAATTTAATGTAATTGTCATGAATATTTTGTATCACCATCCAACATATATTGGAGCTCAAAAGATACAATATTTACCTCAAAATTTTATTATTATATTTATTATTTTTTCTTTGTGTCATTTTTATCAAGTGATGATTAGAATTTTTATTAGTGTATAAAAAGAGATTCATTTGAATTTAAAAAATTGAAGTAAACAAACATTTAAGATATATTTTAATTTGAATATTTGTTTTCCTTTCATATTTTTTTAAAAATAATTTTAAAATTTACCAACTAGGTTTCATTAATGTTTGCAAATTTAATAAATGTTTTGGTTCTCATGAAATTTTATTTGGTATTCTAATCTAAAATGTAAACAATTATAATTTATTTCAAAGTATTTGATATTGAAGAAACAATCATCCTCCTAATATGGAATATTTGATAATATTATATTTCGTTTACCGTAATTTTTTATTATTTTATAAAAATTAATTAAAATTAATGTTGAAGTAGTAAAATAATGGGTACAGGTATGAGTATGAGATTATACCTGTTACCCGGTAGGGATGGGATGAGACAAAAGTTTGAAACCTGTTGGATTTGGGTATGGGGATGGGATGAATTTTTTCTACGGGGATGGCACTAGTGCAGAATTCCCATTTTACCTCGCCTTATATGCCTCGGTTGGCCAAAAACCGAAACATATAATGGCGCGGTGGCATTTTTGCAATTAGAGCCAAGTTTTAGGCCTCGGTTCTCCAAATACTCGAAGCCAAAGAGCGGTATAGGCCCCGGTTCGCTCAAAACCGGTGCCAAAAAGGGGTATAGGCCTCGGTCCAGTAGGACCCGAAGCCAAAAAGTGGCTGGAAGTCAGGGGTATAGGCCTCGGTCCAAGGAGACCCGGTGCCAAAAGGGGGTCAATGGCTTCAGTTCCTCTAACAACCGAAGCCATAGGATTTATTTAGGGTTCAAAATTCACAAAGCCTTCTTCCTCCCCGTGCCGCCTCTGCAATTCCACTTTCTCTCTCTCCGCGAAGCCCTTCCTTCACTTTCCTTTTCTTCCTCCTTCACCGTCCGCATCCCGCGCCGCCGCGCGGATGGCATGGTGGTGGTCACGGACACGGGTGCAGGCAATGGATCTGTGTTTGCTCTCGCTGATGCAATGGAGGTGTTGGTCGCAGTTGCAGATCTGCACAGCGTTGAGGATCGTTCGAATCTGGCTCGCGTGCGGTTGCAGGTCCAGACAGTGTTGTTGCTGTTGCGGAACGCAGGCT
>Ga0209589_1012522_pt1 | contig 11481 bp, 7 predicted proteins | sample CowpeawhiteBW_FD_187525 | JGI IMG/M metagenome (GOLD analysis project Ga0209589, IMG submission 187525) | Root nodule microbial communities of legume samples collected from California USA - Cow pea white BW (SPAdes) (version 2) | ecosystem: Host-associated > Plants > Roots > Nodule | place: USA...
TTATACCGACAAATAACTACAAAATCATCTTCAATCATATTAATTAATTGATCTTCTTTTAAGGTAAGATCTTGAAATGACAATTGAGAGAAACATTGGATAATGAAAATGATAAAAGTTCAAAAAGTTATAAGTGAAAGGCGAAATAATATGAGAATTTATCAATTTTTGCGTGTATTCAATTTCTATTTAAATATGTATGTCTCGCATCGCAATACAATTTAACTAAAAACTCGCCATCTCTTTAGAAAATTCTCACAATTTGAATATAAACTTAAACACGAGTATTTGTATAATGACTTTAAATAAATTCTATGAAACCTCTTTGAAACATCCTTCAAATAATTTTCCATAATAGTGAATTATCGTTTCATAGAAATAATTTCCTGAACTCACCCAACTAAATTATCTTTATTTTTAATCTCACATTCATGCGTCACTGGATATATTTTAAATGTTCAAGTTTGATGATCCATTTTATTTATTTTGCAGAGTTAGAAAATAAGTTTAAATTCAATTCCATTTTATAGAGTGAACTTCCGAGATTTATATTTATTTACATATTTTACTTTAATTATATTTTCAAAGATATAAAATCTCCGAACATTATTTAAAAATATTTTGTATTTAGAAGGTTTCTAATCAACCAACACATTTAACAGGCGGTGAATTAACTTCATACTTTAGGTCTTTAAAATTAGAGAAAGAGACTTTCAAAATAATAGAGATGATATAACAAAAATAACGGGGCATAAACCCTTGGTATTATAAAAAGTTGTTCACTAAATCACATAAAGACGTTGGTTTATACTTTATTGGTATGCACTAAGAAAACTTTTCCCTTTTAGCACATCTTAATTAAAAATCTAAAGGTCCATATGTGGTGGATTAAAGTGATAAAAATAAGAAAAACAAATTATGAAAAAAAAATATAAAGAAGATAGAAAGAAAAATAAAAGAGAAAGGGAATAAATAGTTATGGAAGGAGGGATTCAATAGAGTCTTAAACTCTTTTCTTGCTAGACTTTCTAGTAAGTGATAAAAAATAATACACAAATTTTATATGGATTTACTTTAAACTCTTGAGTTATGCTTAAGAGATTCTACAAATTAAATCAATGATTATAAGTTGAGTACACAAACCACTCTTACAAGTATATAAACAACTTTTGATTTTCATAAATACGTAAATCGCTCTTAGATAATGATAAGTTATCGTTGATGCTACCAAATAAATGCCACTCTCCTAATGCACTAGTGCATAAAGAGTAAAGAAAAGAGTATAAATATGGTTAAGCAAACCCCAATCGTCAATCAACAAATTAAGTGTAAGAATTTTACTTAGAGCAATATTTATTAAAATATGCATTAAGGTGTTATAAATATAAACAATAAAGGGCTTTCAAGAGGGTCCATGATGACTTCTCTCCTAACTCCTTTAAGATATACATGAAGATGGAAGAAAGCTTTATAAGGAGAAGTGAGGTCAACTCTTAAGGAAGGAAGTCTGGAAGAGGGAGCTACGCTAGAGAGAACTCAAAGTCTAATGAATTGTATAATTTAGGCAACATTTTAGTACTAAACACTAGATGAATATTTTGTATAAACCAAGGCCAAACAACCACCCTACTTCATTATGAATGAAAAATATCCTTTTGAACCTTGGCCTTAAACATGCACCTGAGCATAGAATGTAGGAAATCAAACCCTTCTTAATGATGAGAAGGATACAATGAATGTGTGTGTGCCATGAATGGATTGGTGATTTGTGAAATAGACGAAGGAATAAAGTTGGGGTATGCTGAAAGCATACCCAAGAATGCAAAGAAAAATGAAAATGGCAGCAAAAAGGAAATTGAAATTGGACACCTCAAATCTGAAAATGATAAATCAAAGCAAATAGTACCTAATAGGAATGAATTGAAAAGAAATTGGCAGAAGAGAAAAACAAAACAAAAAGATGGTTGGAATAGGCTAGAGTCATAGCACTTGCAAATTGTTGTTTTCCTTTTTAGCAGTAAGTCTTGCTTGTCTTGAAAAACAAAGTTTTTTTATAGTCCAACCACGTTACAAGCCCAAAAGACCTTTGTGATCTTTGCCAATCATGTCTACATAGCTGTGGAGAATGAAAATACAAAGCTAAGTGGACAATTGTAAAGGATGATAAGACAACAAACACTTTAACAACTTCGAAGGATGCAATTATGCACTTAAGCAGAAAATCATTTGAGAGACCTTGTGTTTAATCTTTAACTATGATAACTTGTGTCAAACTGATTTCATTAGTTCTAATTCAAGTACTTGATTGCATTTCTCTTAGCTTTTTGATAAAGTGTGATTTATGAATTTCTAAACAACCATGATCAAATCTTTTTGAAACCATTTTGTGGAACTGTTTCAAGCTTTTTTTTAGGACAAGTAAAGAGCTAAAGTTGGGACATGTTGTTAAGTATCTAGTATTAGTTAAATTGCATGTCATTTAGACACTTATCTTGTATTAATTCTATGAAAGAATGATCATAAAGGCCTTAATTACACATATTGTGGTTATGAGAAAATATAAAAAGTGAAATTTGATACATTTTATGCTCTTTTGCAAGTAAAATGAAGAAAATATGAAGTTGTTACTAAGCCCCAAAAGTTGCAGCTCAAGCCAGAAAGATGAACTAAGAAAAAGTAAAATTTAAGCCTACAACTAAGTAATGAAATTTGACGCTAAGTAACATTTTAAGAAACCTTCACTGCAAGGAAACATTAAGCTCCAAATTTGAAGTTAAGCATAAAAGGAAAATCCTCGTGGCAAGGAAACCTCCCTCCATTGCTAAATATGATAAAGATATATTATGGTAACTCAAAATAATTAAAAACAAAATATGAATTACAAGTAGACTAAATACCTTTCCATATAAGAATACACAAGAGCAAGAGTAATTACTTATGTCCTTCGTTGGTATGTAAGATGAGTCAATGTTAGACTGGTTTTCATTAGGGTTAGAATAATAAGAATTTGGAATCATAAAATGATCAAAGATTAAAAAGGGAAAACATGTGTCCTAAAAAATGTGACATTAGGTAACATATCATATCTTTTGGTAGTTGAAGGGTTATATTTATATATGTTTTTTTAACATAAGAATATTTTAGAAAAATATATTTAACATTTTCTGTAAAGTGTTTATCTAAACCTTAAGAGGCATTAGGAACCACATAAGAAGAATCAAACATCCTAAAATTAAGAATGACAACGATACGAATTGTGCATACCTTTTACGTGTTACTTGCTTCATCTAAAATGAAAAAATGAATGAAAATGAAAAGTTTTTACAAGAAATATGATTAAAGATACATGAAAGTATTCATGGATCTTAACCTTCTACAAATAAAGAAATACAAGTTGTTGAAATGCTTGAAACAACACTAAATATGAGTACGTGTGTTTTAATACAATTACATACTTCATAAAGAACTATAAACACAACCTTGACAATCTAACACTTAAATGCATTTAATAAAGAAAAATGCTGCAGCCCAATTAATTTTGTCTAAGCTTGAAAAACTAATCTTAGTAACAATCATATTACTTGAAGGCTGCTACTTCCCGCACCACTTTTTTTTCTTCCAGCACCCCGTATACTTTAAATTTCCCCTTTTACCCCTAATTCAAAGTAAAAATCCAAAATTACTTTTCATTCCCATTTCCCCTTCCCCTTGCGCTTGTGCCATCCATATTAAAAATACCTTCCGTACCAACCATTTCGGAATAAAAAAAAAATCCAAAACAAGTGTTTCAGAAATTATTTCAAAATTCGAAAATATTTGTATTCTAAATCCAGAAATTACTTCTGGAATACCCAACCAAAAATCGAAAATATTAATAAGGTGTAGGAATTTTTATTATAATTTTAATGAGATTTAATATAGGAATTTCATATCTTATGGTGGTGTAGGAAAAGTCACCCTTACTTGAATTAATAAGTTATTTAAATGTAGTATACAATATGCAACCTTCTATAAATAAATTAATGATATCTGAATGAATATTTGTAATAACTATATAAAAAGTTTAGGACGAAACTTAGAAAAAGAAAATGTAAGTTTGAGGGTTAATCTACTTTTGACGCTTCTCATTATCTCTTTCGTTTTTTCTCATATATATATATATATATATATATATATATATATATATATATATATATATATATATATATATATATATATATATATATATATATATATATATACATAATATGGAGAGGAAAATTTTACTGAAATGTGCAAATAGAGAAAAAAATGGTAATAGTAAAAATAACATGTTAGCAGAAAAGAAAAATAAGAAAAAATGGGAAAAAGGCTCGGATAGTAAATAAGAAATCAAATCAAAATATATTAAAAATATCTACTTAAACTTTCCCTAATCTTTGAATCTTTTGCTAAAAGCAGCAGATAGACATTTGTGCAAATATAGTGTGTAATATTAGTATTAAGAAACCTTTGCTGCAAAAATATATTTACTGTAACATTACGCATGATGGTAAAACCATAAGGGAAACAAATGACTAAACAAAAAATGTTACCACTACAGTATTCAAAACTTTGCTGCAAAAAGTGGAGCACCAATATTCGAATTTCATTCTAAAATTTCTCCCTCTTCATCAGATTTCTCAAATCCTTCTTTAACCAAGGAAAAAAGTTCTTTGTGTGGATTATTATGTACAATAGAGTCATTCTCATCCACATCACTGTCTTCGTCTTCACTACTATGATCATCATTATTTAGGCTAGCAATTTTTTTGACAGCTCCCTCGTTCCCGCGTTTAGGAATATCTTTTTTAGTGTCAACTTCAGACCAGTTCTCTTTAACCATGACTGATGGATATCTAAGTGGCTTATCAGGACAATGTTTGAAGAAAGAATTTATTACCATGAACCTGAAAACCTGAAACAGGTGGCTCTTATCCTTGCTTATATCTGCACTCAAGAGTTTCTGCAATAAAGTTGGCTTCCTCATTTTTAATGAAGGGCTTTCTGAAAAGTCAGCAAACTTTTGCTTCTTGCCGAACCGACCTTTTCTGTCTAATTTCTTGTTGAACTTGTTTTGGAACTTTCTTTTGTCACTAAATTTGTTTTTCCCTTCATTCTGAAGACCTTGATTATCAGAATTCTTAAGGTAGTGTGATGGTATTTCAGCAACTTCGATTCCTAATTCAGCTTGCTTTGCTAAAACCTCCTTAAGCTGCAAAGACAAGATATATACACTGCTAATGAATTGGAATACCATTTGCTGAGTTCAAGGAATATTTATGTCAGCACATATATTTCCTGCTAAAAAAGCCTATTTTCTTAACTTATATATTGAACATTATTAAATTTTACATGATAATATTATATTGGGAAGTGTTACATGCTAATAACATCCCTCTAAGTATACCTCTCTTTGTAAGACCTCCCTTTTAATGACCTTGGAGTCCATCGGTCATTCACAGTGCCTCTGCAATTAGTATTCAGGAATTGATATTTAGAAAATAACATCTGATAAACACAAGCAGTAGATACATCAGTTTGTTTACAACCTTCTGAAAGTTGTTACAAGGATGATTCTTTTTCCGTGCTTCACGCCATTGTTTGATTTCTTGCTCAGTGTAAGTCACAGAGAAAGATCTAACCATTCAAGAAATGAAATAATAGCAATCATTAAAAAATCAGGGTTAGAGTTAAGGTATTTTCAGTATAAAAGAATAAGTTGAGAAATTCGAAGTTTAAGAAAAGTAATTTAATAGTGAAAAGACAATAAAAATCTAATAAGAAAGCAGACAATTTATAAAAATAACACCAAAAGCAAATCTAATTTCATTTAGAAGGTTATCTGGATTCTGGAAAACATTTATTTGGACAAAAATCACAAGTCTGGTACCGAAATTGTGAAAGGCCACAACCTTATTGATTCAATATGTTGAAGGGAGGCAGGACGATGTAATTATATAGAACCACATGTGTTGTTTGACTACCACACTTGTCTTACACACAACACATACTTATGTCCATGTTGAATGCAAAAGTTAAAAATACTATACTAGATGTATTATCTGTTTATCATGCCTCCATTACAAGAATCAATTTGGAAAATTTCCCTCCAACAGAAATTTCCATATGTAAGTCTTTGCCAACTGTTTCACCTTTCTAGTCGAGAGCATCTTTGCAAAAAAGATTCTATTAATCAATTGTTTGGTGCAACATATATGATTTCTTTAATTGAGTTGCGCCAAAGAATAAGTTTTAAAGAATTAATCTTTCTAGAAATAATTTAAATTTCATAGGTCTAAAGAAAACAAATATAAATATATAAAATCAAATTCTAAAACATTCTTTAATGAATAATACTTCTCTCACTCGTGACTAAATTTTTTACCACTTGTTTCTTCAAATATTCAAATAAAATTCACTAATAATGATTAGCAAGTATATGTGGGTTGAATACCATGATATCCATACCCGTTTTATTAAGAACCGAGTAATTGAAATACTCTTGTCCATTATCCATGGTTATCCATTAATAATATTCTTTTAGAATTTGTTACGAATTTTATCCACAGATTTCCTCGAGTGTAGATTTATTTGTCATCCCTAATTCTACTATCTATCTTAGTGGGATGTATTTCTTATCCTATGAGAAGAGCTAGATTAGAAGGCAACATGATAGAATAGTCTACCTTTCTACTCTCACACCACTCCAACTCCATTATTATCATTGTCACCACCCCTGTCATAATTGTCCCTGCTCTTGCCACCATCCCTCCCATTATTGCCTCTGTTACCATTTTCACTACCCTTATTGTTGTTGCCACCACCCCACATACACCCGCTCTACTATCATACTTGAAAGAATTAATGTAAACGAAAGAAGATTTTTATTCAAATTGATTCAAAACAGTACATCCACTTCTATATATAGAGAACTCAAACGTTAAAGTAATAATTACAAGAGATCTTTAGAATCTACTAACAACTTCTAGTAATTTAATATCCTAACAACACTCCCCCTCAAGCTAGTGGAATGGATATCTATCATTCCTAACTTGCATGTGAAATCATGAAATCACTTACTAGGAAGACCTTTTGTAAACAAATCTGCTAACTGAAGTTCAGATGGGATATAACAAGTAGTAACAAGGCCACTATCTAATTTCTATTTAATTAAGTGTCGATCTATCTCTATGTGTTTGGTCTATCATACTGAACTGGATTGTGAACAATGCTAATAGCTGACTTATTATCACAAAAGATAAAGAATCATAGGTTCTTAACATGCCACTTTAAGATCATTTAGAATAATTCTCATCCATAACAATTCACATAGCTTGGAATTTAGCCTCTACACTAGACCTTGCAACAACATTTTGTTTCTTACTTTTCCTCACCAAATTTCTACCCAAGAACATGCAAATATCCTAAGGTGGATTTCCTATCTATGACAAACCCTGCATCATCTGCATCAATTGGTATTTTTCCTACCATGATTCCTAAACATAACAAACTAGAAAATGTTAATTGGGAGAAAAATCATCTTTGTTTGGTCTCTATTATATTTTGGCTAGTTAGAAATTTAAGTATGAGTTGAAAGTTCCTCATTGAGTAAAAATGAAAAAGTTGAGTGATGTATAAGGTAAAAAGACCCACAAACACAAATCCTTAAGATTTTGGGTTGAAAATGGTGCCATGCTTTCTTATATGGATTTGCTCTAACTCATTGGTATTAAATCTCTTCAATATATCCTCGTAGAAAATTCCTAATATTACAACCCGATGACATGTCTTGGTGGCAAACTCAAACAAAGGCAAGCATGCCCCATTTTGGTAAGAATTCTATAGTAGTTAGGGTTAGGAGAAGTGTGTTGAGATAAATGGGAAGGAGGAGAACAAGCATGTCCTGTAGCTTAGTCTTTGAATCATGTGCGTAAAACCATATCAAATTCCTTGCTTATTATGGCTATTAAAAGAAAAACATAAGGTCAACTTCTAAAACTAAATTTAACTACCCAAGGAACTCCTCTTAACACCTAATCATCAATATCAAATACCCATGAATCTATATAAGAACCATTAAAAGGCAAAAAAAAGTTACCATTGTTAGACCCTTAATGCCACATACACTGCAAGAGTGTGTGCAGTCATCCCAAATAAACTTTTGTTTTCAGAGATGTTCAAAGCATGACCTACAAAGTACAGTGGTGGACACAATTGTGAGCCTGTAACATGGCTTGATGGTTACCATTATGTCCATCTAGTATTTTCAGTCTCAGATGTTTTCTGACTACCATGCTTCATCTCACAGTTCAAAATTAAAATAGACCGAAATATTTTCCTGTACTACAACATGCTTAAATGCCAACAATTTTTACATTGCTAACCTTTAGCTAAAATGAATAGTTGATTAATGCATGTATTAGAGCTGGTTACAAATAAGGGTTAAATATAGAGTTGGCTTTCCCTATGGCCCATAGGTAGTGAGTAATGACAGTTAAGAAAACTGGACATTTGTACACAGAATCAAGGATAATATGCCAAAACTTCTAGCTGAGTGGCGAGAATTTTCTATTAACATTGTTCTACTTTTGTGGTGTACATCATTCTTTTTCAAGTAAATTCTCACATTTTCAAGAAAATATTACATTCAGTTGATATCTACTAGCATCATTTTTAGCACTCCAGAATCAGCAATGTAAAATAACCTTCAATTTCAGGAAGTAACAAATAAACTAAGAACTATTTAATTAGCATCTCGTTGTTACACATTATCATTATCAACAAAGACAATTAAAAAAGGACTGCAAACAAGTAATAGACTGGTACCAGATAAAAAAGAATCAGAAAGTGAAGCAGAAGCTACCTTTCTAGTTGCTGCTTAAGTTCCTTTGATCTTACACTATCCTGTGCTGCCCTCCCACTGTAAGGGCCTGTTTCCATCACAACATTAGCCTAACCATAGAAAATATTTCATCTGGGTAACAAGGTAGAAAAGTTCAAACCTCTTCCATTATGATCTTTAAGAAACCCAGTTCTGCGCTTTCCATTATTCACATCATTAAATTTAGACTTCTGGAATCTAAAGAAATAGGACAATTGTAACGCCGAGGAAAAACATGCAAGTGATCAAGAGTAACAAAGAGAAAAAAAAATAACATACCCTCCTTTAAACCCCCCTCGTGTTGGTCTATTTTTGAAGTTTTTGCTGGGTGATCCATTCCAGTTGGTATTTGGAACATTAGTTTTAATATTTCCATAAGGATTCACCTGCAACAATTATTGAGATTTGCAGTAAATATAATACCACAGCTTCATTTACAATAGTATTTACATGTAGTAGAACAATAAATTCTGCTAACATACATTGAAAAGACATAAAACACTTCAGTTTAAATACCTGTGAGTGCGACTTTAAAAGTGCAGGAGGTTGAGAGTTACTTGTATGAGCCAAATCAGAATTAAGTGACCCAGAAGTATTCCCTTGTAATTGATGAGATGAAAAAGGCGACTGTGATACAAAAGCATTTGCATTCACGTTTGGTGGAGCAAGGTTTTTCTCGTTCGGGTCAATATGCAGCCGGACATGCCTTCCAGGCTCAAAACCTAACTGTGGACTTGGAGAAAGTAATGAACTCTGAGGGACCATAGCCTGAGGCAGTTGGTTTGGAAACCCAAACATGGGGAAGGAACCAGGATGCATGCCATGCGGAACCACTTGAGAAGGACTTGACATTTGTGTAGGTAACTGTTGATTCATATTCTGCATAGGATAAGGGGCACGAAATTGGCCATTTGGCATACTCATATTCACATTAGACGGCTGAAGTATATTCAAAATACTCTGTGCCAACATTTGTCCCTGTAAATGAGACAAATTGATTTGAGCTGCATTCAGTATGACTTGTCCCTGAACAGGATACATTGGATTGCTGTAATTGGGATTGCCAACGTTATTTTGGGGACCTAAAACCCCCACAAGGGGTTGACCCTGTTGATGACCAGGCATACCCATTTGACACAGATGCATCTGATCGTTTTGCAAGGGAAAATGATTATGATTTGCAGCATTCATGAAAGGTGCCACATTCATAGGTAGTCGCTGCATAAAAGGGGGTGACAGGCTTTGGCTTTGGTGGTTGCCAGAACAAAATTGGGGCTGGGGTGTCATGCCCACACCATTGTTTTGTAAGAAATTTTGATGGTTAGGATTAGGAGCATAAGGGGGTTGGGTTTTGGAGGAGGAGTTGGCATTGTTAGCCATTATGTTAACATAAATACAAAAAACTTATACAATTCAAAGTTTCAGTTAAACACAGTTTTCGAATCTGAAGGGTGGGAAGGAACACAATAACTCTGAACGTGGTCAAAGCAAAAAAGGACAACAACCTCCATTAAACACAGTTGCGATCATTAAATATATGGAATCTGCCTGCATGCCAAATTTAACAAGATTGGAAATATCAGTTAAGAAATGAACCAAACAACTGAGGAAGAACAACAACCAATTGAGAGACAATGACAAGACAAATAAAAAAGAGGTGACAATCAGAGGCAAATAACTGTTGAGAAAGAAGGCTTACCAATTGAGAGAGAATAATAAGACAAATAAAAAAGAGGTGACAAAGGAACATTTTCTAATTAAGCCAATAGACAGTTACTAATTAAGCCCATTTTCTAAACAGATTCCAACTGTAGTATGAACATTTTACTCAAAGAAAAAACGAATATGCACAAACTTTGATGGTCAGATTTGGAGGGAATGATATCATGGCTTAAGCTGTTACAATGTTTGAACCCAAAACAGTATAAAGAAAAGTTATTTAACATGACCAAACTCTATGAATAAGCCAATAGTAACAGTCCAACATATGTCTACCATGGAACTACATATACAATTACCTTAGTTTTTTTTTTTAATTACAAAGATGTACAAAACATGAACAAAAGGTCAAAACAGAAGTTTTTAACAACTAAGTGACTTCTCTCAATCTCAATTACAAAATAAAAAACCTAATGACACAAAATGTGAAAGTAAAAGTTGGTACATAATCATATTATGAAAAGTGAAAAATATCATATATTCAATTACATTAGTGTTACGGGTGACTTCCTTTCCTATTTCTTTAGGAATAATATACCTTTCTATGGTTCTAAATTTAACTTCATTTAGTTTTGAATCTTTTAAAATGGTTAATTTTAACCCTCGTAAATTTTAAATAAGATGTTGTCCCATTTAATGTTTCCACGTAACCAAAACTATCTCTAGATCTCTTTCACTCTTTATCTTCACCCAAAACCCTTCTCCAAAATATTTCAATGTATTCTATAATTCTTGACTGTTTTATTTCTAAATAAATCCATCACATCAGTATCCATAGCCCTCTTTCTATACCCTAAAAACTCACATAATCACATATTGATGGGTGGGTTATAGTCATTAATTATGGTTCTATATATATG
>Ga0209589_1012527_pt1 | contig 11476 bp, 9 predicted proteins | sample CowpeawhiteBW_FD_187525 | JGI IMG/M metagenome (GOLD analysis project Ga0209589, IMG submission 187525) | Root nodule microbial communities of legume samples collected from California USA - Cow pea white BW (SPAdes) (version 2) | ecosystem: Host-associated > Plants > Roots > Nodule | place: USA...
GACACTTGTGTGTTTTTTTTTTTCACAATAATCTTCCTTGATTTGAAACTTCATATAAAAATTGTAATTTTCCATCAATGAATTTTCTGACATGAGAAGCTGCTGCGTGTTAATTTACATGCCAAGTATCACCATAATAAATACATTTGTTCATTACACAAAAAGCAGTTAAAGGAATCATAAATTGACCAAAGTCTTTATGTTCATAAATGAAAGAGACGATAACAAGTTATGCATGCAATGCAACCATTGATGAGCACGTAGAAAATTCAGTTCAACTCTTCAACTTTCCTTTTTCTTCTTCTTATAAGATAATATTCTTATCAGCACACATTTCTACACAAACCAAAATCTTCTCTTCTTATCTTTTAATCAAAGGACAAAGGTATTTCAAAATCATTCTTTTTTTTTATTACTATTTGATATTATCTCTCATAATTATTTACTTTCTCTTTTTTCTAAAAATATAAAAATTAATTTTTGTTAAAACTATTTTATTTTTATATAAATTGTGAAATAGTATCAAATGACCTTTCTCCTCAAATATATGTTTTCCATTTTTCACTATTTATTTCCCACTAAAAAAATGGCAGTCATGTAAATATTTTTTATATTTCAGTCATAAGTATTTTCGTTCAAATTATTATATATATGAGTAATTGATACAAAATATATTGAATATGATAACTACTATTCTAATTAATCTGATTTTGTTAATTGAGTCTATGAGAGATGGAGAAGGTGGGTGAGAATGAAGGAACTTAGGAGAATATTTAAGAGAAGAAACGAAGAAAGAAGCTACAAGGTCATATAAAGTTATTTGAAACTAGTCTTGGCGAGGGCGCGTGAACCAGAGAGAACTCAGAGCTCGAAGACGATGGAAGTACTCAGAAATGGCCACCAAACACCTTGCGGCTTGGCGCGTGGTTAGCAGTTGCTGCAGACGGTGAATGGTTTGGTGCCTCAGATTATCAGCCTGCAAGTTAATCACACAAAAAAAAAATCAACTTTTTCCTAATACTCTACTAATAAATATCTTTGACTTTTTTTTATTCTTTTATTCCATGCATCAAATGCACTGTTTTCGATTATTAAATCCTTTAAATGCTTTTAAAACAAAGCATTCAATAATATATTTCATTCTATCACACAAAAACAATTCTTTCTAAAAAATTTATGAACGGATTTTACTTTATTTAAGGATGTTGTCCTTAAAATGTCTGAATTTTGATTAATACGTACTAATCCTTTATTTCATCATCATTATTTTGTAACTTTTTTTTATAAGGAGGTTTTAGGAAAATTATTGGAAGATTAGTAAAGTTTGATGCCCTTAATTAACCAATATGTGTAATAAATGGATTTTAATTTATTTATTTCAAATAGAACATATCAATTTTATGTCATACATTTTTCAGAGTTAATGAAACTTGAACAAAAAATTGAATAATATAAACTCGTTGTATTTTAGATTTATAAAAATAAAATATAAGTGAAACTTTGTTGAACTACTGAAGATATATAAGTGATTCTAGTGATCACACGTCATATGTGAGGAATTTAGAATTCTAATAATGATGCCTTTATTTGTTGTCTAATAGCAAATTATCCCCACTAATTTATTAATTAATATGATTTATAGTCTAGTTAGCTAAAACTTAGGCAAAAGAATACTTAAGAAGTTTTAGCATAAGGACAACATTGGATTGGGACCTTTTTCCTTTAAGAGCACTAGAAAGTGGAAACATAAAGAGGCTGAATGTTATTTTTCTACCTTATGACACGTTGGATTAATTTCTGAATCCTATAAATGACAACAACAACAAGAATGATAATCAAATCAAATCAATCAATCACACTAAAATCTTGGACCATGTTTTTTTTTTCTAGTCAACTTTGTTGCTAGTAGCATTAGATTAAACAATTAAATCTTCAGTTTTTGCCCCCGCTATATTATTGTTATCGGCACCCCTAATTAAACGTTATCAATTCATAAAAAAATTGCAGTCAACTAAGAAAAAGATAAAGAATACATTTTTTTATTTAATTATTTGACAGTTTTAAAGGATTGAAAGGAAACAAAATTCTTTAGTAATAGTTAAACAGAAACTACAAATCGGTCAAACTGAGACACAGATTAATTAATGGGAAAGGTTTCTTGTGACAAAATCTATTTTATAATCATGATGATGATGTTGTTGGCTACCTAAGGTGTTTTTTTTTTTTCTGTTTTTTTTCTTACTTTACCATAGTTTCAAACGTGTTCTTCGAAGACTTGTAATTAAAATCAATAATTAATCATTGAACTTAAGCATAGTTGGTGAACCGACCCAGTGACCATGAACGTCACAGAGAAGTTTTACACATCTTTTTCCTTTTTTCCCTTGTTTGTAGTGGAAATTTCAGGATCAAACATGTTCATACTTATAAACTCATTTTAAATATTTTATTTAAATATTCTATGGTAGGTCATGCGAGTGTGTGCGTGTGTGTGTTTTCATAAATGGCCAAAAAAGAAAGCTATGGTGAAGGGTGTGTATGTATGTATGTTGTGTCTTCAAGTTACAGTTACGACCATGACATCACATAGGTATGGAATTCAGAACGTATCTTTCCACGAGGAACATCAACGAGGGACCACATTTTTCCTTAGACTCACGTGTACGTGACCAATGCTACACTTGTTGATTAGTACTAACTTAGGAATTCGACGTTAAATGCATTTATATCTATTATTATCCTCACATTTTACCCATCAAAAACAATTTTTCAATACCCTAATTACTATTTTCTACACCAAAACTCTCAGTACTAAACCTTGTCCTATCTTTTTGTACAATAACCATAAATCAGTCTTAATCAACAACAACCAACTACAATATTAGCTATAGGGTTTTATTTTCCTACCGCTTTCAAGCAAAACTACAAATCTATGCTCATATATAATATACACGTGCACATACAATTTTGTTCCACATATATTAACACAAATATTTTCAAAATTATTTATATTATATATAACCACCTCATGGAGAGTATGGAGTATGGAGTAGGTCTCCCTATACCAATTCAAAGAGCTTACCTGATCCCCCACGAGATCAGTTACGGAAATTTTGTACTAATGTTACGAGGACCACAAAACCAGTTTACCAACATCACAAAACTTACCCAAATTATTAAATCAACCACAAATTCAACATGCATTCATTCATCAAACATTATTATTTTATGTAAAAACAAGATTCATATGTATGTACCTGTCTCGCAAAACTTTCAAGGGTGGAGAGTTTGTTCATTGCCACAGCCATCTGTCCCATGTAGTTAGTCATATTTGGAGGACACCAGAGAGAGTCTGAAGTTAAAGTGTCCGAGAGAGATTGGTTTAGGGCATCAAGCCCTTGTGAAAGAGCCTCTTCTGCCTCTTGTGTGGATTGTTGCAACCCACATATCCCAAGTATCTGTTGCTCTGTGAGAGGCTCAATTTGACCCAGAATAATCTAAAACCAATGCACATTAATAAATCAATAAATAAAGAAAGAAATGAAGAAAGAGAGAGAGAGGTTAAGTCATTGTCTATGAGTTAGGTTGGTTTTGTTTGTATGTGTGTGTCACACAATTTCATGGTCAATGAAAGGTTGTTAGTTTACTTGAGGTTATGGAAATTAGAGGAACTTAAATTCATCCATAGGAAGAAGACAGTGAGAGATAGAGACCCGTGTCATGCACTTTGCTATAACTCTTTTTCCTTTCTTAGTTGCTCTCCCATTCCAACCACAAAATTCAAGTGAAACCCAATGAAGCCTAACTCTACCCAATGCAACAAACCCTTCATCATAACTTTAACTCCATATTCATTGATGGCATTAAATTCAGCCCCACACCGACAAGTCAATGGATTCACATAATCATCTTCTTCTTCCAAACTCACATCTAACGTTACAAAAACATTCAACATATAACAACCTAGTGTATGCTCCTAGAAACAAACAAACAGACATCTAATTTATTACCTTGATGAGTTCGGAGGGTCTGAAACCACCGATCCACATGAAGCAACGTTCGGCTGGGGTCTTCCACATGCCGAAAACAAGGTGGAATACGTCTGTTTTGGCCACTATGCTCTTGAGATTCATTACTTGGTCGTAGTGAGCCAAACAATTGTCCACGTATAATCGAAGCTCGTTTTCATGGAGGTGTTCTTGCACTGCACCTCTTAGCTCGCACACTATACGCTGGTGCTCCTCTAACCATCTCGTATATTCCACGTCAAACATTGCAGCCTCTGCAATTCATGCACAAAACTATGTATAACTCGAGTGTTTTTAGTTCTAAACTCTACAAGTTTATTCCTTGCGTTTCATTTTACCCATATAATGTTTATGGGTGAAACAAGAAATGTAACAATTTTCTGTCATGATAAATACATAAGTCTAAATAGATGTATAATATCTTAAAACTATAAAAAAAAAGTGTTACGTTAATGATAATAAGAAAAGTTTTCTAAAAATATGAGAGTGAAAAAAGAAGTGAAGAAGCAGAATGATCACCTGAGCTAATGCCAGTCATAGCCATAGGAAAGCCTTGGTCACCTCCCAGAAGGGCATTTCCACCCATTAATATGCCCTAAAATAGAAACACGCATTGCTTGTTAATAAGTGCTATCAAGTTTGAACTTGCATTATTGAAACACCATCATGTCAAACACATTTATAACATTTTATATATGTATTAGAAAAGCTATTTTTCAAAAGCCTATAGCTTCAATATATATATATATATATATATATATATATACTAAGTGCGTGTGTGTCTGGTCTAATGTATTTAAGAGAAATAATCGTTTGTTCGTCAACTTTTTGAGCATATTTTAACAAAAAGTACTTTTCCAAAATTATTCTATTCAAAGAATGCACCAAGTCTTTGCCGTAGAGAAGAGGTTCTTCCTTACTTGAGCTCTTGCACGCTGCAACTCTTGTTCTAGCTGATTAAGCTTAATTCTACTTGACTCTAGCTGCTGAACGTACGCCTGAGAGAGACACACGGAGAGAGAGAAAGAGAAACACAAATAAATTCTTCATATTATAACAATTTATGGCTCAAACTTTAAATAAGAGAGACCCGTTGACAACTCTTGCCTAAAATGTGCATAACCACACACATTATTTTAGAGACAAATAATCTTTCAGGGGAATTCACTGCACCTTTTTTCTGAGCCTGCTTTTTCTTGCTGCTTCTCTATTCTGAGCAAGTCTTCTCAGTGTCTGTGCACACCGTTTTGAAACCACACATTAATTCGGCTTTAATTATGAAATCCAAAACAACAACGTACATGAAGGGACAACATATGTGACACCAAACAAAATTAATCATAGTTATGTCAACCTTAGGATCTGGTGTTTTGGGTGCTTCCTGCTCAGAACTTGAGGTTGCTCCCTTGCGATTTCCCTCTCGCTGATACAACACATGCATATTAAACAGGTGATTAACTGTTGAAACAAAAATGGAAGAAAAAAAATATGTCGAGGGTTCCCGGTTTTCGACACATTTTTCCAAAATTAAATATATAAATTTGTGTATCCATGATAAAAATTACATGTCGTGTACCTTTACAGCTTTCGGTGGTTCAGGTGCTGAGGGAGCTTCAGTGTGAGGGTTGGGCTTGGTTATGGATGACCCTGGTCTCTTGGAGCCACTGGTTTGCGTGGAGGGTAACTCCATGCTAACCTAACAAATAGAAAAAAATAAAATATTTAATGTTATATATTAGAAGCTAGCTAACACATGGATAATCTAGATCAGATGTGCATAGCATAGCATTAAAATTAACAATATACAAATGAGAGTGGGATATGATTATTATATTACTATATATCATAATTATATTATCATAGATTATTATTATTATCATGGTACCTTGGAATTGGGTGGTGGCACTGCGTGCATAGGCTGAGATGGGAAAATATTGAGAGTTGGTGGTGGCCTCATTCCTGATGATGAGTTCTCTGTCGAAACACATATATGAATAGAATTCAGCATCATCAATTATAAGTAAATATATGTATCAATACAAGTAATATATATGTATATATGTATGATCACAGAGAAATTGTGAGAACTGAAAGACAAGAGTTATGTTTTTGAAGTGAAAAAACAAATGATTGCAGAAGAACAGAAATAAGAAGCAAGAGAGGTGTGGGAAACTGTCATGCATTATTTGTAGCTCTGTCAGAAGAAGGAGAAAGCAGAAAGCATCCATGCCCTATGTGCGTATACTTTTTCAGTACATGTGGAGATTATGAATAAAATCAACAAGAAAACTAAGAGAGGATCAATTTTTCTTTTTCCTTTTTTGAGAAGTGCAAAAATGTCTCTACAACATTTTTTTTCACTTCTCTGCAAGGATTTGGTCAAACAAAGTACTATACGGCAGATAAGATATGGATCTCCTGAAACATGCTTTTGCTGTGACCCAAAACAAACCTTGCCTTAGAGAATCTTTCAAACTGAAATGAAAAAAAAAAAAAAAAAAAGCAAGTGCTCTTCTTTCTGAATTGAAGAAGATCCGTTGAAATCAGAAACATGTTTATTTGTTGTTCCTTTATGTAAGAGCATTTGAGAGAGAGAGAGAGAGAGAAAAAGCTCACGTCTTTGGTCTTGAACACTAGAAGGGTCAGCTTGACCATCAAGATATAAAAAAAAGGCTTGATCCAATTCTCCCAGATCATAAGCTCCAGAATCTTTGCTTCTGTTGAATAATCATAAAGTGAATCAAAACAACAGCAGAAAGAAGAAACTAACACAAGAAAAAGGTGTGTTCTATTCTAAGAAAAACTTGATACTACGATGATCCCTGATCTTTGTTGCAGAAAGTGCAGACTCACAAGTAATTTGCAGGGATAGAGTGTGATGAGGAAGATGGCATCATCCCAAAGGAGATTTGTTGGTCTGGTATTTGATGATGATGATGATGATGATGAAAATGATGTGGTGGTTGTTGATGATGAAGATGTGGAGGGAGTGGTTCAAGTTGAGTTGTTGAGTTGGTGGTCTTAACAGTTGAAGAAGCCATGATATTCAGAGAGGAGCTTAAAAACTTTGTCTCTTGCTCTTGTTGTTGCTGTGCTGCTTCTAATTCGATAGCTATGGAGAACCCCATTAATGGTGAAACCGCCTTCTGGTTTTTCCTCTTAAAACCATTTCCCAAGAGAGAGAGAAGGAGTCGGTTATGAATTCTGGATGAATAGCTAGAGAGTAGTGTGTGTGTGAGGAAGAGAGAAAATAAGAGAATTGAATGCTACCAACAAAAGACAAACCTTCTTTTCTCTCTTCTTTTTACATCTATCCCCTTTTCTCTCTCATCTTTTCTGCTATTGCAATCTTGTTGGGACACTGTTGTTCCCTCATCACTCTCTCTCTAAAAGAGACCACATTTAAACTATAATTAAACACCCACAAATTATATTTCATTAGTTTAAGGTACAATCTTGGTTTTTTTTTTTTTTTTTTGTTTTTTTTTTTTTTTTTTTTTTTTTTTTTCCAAAAGTTTCATGTTCGTTCATTAATTTTTAATCTTTATTTTATTTTTCATCAAACTCTATTTTATATTTTTTTTCTTTTTCTTTTTGTCTGAGTATACATACATAGGAACGAGAAAAAAATGGTTTTTGTTTAGAAGAATGAATTTTGAGTTGAGAAGGATGTTGTAAGAGATGGAAGACCAACAATGGCTTCCTTGGGTGGCTCTCTTATTCTATTGGTGAAAAGACCAAAAAGTCTTCTGTTGTGTTCAACACTTACTGTTGACGATTTCATGCAAACTTACACGTAGTTTCTTGAGCCACCTCTGTCCATTGGATCATAACATAGCCAATTCTGTTTTTAATACATATTTTTCCTTCTTTATCTCTATCTTTTACTTAGATACATTCTTAAAAATTAATAAATTCAAAAATAAAACATTCAAGGAAGTGAAAAAAGTATTCAAACTCATTCATCAAAGTTTAACATATAGATTTTGTAGTTATATAAATAGCATAATATATACTATGTTACTGGACAAGATATGTACAGTAAACTTCTCATAATAATAATAATAGATTATGGAGTTCTCTCTTATTTTTTATTTTAAAAGAATATAATATAAATTTAAAAGTTAGCTTTCATTATGTTTTTCTTCCACTAATAAAATTATATTTCATTATTTAACAACTTACCTTCTTCTTCTTCTTTTTTTCTTGTCACCAATATCTACTCTATCTTTTATCTATATGGATAAAAAAAAATTAACAAGTGTGACTCTTTTTTTTATGCAATATTTTTTCTGTATGGCTAATAAATAATAACATTAATTGAGTTAATTTTATGTACTCTGGTAATCCCTTGTTAACTTGGAGAGGTAATTAGCATTAGCCGACCCTCAATGATTTATATTAAATTATATTATTTGCAGATGTCTTCTTAATTAAGTCATTGAATAAATTTAAGAATGAAATATATGCTATTGATTTTCAAAACATTTTTGTCACAAGTTGAATCTTAGATGTCGTTTTTAAGGTTGAGGAATATCTATAGAATAATTACAGTCACAATAAACGAGCTTGCATACGTAAGTTATCTCTACATGGTAGATACGGTTGAAAATACTTTATTTTCAGCAGTGTTCTAAACTTGGATAAAATTGACTTTGAAGTAAGAAATAAATATGTTGGAATTACAACTTCATAAATCCCCACCAAAATTTCAAGAAAAAAAAAAATCTTACACTTTCTGTTTCAAGGTTCCGCACCTATATATGGATACTCAAAGACCAGTAAGTGAATGTCAATGAGAAATTGTATAAATATTATTCCCAGAAGATGCTTCCACTTTTCTTTAATAACAAGAAAAATCATAACAAAATGGAGGAATGTTTAATTAATTAAAGGCCACCGAATATTTTTCTTGGAAAATCAGGCTTGATTATTTAATTGGTGTAATATTTTGTAATGCTAAAGTATATCTTTTTATTTCAAAATAATCCACTATTATTAAAAAAAATAAAGAATCTTGCACACCCCACAAATTCAATAAAATTTATAATTATTAATCAATGAATCTTATTGAATTATTTACAAATTTGCAATTGCAAATAGGTTTCTTTATAATATCTACAAAATAAATACATAAATAATACTTTATATATATAGTCAATATAAATTTAAAAATAAAAAAGACGGGGCGGCGCGGTGAGGGCTGAGATGCTTTCAGGTGGAAACACGTGCGATGGACCAATTTGATATATTATGGGATTCAAAAAGTAGGTGAAAATTTTGAAAATGAAAGCTAAAATATACTTTTTTTATTTCAATAATATTTGTTCCCTTTTAATTTTTTATAATCATGATTAATTTTAGTGGTTTTACTCTTACCCGATAAAAAGTATAAAGTCTAACACCATTTACACCACTAATCTGTTGCTGCTTTCATGGTTTTATTTATCTTTTGTTACTTTAGTCTTGGAAAGTCATGTTTGATCTCTACAAGAGATAATTAAAATAATTATGAAATTGAAAAGTTAAAATGTAGCACTGCATTTAACTCGTACAGAATAATGTAATATAGTGCAAAAAAGAAAATGGGGTTGTGGTAATTATTTAAGATTTATTTGCTTTTAAATTTTATAAACTTATCGTATGTAAATACAGCTGTTCTCTCGTGTATTTAATTTCATTAATTTAATATATAAAATAAATTTATATTTATTAAAAGAAAATAATAGCTAATAAATAAAGAGAAATAATTACTAGAACAGTTTTATATTAAATATATAAAATATAACTGTTATTTTTAAAAAATTAAATAAATAAATTATTATAAAGAATATGAATAATAATCGTAGAGATATCAGAAAAAAAAATTTATATATAATTATATATTTTAATTTTTTTAAAAAAGAAATTGTTTTTCTGCTTGTGTTAGTATTCTTTTTTAGATTTGAAATAATGAATTGAAATTTAAGTAAAGACTTGGGATTTTCTGTTAAAGATGATATAATTGCGTATATTTAGGACAGTAATTAAATTTAGCATATTTTTATACTTTAAACTATTGAATTTGTGTGACATGTATTTGTACTGTATGAAAGATTGAAAAGATACTTGGATAGTCCTCTGAGTCGCATATTTTAAGAACTAATAATACCAGTTATCCATAGGCTAGGTGGTGAACTTAGAAAATAGGGGTGCAAATAGTTCATACTTGACTTATTTGAATAAACCCTCTAGTTTCTTCCCTATTATCATTGTAAATTTCATTTTCCCTTCCTTCTAAAATTTGAGAAATAGAATTCTCTTTCCTCCTTCTCCTATTCTGAAGAAATCTCAAAATTCAAATTAGTTAAAAATTTCAAAAAAACTAAATTTGAACAAAAATTAAAAATGATGATAAATTTTATAAAATAAATAATTAAATACTTAAAATTCTATTTTATTTACTCAACCGTGACTTAAAATTTTAATCTTTATCATTTTCAAAATCAACCCATTTAAAAAACAACGGTTAAATATGTTTTTGTCCCTTAACTTTCGGTGAATTTTAGAATTACTCCATTTCAAAAATTTTGACCAATTTAGTCATTCATCTTTTAATTTTTAAAATACGTGAATTTAGTTCTTTTAATCAAATTTTGTTAAATTTATTTAACAATTCAAACATGTTTCAAAATAGTATTTGACTTAACATTAAAGCAAAAATGTGTCAAACAATATAAACAAGTCAAATACAATTTTGAAATGCGTACGAAACATCAAATCTAACAAAATTTGATTAAAGAACTAAATTCATGTATTTGGAAAGATGAAAAACTAAATTGGTCTAATGCTTTGAAATTGACTAATTCCAAAATTCACTTAAATTTAAGTGACAAAAACATTTTTAACCCAAAAAATAAATAAACTTTTACATAAGTTCTCATAATTCTATTGTTATTGCAACATCTGCTTCAATAATCTTCCATCTCGAGCATAGGAACATGGAGAAGGTTATTGAATCCAAGATATATTTAACTACACAATTAAATGACATACAATTCCATAAAAATAAAAAATAAAATCTGTAGAAAAAATATTACTTCTCCTTATAATTGCAACTATAGCTGAACATGTAAATCTCTAACAAAATAAAATAGCTAATGCTAAACTTTTATAATTGTGATACGAAAAAACTCAAAACCTGTCAAAATTTAGTACATTTGTACCCTTAAATGCTTATTCCAAGTTAGTTTCTTTAGTTAGGTCTATTTCATATTTAATATTTTTAGATTATCATTTAATTTAAGATTATTTTGTGATAAAATTTTCAACTTTTATTTTAAATATTATAATTTATACATATTTGATAAAGATATTATATATCTCCTGCTTTTATTTATATTGATAGAGATATCATATATTTGATTCTCTTTTATTATTATCAAATATTTTTTTTTTTTTTTTTTTTT
>Ga0209589_1012530_pt1 | contig 11474 bp, 6 predicted proteins | sample CowpeawhiteBW_FD_187525 | JGI IMG/M metagenome (GOLD analysis project Ga0209589, IMG submission 187525) | Root nodule microbial communities of legume samples collected from California USA - Cow pea white BW (SPAdes) (version 2) | ecosystem: Host-associated > Plants > Roots > Nodule | place: USA...
AAAAAAATAAAAAAAAAAAAATATATAATAAAAAATATATATATATATATATATATATATATATATATATATATATATATATATATATAAAAGGTTACTTAATAGACTATAAATATTTTAATAATTTAAACGGAGACGGAGATATGACAAGGATAAATATTATGACGGGTATAGAGAAGATGATGTATATCCTCATCACATCCTCATACCCAATTGAAAAAGTTTGGTATTCCTCATAATACTTATATCCATACTTATTAATGTAGGGATTTCTTGTCAAAACAAAGACGAATTTGGACAATATCTACGAAAATAGATTTATTTGTCATCCATAGATAGCATGGATAGAGAATGTAAGGCCTACCCTAATCAGTTGGGCCTAAAGGCTGGCCCGTAGGGTGCCAAGGCCCCTAAAGCAGTCAATGTCCTTCATTCTGCACTCACTTGCCAATATCAGTGCTCTCACTCTTACCTTTCCTCTTCACAGAAACTCTGCTAGGGCTCAGTACTACCATGTTCAAGCTAGTTCGAACTCATTCCTTCTTCACGTAAGTTATCCCTCGTCTCCTACTTCCATTTTTTCTAGCATTGTTGTCTTGGTTCCAACAAGGGTCCCTCTTGGTAACCTTGTTTTCCTTTATTCTACCATTTTTTTTCTAGCTTAGTAAGTTGTTCCAGAGTTGTAGTGCTCACTGTTTGGGTATATGAGTCTTTTGGCTAGCTCTTTCCAAGTAAGGGAAGCTAGGATTTTTTTATGCTTTTATAAATAATGTGCCTATTTTGGTTCTGTTGGGTGCTCTTGATGATTTGATGTGCTTTTGATGGAGTGAAAATAATTTGTGTACTGTTTATGGATGGATTTTTGGCTTTGCATGCGTGAGAGCAAGTGAGATCTGCTAGGCTCGCCTAAGCGAGCTGTTTCTCGCCCAAACGGGAAGCTCTCGCCTAAGCGAGCATTGCAGTAACTCGCCCCCTTTAGTTTTGAGTGCTCGCTTGAGCGAAGGCCTCTCGCTTGAGTAGATGGGCTAGCTTGAACGAGAACTCGAAGTACTCTGTTTTCAATCTCGCTTAAGCAAAAGCTTTTCGCTTGAGCGAGAGATCTCTGTCGCCTGAGCGAGAGCTCCTTAGCTTGAGCAGATTGACAACACAATTGTTTAAATGTTTGTATGCTCCCATGATTGATTTGTTCACCCTTTTAAAGCATGAAATATGATGCCAACGTTTTATACAATGTGCTTGTGTTTTCTTAAATTTTTGTTGTTTGGGATTTTGTGTTTTTACATGTTGAAACCAGTGAAAATCTGTCAGTTTAGCTTAAGCGAGATCAGTCTAGCTTAAGCGAGAATTTTTAGCTTAAGCAAGATTAGTCTAGCTTAAGCGAGAATTTCTAGCTTAAGCGAGACCAGTCTAGCTTAAGCGAGATCAGTCTTGCTTAAGCGAGAATTGCTACAAAATTTTAATTCCTTACTTTAACTTGAACTTGTGGATTGATTCAATTACTTTTAAAAGCATGAATTAGGCGAATGGGTATGAGTAGAATGGTTTATGGTCTGTGATTGATAAGTTTAACATGACCTTGGCATGTGACTTGTATGAGATGGTTGGTAATCAAAGTGACATGGTGTCGATATGAATTACACTTCTATATTCATGGATTGGGAAGGATGATTTGGAATGGATTCAACATGGAACATGTATGAGGATGGATTATAAAGGTTGGCATGAGATTTATAAGCATGATAAATATTACATGATTGTTTGAATATGATTGGTATGTTGTCAGTACGTAATTCCGTGAGCCTCTAGGTGAGACCTCATGGTGGTGCTTCAGTGGTCGGGACGTAATTCCATGACTCTTGTTAGTGGGAGTTCATGGTGGTGCTCCATCTATATAATTTGTTAAGGATTCAAGGTAAGGTTGCATCCTGACACTCTAAAAAGTCAGTTAGTCTCACTTAGAGCAGACTGACTCTTGTGGTGAGAGGAGGCCTGAAACTCATTAAGGGCTAACCTTGTGTGGGGGATTGAGACATTGTAACACTTGTAACACTTAGCTCGAGGTGAGCAAGAAATCCACCATAAGTGCAAGCATTTGCTGAATCCGACTAGATTATATGTATCCGGATGAGTCGAGTCTGAGTGTATTGTTTGAAGGGTCATAACATGTTTGGATGATATATATACTGATTGGAATGTGAAATAGCATGTAACTGTATGATAAACTGTTTTACACTCTAGCTTACCCTTTTGCTTGTTTGATTGCTTGTGTGTGGTTCTTCTCCTTTTGCAATATCAATTTATTGATGTGAGCAGATGCGAGGAACACCCGGAGTCAACAGGGAGGTGATGATTTTGCTGCGTAGCCCATCTGGGCTGGATTCTACTGTCGAGTTCTTGTAAGGAGAAGTGGTTATACTCCCAGATTTGTTTCTTCTACCCTATCTGTGTGGCATTTCATTTAAATTAAGGATATTATTTAAATGGGGTGTTACATAGAAGAGTTAGAGAAATTAATAAAAAAAATATATGAAAAAAAGTTTAAATTTCTTCTTACTTTTAAAAAAAAGTTATGAATTTTCAAAATTCTTTAATAAATTTATAGAAATTTTTTAAACAATTTTCTGCCCAAATGATGTATTCCTTTTACAGAAACGTATTTTTAATTCTCAACATATTTTTATTTATTTTTTAAGTTTCATACTATTTTAGAATTCTACTCCAAATAAAAATTTTATAGATGTTAAATTTCCTCTTTGAATAATTTTTTATTTCTAACAAATTAAAATGAAGTTATGCATAAATCATTTTACAAAAATTCATCCTTATAAATTTCTTTAATAATCGGCTTCAGCATAAAATAAAATTCATTTACGAAAAAATAAATTTATTCTTATTCTTATTATTTTCCTTTTAAATGTACTTACATTTAAGTTTATTCAAACATGCCAATATTTGTAACTATCCTCTAAACCAGTTACTTCCCACAAACCACTCTTGTAGTCTGTTAATGTCATCTAACTGTGATATGAGAATATTCCCACTTTCACATACCTACACAAATCCTAATAAAGCATGTACTTAAGGTTTTAAGATAAAAATAAGACGTTACTCCAAGGACAACTACTTTATTATATAAACGAAAAGACAACTACTTTGACTCTTTTTTATCTGTAATTTGCATAAAAAAAATATATAGCACCACCTAATAAAATGAATGGACCTTGATGGGAGAAAAAGATTCAAATTAGTAATGTCACAAAACTTAAAGGAAGTAAAATTTTCAACCTGTTACCTACCACAGTCCAACCCAAAAAGGATTGACCCACAGCAAGCTTTGATTTCAGTAAAGTAACTATTTTCCTTATATATTGAGTGTATCTCTACTTAGGTCATTAATATTAAAGTTCTAAGAAGGAATGAAACTTGAGGAAGAAAAATGCTGTATTTGAGCGCAGGTTCTTGGATAGTACTTTTGCTACTTACTCCCATGAAGATGCACTTGAGAGCAGTAATTCCTATTTTTCCCACATTTGCCAATGACAACCTCTGCAAGATTTTAGGAGTGGTGATAATCACAAATTGGCGTTGCTAATGATGTCTATCCAAGAACCAATGATGATCTAAATTTAACGAAAAAAATGGTGAGAGCGAATGCGAAGGATAAAAAATAAAACCAACAGTTAAAAAATGAACTACCAAATGTACATATCCGTATTTTACTGAGGATTCCTACCCAAATTTAAATACGATCCCCGTCTGTACCTCTGAAGAGGTATTGAATATCAGAATGGTAAAAGGGACCAACAATTAAACGCTCATACAGCCTTGCTATGCTCCAAATGGAGTGAGCATATTGACAAAATGCACAGCAAGAAATCACTAGGTTGGCAAGAGAAGTTGCTATACAATAGGCAAAAAGAAACTGAACAAAACAATCCTCAGCTGCAAGTAAACATACACGCAGTTGTACCAAAAATAAAACAGCTGAATTGCATCACAACTGACAGTGAGTTAATTAAGGAAATTTTTTCCGCTATTTTCCATTTTTTTTTCTTTGGCTGAGGGGAGGGAGGTTGTAGGAGCATTTTTCCGGAAAGTTACAAGTTTCCTCCTGTGGTTTTTTTTCCCATAATTCTGTATTCTACCTGTCAATTTTGGAGAAGATCCTTGTTAATTTTGGAAGAGGGAGAAGGGAAAAGAATTTACTGTTTCCATAGCGTCACAGAATAAGGATAAGTTTTTGCTCCGGGGAAAAGATTCTTGCATATTCTATAGAGCAACTATGTTGTGCCGCTCCAATATTTTGCTTCCATTTTCCGTCCACCACTTCTCAGCTTCTTCTTCTGTGAAATGCTTTCGACTGTAAAAACAACTGAGAATTTCAGTTAAGTGTGCACAAAAACCTCATTGCTGGACAAACAGATAACGAAAATATTCTTAAACATTCACCACATATTCCTAAAATATTTTTAAAAGAAAGCAGTAGATTTCTTTTTCCATTGTTTTTTGTTGCTCCACATACAAATGGCTAGCGAGGGGTTGGAATAAAGATATCTCCTTCCACTTAGGCCCCCATCACAGTGAGGATCGAGGATATGCCAAACCAAAAATCAGACCACAATTATTTCACGAAATATTGTTCTCTACCCAGTTTTTGTTAAGTAGGTTATAATCATCATTCACTTAAAGAATCAAAGGGTTAAATAAAATAGACAAAGTATAAAAGAAGGTATATGCTGTAAGATTGATACTGTAACACTATCATAGTGAATCAAGTGCCACTATGGAGGGGTTATCCTCTTCAAAATGTATGAATTTCCAATAGTCAATCTTCACCGATGCAAACACAATTACTGGACAGACAGGACTTTTTGCTGTGTAAACAATCAACTAATTTTCAAATAAGGAATTGCTAGAGGTCCAGCCAGTAAATAAATTGACTTTAGACATCGCAAAATAAAAAGATCGTGTTGCAAAATGTAAATATATTGTAGTCAACTATGAACCATTCTGAAATTTCCTGCTAAATAGTTTCATGCCATTCTGAAATCTCTTCATAAATATTTTTGTTATTTCGAAATTTCTTCATAAATAACAAAAGGGTTAAATAAAATGATTTTCCCAGTAGAGAAACTCCAAAAATACTTCTACCTTTGTATCCAAACAGGCCCCATGTTATTTTATATATCTTTATAAATGTTTATAAATTTGGAAGATAAGCCCATGTAAAAGGCAACAATATGATTTCTTTCTTGTTAATCATCACCGGAAGCAATAATTAATATCGTCGGGAAACTTGAGCGCATACAAGATGGGTAATCCCTTCCCGACATGGGTTATTCCGTATCCAAAGTGGTATCACCAGAATCGATCCCTGAACCACTGGGTTTAGGAACAAAAGACGCTATCACTTGGGTCAACCAATTTTAGTCTATGATTTATCTTATAAATATATTTAAAGCAACGAAAATCTGCTTTTTCTTTCTTCAAAGAAAAAACTGGCATAATGTATCAGAAGTATTCAATTCATTGTAAAGATATTCACTAAAATGAGAAAGCTTTGACCACTTTATTGTTGTCGGAGGGTATTGATAGACTGAGTTGTGACAGTTCAAGCATCTATGGCAACGATTTTCTAATAGTGCCTCATTTTCAGACAATAGTACAATAGTGCAAGTAGCATGCACTCAGAAAGCATCATGACTACAGAAGCTCTATCAATCCCCCACATCAACCACATCTGATAGTATTTCATGTTTTCATGGAGTAACAAGTTGTAGATGGATGTAGATGCATGGAATGAAGGTCCATTAAATATAATCTATAATAACGAGTCTCAGATTCAATAAGGAAAAGAAAAGATAAAAAGAAATGGTTAAAACAGAATAGATATGGATTACGTGAGGTAGTTGAAAAAGTACTTTGAACAGCTTGATCCCCAACATCCACCACGCTCTTAGTTAAAAGTACTGATAAAAATATTATAGGTGAAAAGAGGAAACCAACAATGACAAAATGGTATTTAACAAAGCAGCGTCACTTCTCATTTAATTGGAGAACATGAGTTCATAAACATTTGTAATAGTTCTATATGAATAGGCTTAACAAATTAGAGCACAGCATACCTGAAGCGAACACGCTTAAGCTCATTACCACCACCTGGCAGGAGAGACAAACGTACGAACACACCTGGTTCATCTTGCACTACCCACTCTGCCTTTCCACTTTGTGTTTTGGCACCATTAGGTAATATCAGATTTGCTACATTGCTGCTGCCTTCATTTTGTAGCATGGCAGTGTTTCTTATATGGCTCACATCCAAGGAATGATCTAGAATATTTTTAGTGGTTTCAGCACAGAGCTCTGTACTGCAGTCAGCATTGTGTCCTTCTGGCAGCCTTTCCACCATTTCCTTTAACTGTAACACAATTTAACATACAGAGTCAGAGATAATTGATCAAGGGCTAAAGCACAAGAATGGTAAACTTCACAGCAATCACTTAATCCAGAATCTCTTGCCCGCCACAAGCTTAAAACAATATATATCACAGATTTAGTGCATGTTTGGTACAGTTTTATTTTAAAGAAATAATAACTATTTTCCTGCTTTCTGATATATACTTTTTCTTTTGAAAAAATAGAGTCCGAGCTAACATGCCATTAGGTTTTTCCACCCAGCATCCACCCATCACAAGTGGTCAATGACGTGCATAAACATGATTAACTTTGTCCAACAAGTAGTTAAAAGTAATGAACATGATTGTATACAGTTATGAATATGTGGTTAATAATATCATAAGTTTATTGAAATGTCTAAAATGGAGATTAGCTTTGACTCACAAATAGTTAATAGTGTCATAGGATTATTGCCTATCACACGAGGTTTTAATTACATGCATATAGTTAACTGAAAGAGATTTGATGTGTGGTTAGTAGTGGCTTGAGATTTTTGAAATGTCGAACAGTTAGTCAACTTTGCATCTCAAGTAGTTAATATTAACCACCTCGATAGTAATCATGTTCAGTTTCTTTTAACCTCTTGTCAGGCAAAATTAGTTTTATTTACGCATATAGCTTACCAAGTGTCAAGATGGGCATAACCCGTGAACTTTTCCCTTAATAATTGATTGTGGAAAAGCTCATGCAAACAAATAGTTTATCACAATTTTAACATGTTTCAAAATTATGTTATCTGTACCAAAAAAAAAAAAAATCTTAAATCCATCAACAAGTCACCAGTGTTTTTGCCATTTATTATTGATTTGTCAGCAAAACAACACTTTAACTCTACATTTTTTCCATGGAGTTTGTATTGGATGACAAAAACATGAGATTTTTTTCAATTTGACAGAAAACTCTGAAAATTTGATTACGGTTTTAGAGCTCTATTTCTAACATACTCTTCGTTTACGAAAATTTCTATCTTTGGAAGGCTTCTTTCTTTGTTATCTTCATTCTATCAATCCATATGTATTAAAGATTGAGAAGGGAAATATCATAAACAGAACAGAGAATTACTTTTTCTAAGCTTTTCAATTTGGATTGAAGAAGTAAAAGGCCTTCAAAAGATACCAATTCACTAACTAAGCTATTTAACTAGATTTTGACATCTAAGGAAATGTTAGGTGAGTGGAGAAGGAGCACTTTGGTTCTTATATTTAACAAAGTAAATATTTAAAATTTTGAAAACTAGAGAAGACTAAAACTTATGTCATACTATGAAATTACAAAAAAACATGATTAAGAATAGATGAAGAGAAGACATAAAGATTGTAACAAGTCATTTATCTTTTACAGAAGTTGATGAAAAGTTATAAAAACAATGGAAATAACTTACATTCGGTTAACACATGGTTGAGAGTTGAGAAAATTTTTCCATCTTTTTTATCAGCAAGAAAAAATATATTCAAGAATGGGACAATAATTGGGTATGGGTTTAGGGTTAGGATTTGAAAAAGAATGATGTTTGCATGGCTTATATCCACACTATACAAGATATGAATGATGGGATAACTACTAGTGTGATGAAGCAAGAGTAAGGACTTACCAATAGGGATAGGACTATGTTAGGCATGGAAGTAATTAGAAGGTGAGGAAGAAATTTAAAGATAAAAGTAGTAAAATGGTTAGTTGTTCCAGGGGAAGACGTTTTGGAAAGTCTATATATTCTTTTCTTGTGGGAGGTTGAGGGAGAATTTTAAAAGATGATGTTTGTGACAGGGAGAATCCTATGAGAAAGAAATGCAGTTTTCTGTTGGAAGCTTTGGCTTTTACAGTGTAAAGTGAATAATACAGTGCAAGACTTTGTCTTTTACTGCTTTTCTGTCTTGTTTTTTCATCACAGTTTCTAGGTTCCTAACAATTTGGTCTGACCTGACGGATCCGAAGAAAAGGGAAATTTAAGAAACTAGAGTGAGTTCTTTGGGAAAGTTTGGCCGGTGAGTAAGGAAGAGTTACTACAGAGATGAAGACAAAATTGTCTATTAGCAAAGATATCCTGTGTGACATAAAGAAGATTAAGGATATAAAGAGTCCAACCAAACACATGTTGTGGTCCTTTTCCACCGCCCTCACACACCCCTTTTTGCTGAACAAACACAAGCACAAATTTACCTGTGCCAAAAAAATTTTGACAGTCTAGCACCTAGATCACCTAGCCCACACAACCTAGCCCCAACTTCCATCCCCATATCCTAGTTTGTCTGGATATACTTTCTCTATAAATTGGGGATTCCAATACCATTCTTACATCATCTAATCTCGTCAACTGTATGCTCTCCACCTTTTAGTTTAAACAAGTTCCTCATTTAGTCACGACTTCATCAATTTCCTTTTCATGTCGTTGGGTCCACTTGCTTTGATCAAAACTTAACTTTCAACCTAAACAAACTCTCAACATTATCCAATGTCTTTCTTGGTTAACATTGATTCTAAAAGGATTATCATTGCTTCACTCCTATTTTGCAATAATATTGTACTCCTGCCACAAATTACACTATCCACACAAGTACACATTCTCTTGTTCTTCTTCCATCTATTTGTCAGGTTGACTTTGCGGTCCACTAGGATGCTCCTCCAATCAAGCCACTAGAGGTCCATCCCCTTCAAGCATATCACCGTTTCCCAAGTTACACACCAGCCATTGATACAAGCCATTGAGATATCGTAGAGGCCATGCCAAACTATTCCCTAGCACTAGCTCATTTACTACATTTGGACCTGCTCCATGACCTCCACTAGCTCATCCCATTGCAAATAGATATTCATTCTAGTCATAATCATTCTCCTCACTACGTTTAGAGTTGTCAAAATAGGTTGCAACCCACGAGCCAACCCAGCTCACCACGGGTTCGGACTGGGTTGGGTAGAAATTTTTTTACAAATTTCAATACGGATTGATTTTTAACCCAGCTCATCTAGAACCCGACTCATCCAGGTTGAACTCGTGGTGAGCCGAGTTGGTGAGCCAACCCGCAGATAAAAGGGTCACACAAGTGTTTTTTATTAAGTTAGACTTTACATTTGAGTTATGTTAGGTTGTGTTTTTTTTAGCCAACACAAATAATTTGTATTTTTTTTATTTTGGTTTGTATTTGGATTATATTAAAGTTTATTTAGATTTTAATTAGAATTACAATTTAGTTTTGACTGAAAAAAAATAAAAAAATTATATTTTTTTTAATTAAGTCAACCCGTTTAACCCACCAATCCGTGGTGGGCCGGGCCGTGATGGGTCGAGCCGGGTCGGGCCAGATTACTTGTTTTGACAGCTCTAACTACATTACACTAAGTTATCATTGTCTTTCCCCCTTTGCACTATACATGTCTCTATTATGTTTCTTTTGCATCTATTCCTAACTCTCTAGGTGATGTCTTATCTCACCCCAAGTGGTGGATCAACAAGCAATGATTGCTGAAATGTGTACACTCTAAACAATGGTAAATGGAAACTTATCTCACTTCCACCTTGCAAGTCCATAGTTGGGTGCCAATGGCTTTATTACGCTTTTAAAGTAGGTCCTCAAAGAAAAATTGACAGCAGCAAGGCCCACCTAGTTGCCAACAGTTACATAGCGGTATTTCGGAAACACTACAACACTTTCCCTATGCCTAAAAGGGCGTCACTTAGACACCTATTTTGCATGGCTACTATTCTCCGTCAGCCATTGTTTCAATTTAATATTAAAAAATGCCACAATGGAAATTGTGAAGAGGTTTATATGGAGTAACCACCTGTATTTGTTGCTTAAGGGGATTCCTCTCCCATGGTAGGTTGGCTAAGCAAATCATTTAATAAGCTTAAATAGTCATAATGTGTCTGATTTGACCCATTTCGTATGAATGTGAAGTAGTTTTGTACGATTTGCAATGTTCTATTGCCACTCACCTATGACATGCATCTTGTTGAAAGTCCCACATCGACTAGAGATAAGGCAATTTCATAGTATATAAGTGAGGTGCAAACCTCACCTTACAAGCCGGTTTTGTGGGGTTGAGTTAGACTTAAACTCCACTTCTAACATAGTATTAGAACCAAGTTAGACCCTATCCTAGCGAACTTTCTTGGATATTCTGTTCCACCCAATATCAGGCCACTAACAGACCACCCACTAATTTCTTGTCCCACGCATGAGATGAATATTTCTCGGCGTGAGGGGATGTGTTGGAAGTCTCATATCGACTAGAGATAAGGTCAATTCACAATATATAAGTGGGTGCAATCCTCACCTTACAAGCCGATTTTGTGGGGTTGAGTTTGGCTTAAAATCCACTTCTAACATAGTATCAGAGCCAAGTTAGAGCCTATCCTACCGAGCTTTCTTATACAATCTGTTCCACCCATTTCTAAACCCACTTCTAACATATCTACTTCATTATGTAGGTGGATGATACTGTCATCATAGACACTGATCAACTTGGCATGTTCACCTTAAGCATCACCTCTCCTGCCAACTCCAGACTAAAGACCTTGGTAGACTTCACTAATTCTGAGGTACTGAGGTTGCTAAATCTAAGGATAGCTTGATTATCTCCCGAAAGAGATATGCTTTGAATATCCTGAAAGAAATTGCCATTTTGAGTACCAAATCAATTGACATTCGTATGGACAATAGTATCAAATTGCTAGTCAATCAAGAAGAGTCTTCATCAAATCCTGATGATATGAATGGTGAGTTGAAATGTTGAACTACCTTAATAGTTACTCATCCAAATATTGTATTTCCAACCAATGTAGTAAGTCAACTATTGAATCCGCCTTGTCAAGACCATTAGAATGTTGTTATTTGTATATTGAAGTATATTAAAAAATTTCCGGACAACATTTATGAAGACAAACATGCTTGGATTGTTGATTATTCATATGTTGACTAGAATGGCACATCCAATGATAGACAATCCACCATGAGGTCCTACGTGCTAATTGGAGGAAATATAATATCCTGAAAAAAAAAAAAAAAAAAAAAGTTTTAGCA
>Ga0209589_1012532_pt1 | contig 11473 bp, 3 predicted proteins | sample CowpeawhiteBW_FD_187525 | JGI IMG/M metagenome (GOLD analysis project Ga0209589, IMG submission 187525) | Root nodule microbial communities of legume samples collected from California USA - Cow pea white BW (SPAdes) (version 2) | ecosystem: Host-associated > Plants > Roots > Nodule | place: USA...
AAAAATAATATATATATATATATATATATATATATATATATAATGCAATAGTTATTTTATTTCAAAATATTAAGTTAATAGAAATTTAAACAGTCTTTAAAAATAAGACTTAGTTATAATTATAATGTTTATATTTTACAAAAGAAAAAATCTATATTTTATTTTTAAATAAGGATCAAAATAACAAAAAAATAAATTAAGAATTAAAATTTAAGATAATTAAAAAGGAAGAACTTATCTTGCCAAAAAAGAATAGAGAACAAAATTATAGGAAACAAAAGTACAATTATACCTCAGTATTATTTTAGACAAGATACAAGAAGGGAAAAACTTATACAAACTTATACTAAAATGATTTCAATTAATATTGCTTAATATTTAAGTTATTGAGAGTATCACTGATTTCTTCTTGAATAGAGGAGGATTAAGAAGATTCAACACTAATGAATGAGTAGTAAGTATATTTATATAAAAAATATCATAGTACCGGTCCAAATGAATCATTCTATCATATTATTTTTTATATTAGTCATTTTTAATTATTACATACATTTCTATTTTTGTATGTGTGCAATTTTTTCTAATTTTATCTTTTAAATAATTATTATTTTATTAAAATATTCATTTTATCATTTTTATTCTTTGCCATTTATTCAAAGTTAATGATTTTTAAATTAAAATAATTATTTTTATCATTTTAGTTTTTTAAATAACTGTTTATTTAAATTAAATTAATTATCTATAATTAAAAAACAAATACAGATACCCTGGAATCACGTGTTTCCCTACTAATATATAAAATCTTTGTTTACTTTACCTTTACCAACTTATTTTTCAACCTTAAATTTTTGTACAAAAAACGTCAAACTTTTAGTATTTGCACTAAAGTTATCATTTTATACAAAAACAAAAATAGATTATAATGATATGGAATAAAATTAAACACCCAAATACGATGAATTGTATTGGCACTGACAAAAGTTAGTACCAGCCAAGTGAAGTGTAGACAACTTTTAATTGGTTGCATTTGGGTAAATGTCTTGTCCATTTTTCCATTACAAGTAGTATTATTTGTTTTGGTTTATCTTCACTTCACACTTTACAAACATTCTTTTTGGGATATCACTCTTATTTTTGTGATAATGCTATATGGACCATGTGATATTGCTACACCCAAGACCCATACATAAATGTCACAAAAAAATTGACTCTAAGCATACTACACAATTATAACCACCTAACCACTTGGCACTATAGTTCCAAACATTTACATAAGAAGTGAGAACATAAAGCAACATCAAATACTCCTTTTCAAGTTCTATCAAATGTTTTATATCTTTTGGTCTTCCTAAACTACACTACATCGTCTTATTATTCACTTTATCTCCTCACCCATATTTTTCCATTCTAGGAACCTTCCACTTTCAAATTAAAAATTTTAAGGAATACCATAATGCTTACAAATAAAAATTATGAACAAGTACATATAAAAAATTAAAATATTATTTTTAACTTATATTATTTATTTTATCGAGCTATAACTTATCCTTATAAATTGTTAAGAAACAGATACTTAAACATGTTTTTTGTGTCTTCACGTGGCTTACACTAGAAAAATGGGAGAAGGCATGTGAAGATGGATAATTTTACCTATTAAAAACATCAACAGTGAATTTAAATTTCTTATAAAATTACTTTTCCTTTTATCATGCCAAAAATGATAAAGTGAATCGACCTTGCAGGCCAATGGACCGGTCCACCGAGCCTACTAAGTAATTTTTCTTTTTCACACTTTTATTTTTTTACAAAAGTATTAAAAAAACGAATAAGTTACAATTAATCAAATTTAACACTATTTTAAGTGAAGAATATAGCTGGATAACACCGATTTCATTCCATTCAGTGAAGTTAAAAACAAACCTCATTATTTTGGCAGAGATAGCGACAATCACTAGACAAACAAAGTAAAGCTTTAAATAATGTCATGAATTGTTAATGTTTTGAAAGGACTATATGTTTCCTAACACTTCCATTTGTGGATCAAACCGTCCCACTCAAGGCAAGTTAATCCCAGCAAGTTAAACCCAGGTTTACTAACTTAAAGCAAGCTGAAATAACTAACTCTCACTCCATTTTAGAGATATTAAAATAAACCTGACTAAATCTAATCCCAGAAATTCCTAAAATAGACCAAACCAAACCAAAAAACTTGTAGGTTAAATTGAACCATGCATCTTTTACCTTGCTGCAACTTAAATAGACTTAAGTCAAACCAACCCCGAGTCCTGTTTTATAAAATAATAAGTATATCTAAAAATATTTTATTAAAACATATACGTGTATTTGTATTACATAATAAATCATTATATCTAAAATTAAAATTTATTTCATTAATATAACTTAAAAGTCAAATAGGAACTGACCATACCCAAAAAAGTTAGTCTATTTAGAATATGAATCTATCCAGACCAACACAAATTTATCACGTGGCTCATCCAACCCGAGTCGGGTTGACCCGTGTTTGACAACTCTACTCCCAAATCCAAACTTAAAATCTTGTCAAAATCATGACGTTCAAAGAAAAACTCCTTCAATATGAATTTCCCTCAAACCAAAATTGATAGTGTTAAAGTTAATACAGCATAAAACAAAAAGGCATAATTTAATTCATAATTCCCTCCATATTACCAACATATAATCATATCGGCATTTCATATTAGTTGAAAGAAACTAAAAGCTAACTTCTAGGAACCACATCTAATATTAACGACGGATCATCCAGCATTATATTTTGATGTTGAAATAATCTGGGTCGAAGTGATGCAACCGTACATAACCATCTTCACCTCCACTTGAAAAACTACAAAAGAAAAAGTTTGTATTTAACAAGACCAGTAAACGAAAAAGCCAAACAGTTATTCAGAAACGAGTAACACTAAAGTGCAATGTCGAGTCATAACTATTAGATATTCTGAGACATAATGATAATTGAAGAAAGATGCCAACCAAGGTCATGCAAAATAAGTGGAGAGCTGCATTTGCAACATATGATTTGAAATTACAATACAATCACAATAAATGTGCTACCTTACAACATTGTTCAATCTTTAGAAAGCTAATTATGAAATGCAAGGAGTATCTTCAAACTCAGTTTATGACAATTACAGTTGTATAATACAGAAAACAAATACATAATGCAGCATAAATTTAAAAGTTCCTTCTAATTAAGGGCAAATAGTGATGATATTACTAGGCAAGAGACAACTCAATATAAAAATTTCATCAGTTCATGATCAATCACAAAATCAGAACCACTTCATGTGATCACCATATTATGCATTCTTCCTACATCTAAGACTATACATTCTTCCAACATCTAACAATATCAGATTATGCGCTCTACATCTAATGACATCACCATAACTACTGTCGGAAGTTTAGGCATCTTCATTCAAGGCTATATTTCATATAAAAATATTGATCTGCATATAACCAAGTGTTCAAATGTAGACTTTATACGGTTATGAACAATCACACAAAATATGGGGCTTTGATTGATCAATGGAGTGGATCCCCCATAGAGGTACAGAGAAGTGTTTATTTTTAAACCACACATTCGACAATTATGCACAAAGTAAACACCAGTTACTGAGAATTTAAACAGTTATTTGATAAAGAGAGTGCACATCCATTTTACCAATTAGTTTAACATAATCATGGTTGTTGGTTTCTCTAACAAAACAACAAACGGTAGGTTTAAAGAATGAAAGTTAAGTGATGATGCAATACAAGAGGGAGGTTAAGGACACCGGATATACCTTTTTCCATCAGGGTTAAAGGCCAATGCATTAATTGGTCCAAAATGCCCTTTCACGCCCCCAATTTCTTCTTGAAGAATCTAATCAAATAAAAATACAAATATTAAATAAAATGACAAATGAGTATAAATTTTATATCGTTAGAGAACTAAATATAGCATACGAAGAAAAAAAAAACACATACCTTGTCATAAAATTTGGCTTCAAATTTTCCAGCACGATGATCAGTGGTTGTAACAGCTGATGCGTCCTGACCACCTCCAAGTACCACCTAGACAGGGCATGGAATTCAGAAAATCATACAAAAAGCATAGGACCGAATAACAGAAGGAAGCTAAAGCAAATAGAAGACGTACATAAAAGTGATAGCAAGGATGAAATAGATTGGAATAACATTTAGTTCGTAAATTAGATACCAATGCTAATATGCAAGAATCGGCCTTATGTGGATTGAGGAATAAATCTCTACCAAGAAAGCATGGTAATGAAAATAAATTCAACCAAGTTCCAAAAATGATAGGACACTGATTTCACGGATAAAGACTTCAATCTACTAAAAATTACTCGCATTGGTAAACGAAAAGAATATCACAAACAACACAAGGTTAACTTATTTACAATGCACATATACATACATGATCAAGAAGTGGCGACATTGCAACTGCATTGACTGGCCGTTCTGTGACATAGGTCTTGATAAGAGTCAACGTTCTAGTATCCCAAAGCTAGTTAACAATTTAAACAAACAAAAAATGGTTAGGTAAAAATAAATAAACTCTCAGAAAACAAAAACATGAGAATCAACGAGAAAAATAAATCACGGAAAAAAAAAAGTTAGTACCCTCGCAGACTTGTCCAGAGAGCCTGTAAGAAAGTGTGAACCATCCGCAGACTTGACAAGTGATGTCACTGTCTTTTTATGGCCAGATTCCTTGTCTGACTCCTTAAGCAATTTTCCCGTCTGCAAATAAATGAGAGAAATGATGTAACAATGTTACCAAACTGTAGAGGAAAGAAGAGTGTCCGGTAAAATGGAAGTGAAGTCACCTCAGAATCCCAAATACGAATAACAGCATCTTCACCAGCACTAATGATGGTTCTGTTGAGTGGTCCCCAAACAGCTCTATTTATTCGTCCCTGAGGACCCTTAATGAGAAGCACAGACTCCCCAGTCTCTGAGAAAACCAAGCATTAGAATTAACACAGCAATAGATATAGTAGCTGAGACCAAAGAAACTAAAGTCTCCATTGGTTAAACATCTAATCACACACTTACATGTGAAAAAATAAGAAGCTAGACAAAAGTAAATTTTCCCACAGGTTAAAACTAAAGTGTGTATAAACCAATTCACAGAAACTTTCTGAAACAACTTCTCTTAAAAGCTGTTTTTAAATAATACATAATCTATTTAGTTGGACAAAGTTCCTCATAAAGACTTGTAGAAAAGAAAAATGCAGTTTATACATAAGCTAATTCGTAAAACTCGTTATATAGTTTGTTCAATTTCTGTATTATGTTAACTTGAGCACAAGTAGATAAAATCATTTTATTTTCTTCTTGATTATCACTTCTATAAATCCTTTTGCAGAAATTCGTCCAAACAAACCCTAAAGATCTGTAAAAACAAATTTTTCCGTAAGCACATCGAGGAAAAACAAATCTAAGAAGGGAAAATGAAATAAACTTCTCTATAATACTTAGTTTATGGATAAACTAATTTATAACAGTTTTCAGATAACTTCTCTAAAATCTAATTTTTAAGATATGCATTAGCTTAAGAAGAAATTTATTTCATTTTCTTCTCCTTCTATTTCCCCTAAAACTGCTTAAGAAAAAATTGTTTATCTATGCTCATATTTTCTGTATTTTCTTCTTCTACACGAGTTTCTCAATAAATCTATAAAAACAAACAGTAGATCAGCAAGGGAAAAAAATGCTACGTTCGGAGGGATCCTTTGCAATGCGCTTGACATGGATTGCAGAGGGCAATTCCATAAAAGGATCAGTGGTGATGACAGCGAGCTTATCCCCGACAGAAAAATCGACAGACCGCGCCGGAGAATCAAAATTGAAGGTAAACAGCTGCTGACCGCTCTGCACGTTCCATAGCTTCGCGGTCTGATCCGCACTCCCCGTTATGAGTCGTCCAGAATCTCCTGCACCATTAACAATCAGTGTGAGAAACAATTTTGAAAAGCTGAATTGAAAGTGAAATCAATAGGAAACTTGCTTGAGACGTCGCAGCACCAAACGGCGCCGTTGTGGCCGCGGTAAGTGCCGAGGCGTTCGCCGTTGTCGGCGAACCAGACAGTAGGGTTGTGGTCCTTGGCGCAGGAGAAGAGGAGATCGCCGTCCCTGTTGTACTTGAGGAACGTGAGTGGCCTCTCGTGGCCCTTCATCAAAATCGGCCTCATCTTCGGTTAGGGTTTTACGGTGCCGCGAATTTGAGAACGGTGGTGAAAGGTGAAGCCTCTGAAACGTGAAACGCGAAACCTGAAAGAGGTGTTTGGGGAAGGGTTTTGAGATTTGAGGCAAAAGAAAGAGAAGCGCGGCAGAGAAAGCCGCTACTCGCAGAACGCAGGCACGCACAAGGTAAGGGTATGCAGTGTGTCTCGGGGGCTTAGAGTTCGCTATTTCACTTACAAATCACACAAGTAAATTAATTGAAAACTATTTGCAAATACATGAGTAATGATGTATATTTTTTCTTTATTTCGAACCATTAATTAGCTATTTTTTATTCTTATAATTATTCATTAATTAACTCGGAAAAATATATTTGTAACTTTTATGAATTTGTAGAATAAAATTAAAAAGGTTAAATAATATATATATATATAATATGAAAACAAAAGAGATATTAAAACGATATTGTATATACAAATTAAAATAAAGTATAGCTAGTATATAGAATTTGGAAATGTATAGGAGATTGGATGCATAACTGAACCTAATTTTAAAATATTAAAGAAATTAACATACAATATTTTTCTATATTTTTATGTTAATATTCGGATAATATGTTATTTCAAAATTTTATCAATTATCTATTATCCATTATTTATTAAAATGAGATTGGATGCTTCTAACTGATTTATAATTTCCTATTTTACCTTGTTTTATATTCATATTTCTTAACCAAGATTATCATCTAAAAAAGTTACTCATAAGGATTAAAAATATGTTCTATAATTATAATGATCAATAAAAAGTGAAATATTTTATAATTATTTTCAATACATATATGATTGAGATTTTTTTATTTTGACGGAAAATTACGAGAAGTTTTATAATATATTATAAGATAAAATAAAAAGTAATGAAATGATTTTTTTTATGCATACATTTTCTTTTAGTTTCAATCTAAATTTCAATAATAGTTTACCTAACTTCGTTATTGTATTTAAATATTTAAATTTGTATTATTATGGAAAAATAGACACAGTATCTAACGAACATATTATTCCACTAGTTTGTAGATAAAAACAATTATTAAATAATATGATAAGTTTACCATTTATCAATTTTAAATACGTCTAAATTTAAAATGTTAAAAACTATCATACTAGTAAAAAAATCTAGAATGTTTGTTTCTCAAATCATTTTTTTCTTACCTTGTCTTTCAATATTGAGTAAGGTATAAATCTTTTTAAGTAAAAGTGTTATTTTCTTACAATACTAGTTTTATATAGTCTTTTAAATCTATAGATATTTTTTAGTGAATATTCGTTGTGGTATATATCTAGTGAGTAATGTCTATGGGTGACTATTAGGGTCTGACTTGCACAAATTATGCGGGCGGGTCTAGAAGTTGAACTCACAAACCTGTCACAACCATGTACGCATAAGTCCGCGGGCCGTGAATACTGTGTGGATCGGTCCGCAAGTCCGCATAAAAAAAAGAGTTAAATATGTTTTTGGTCCCTCAAGTTTCACTCAAATTTGGGATTGGTCCCTTTTTAAAACTTTTGACTAATTTAGTTTTTCATCTTTAGACATGTACACATTTAGTCCTTTTAACCAAATTAAAAGGTGTTTGAAACGTTTCAAATAAACTTAACAAAATTTTATTAAAAGAACTAAATCCACGCATTTTTAAATATGAAGGACTAAATTGGTCAAAAGTTTCAATGAGGGACTAATTCTAAATTTCACTGAAACTCGAGTGACCAAAAACATATTCAACCAAAAAAAAAAAACTTGCACTTATGTATATTAGTTACTTTTTTTATAGACTATTGCATTAACGTTTTAAATTATTATATGACTGAAAAAGACAAGTATTATGTATTTTTTAATGTGCTAAAATTTAAAGAATGCATTGTGTATGTCATAGTATGAATATGATGAAAATGTTGAATTATCAATTTATCATCCAACTTCCCAAAGTCTTTACTTAATTTTGTGAATTTCTTAAAAATTTTCAACTTTTAAACATTGAAAGTTTTATCGTAAGAATTAATTTTTTTTTTTGAAAAATTAAAAAAATTAAAAAAGCCAGCCAGCCTACGACTCAAATGATGTACGGGGCAGGTCAATGATTTCAGCCTGCATAAATTGTGCGGAGTGAAACAGACTAACTCACGATGTGCAAACCTTATATAAGTCAGACCTAAACGGGCTAACCCAGCTCGTATTGCCATCCCTAGCAATATCTATATGTGCAAATACATAATGAATTAACTGAATATGAATTCGTAAAAATATACGGATCACAAGTGAATCAATCACATAAATATGTGTCTTCTGTATAAATATTTTAAATATTATCATGGATTGTAATTTGATTATGACGATCTTGACATAAAAATACATGTGATAAGTTAGAAGACTTTGTAACAATAAATTAGGGCAAAAGAAAGTAGCTTATATTATATACGTTGATTTAAAATTTTAATTATATTTTCATAAGTGTAGAATGTTAGATCCAATATACAAAATAATAAAACACAATTGAAGAATGTTTAAATTAAAAAAAGGTGACGTTATCACCTTAATGCTAAACATGTAACTATAATCTAAAACATTAAATTAATCAAACAAATGTGAATATATATATATATATATATATATATATATATATATATATAAATTTTTGAATGTAAAAGTATGTCACATATTTTAGTTAGGAGTGAGTTTGGTTAAAAGTCAATTTTACGGTGCAATGTCTCTTTTTTTTTTTGTTAGACAAGTTAATAATTTTTTTTTAATCAAGGATTTTCTCATTTTACTTATTTTAGTGTGTCAATTTTTGTAAGGACTTCTACGACACGATTATTACGATATTTAATCGATAGAATTCATAATAAATTTATTTATTTGTAAGATTTTTTTTAATATGATAGAAAAATTCAGCTAATAAATTTTGTGATTGTTAACTTATATATTTTTTTTATAGCTTATTAGTTTATAAATAATCCGTTAAGCTTTTTCTTAGAGTGGAAGAAAGAATTTGAACTTTTGTGTGGATGATATATATAAATATAATACCTGAATAATGTATGGACTCTTTTTAAGCACTTTGTTGACATTTTTCTTTTTCTATATATAATTTTTTCTATAGTTGAAATTATGCTATTTTATTTATTTTCCTTTTAATTTTACCCTGTTAAATAAGTTTTGTTTTTCAATTATTCTTTTTCATCCAGAACGTTCGAAATTTTGTTTAAGGAAATCAATTACAGCACGGCCCAAATTGTTAATATATTTTAGTTTAATTTGATATGTTCACCATGATAACGTTATTTTCGGTGATTGATTGAAACATCATCTTTCTTCACTACATTTCTTCAAGTTTCTGTTAATTTAAATCTGTATTTCGCATAAATCTACATTTTAAAAAAAATTATCGGATTAATAATTTTATGATTTATTTTTATAAAAAAAACACATCAAGTTATTTGAGGATTGTTTTCAATTCATTAACGTGTGATTGTCGATTAGTTATTTTGTAAAATGCGACAAAAGGTAAATAATATCTTAGTTTGATTTATAATTGATGGAATCTTTCAACTCACTCAGGTTGACATTGATGTTGATAACATTTTCTAATTAATTGAAGGTAACATTGCTTTGGTCTACTTCAACTTCATCAAGATGAATTACTTATATCTTATATTTTGTTATATATATATATATATATATATATATATATATATATAGAGAGAGAGAGAGAGAGAGAGAGTATGAATAAAATAGAATAAAATAACAAGTTCCTCTTCTAACATATCTCTTATATCTATCATATATATATATATATATATATATATATATATATATATTATCTTTCATATTTTTCATAATCTCTCAAAAATCTCAACACCCACAATATTTCATACTATAATTATATGACCCATAATATTTCATATTGTAATATGACTCATAAAATTCTATAAGTCTACATCAAACTTTGAAGATCAAAATTTGGAATTAAGCGAATATTTAATGTACCTTAAAAGTTGAAAATCTAATTTAATTGAAACTATGAAAATGGAAATTGTTAGCAAGAGGGATTTTCCATCTATTATATTATTACTGTTAAGTAAATTTTAAAAAAATGCCATCATACTTTTTAATGCACTTTTTTCTAATATATTTTATACAATTAATTAAATTTGTCTAAATTATAAAATTGTACCAGTCTAGTTCTTTGTGTAATGAATATTACGATATTTTAATTCTTAATAAGCTTTAATTAGAGACTATGGTCCTTTCCTATACCCGTTATTATCTATCATATTTGTACTATATGTCCCTCGGTCAAGCGGCCAAATCTAATTCTTAGGCCCATCGGCCAATGTTGAAAAACTATTACATCGAACGGTCAAACAGCCTAAGAATAAGTTGTTAGACCATCGGTCGAATGGGCTCAATCAACTAACCGGGCGATCTTTAAACTATAAGACTCTCGGTCAAACGGTTAAACAAGTAAGTCATGAACAAATCATGTTCATGCCCACCGGCCCATCGGTTGCACCTGGTCGAGCGACACGAACCCTCGATGGCATACCGGTCGATTGAACAAGTACGTGTAATACCTAACTATAACACAATATATGAACCAACCCTCGGTCGATCAATCTCTTTAGACTTCTGAAGTCCCTCGAATGTGTCAGTCGGTCGGCTAGACGTTCATGAAAGGTTTTATTTATCGAAAACAGCATAACTAACCCGACCAAGCGGCCATCGGTCGCATTATCAGACAGCCAATCAATCGAGTTAATTAACGTTAAACAAGTCTATAATCCTGATTAAAAGATCATTGGGCCGTGATTAAGGAACCCTAATCACAGGCCCACACAGAAAACTATAAATAGGGCCCAAAGGTAGGTTGGTAAGGATCTTAATTTCGCATTTATTACAACAGACATTTTGATACACCGATCGGTCCTTTCTAACTTAAGCATCGGAGTACTTTAGACAGGTACCCCGATCGTCAGGAGTGGATTTCGCTGAAGTTACAGGAGTGGAAGAAGGCAGTGCAGGTCGAAGAGGTTCTTAGCAGGCACTTGGCCCCTACCCCGAAACATTTTGGCGCCCACCGTGGGGCCGAGCAGTCTTCTTTGAGAATATACCCATATGGTGACCACGAGGAACCGAAACAGCAACATGGACGGAGGAAGAGTGGCTGATGATCAAGCGGACACTAGAGAAA
>Ga0209589_1012534_pt1 | contig 11472 bp, 10 predicted proteins | sample CowpeawhiteBW_FD_187525 | JGI IMG/M metagenome (GOLD analysis project Ga0209589, IMG submission 187525) | Root nodule microbial communities of legume samples collected from California USA - Cow pea white BW (SPAdes) (version 2) | ecosystem: Host-associated > Plants > Roots > Nodule | place: USA...
CCCGCACCAAAGTCTGGATCAGCGTTTGAGTACGCGTTGCATCCGCCATCGAAAGTCACAGGAAGGTAGAGGCTGATACCAATTGATAAAACCAACTAGGAATACAGGGTATTCGAAGATTGATAACAAACAATAGGGATCCTAATGTGAGAATAGAATCCGAATCACATTCATATGCAATAGTGCAGAGGATACAGAGGAATTGGTTTCTGAAAAGAATGAATGATTGCCCTGTAACAGAATGCATTCTTCCTATTTATTAGTTACTAACAGCTTTTAACTAACTTCCTAACAGAAACAGCAACCACTATACGTATTTTATACTCTCATACAGTCCTTATATACAATGATCGTATCATACAACAACAAAAAATGTCTACTAGCAAAACTATCAGGTGATTTCTTTTTGGTGGTTTACTGGGACAGAAGTCTAGCTATTGGAGGAAACAAACCAAGAAAATCCAAAAGATGCCAAAGGGTCTGAATGATAATACTTGTTTTTTGAAAGCTGAATGGTAATATTTTTAAGAAGGCAAAAATTGTTTTCATATATTTTTACTACTTGAAATCCAACCTAAGGAAATAAAGAAACTTTTGCCAAAGGAGATTTGCCCAGTACAGCTGAATCTTCAATCGTAAATAGTTGCTGGAAGAGAGCTTCCTGTTCCAAGAGTGAGGGTTACACTAACAAAGGAGATCTTCCTCCAAAATAATTCCAGACACTATACCAGGTCCTATCAGAGTTGCAATGAGGATTTAGCCATTCAAGACAAACATTCAGGACACAAATGTCATTGGCAAAATTGCTTCTACTACTAGGTCCTTTCTTTTGAACCAGCAACAAAATCACTTGTGTTTACTTATTCTAACCTTTCACCCTTTTACAATATGGAAAGAAAATAAGAATAACAAAAGAATGAGATTGCAGATAGCACAGGTGACTACTTTAAACTGTAGCAAGATAGTTCAGGAGGCAAGAGTAAAAACTAGGATTGAGATAAACTAGAGAAATTCTCTCAATAAATAAATATGTTTGGTTGCACATCAAATAAATAAAATCTAAAGGCATATAAAAAAAATAGGAGAATTACCAAACTTTGTAAGGAAAAACAGTTGCACACAATCCCCACCGTCTGTAGTTGGCTTTGAAAAAGACAGAAAAGGGAAAGTGGCATAACCTATCCGTAGAAAACAATGATAATGTACAATCCATTAAAACCAAATAGAATTTGCCATAGTCAAATAACCCTAACATCAGATTTTATTGAACCAAGGAGTTCAATCGAAATAGCCTCTAACCGGCATACATTAGAATGACCCTCTTTCTCTATGTAGAATGAATGGCAAGGCTTATGATGAAGATGGGAACTTGTGTATGTTAGTGTAACAAATGAATACTGTGACTACTGGGAAATTTCCTTTGATTCTTATGTGTCCCCTTCTTTTCCTTTGTTTGTGATGTTGTTTCATAGCTGAGTTATTGAAATTTGGAGTTATTGAAATTTGGAACCTAATTGACTTTACCAAAGATTTGATGTCACTACGTTCCAATTTACTCTGAATCATATCAAACCATTGTGCGGCTCCAGACAGATAATGTCTCCGTGGACTTCTATTTTGATATTGGGTTAAAGATATATTTTACTCTTCAATTTCCGAATTTTTATTTTTATTCTTTTAGTATTTTATTATTATACCTTTTAATCTTCACGATTTTTATTAGTATTTTAAATTTCTAACAGAGTACAGATGCTTCATTAGACATGTAAAAAATAATAAAAAAAAAACGATGTGGTTTTGAATTTTTAACAATAATAAAAGCAATATTAAACACAAAAAAATAATATTGCGTTGATAATTTTATTATGCTTCACTCATACATGTTACAAGTCGTGACTAACATAAATACTATTTAAAATTAAACATGGGAAGATTATCATTAGAAGAGTGTTTAAAAGTAATAATGTGTTAAATTTGTTGCCAAGAAAATTAACTTTAAACAAATTAACTTTTTATACATGCTATTTCCGTTTTTATAACGGGGTAAAATCTTTCAAACCACTGTATTAAAGTAGATGTTCTTCATAACATTGTATTTTAGAATACACGAATCTCATTCAAATTCAAGATCACGTAAGGGAAAATATCAGAAGAAACAAAACTCAAATTGTTCACCATCTTAAGTGTTAACTACCAAAATTAGATCCAAATGACATAAAAAAAATGAAAGAATTCTGTTTATTGAAGAATTAAATAACTTTATACATTAATTAATCGAGTATATAGTACTTCATTTCTTTTTCTTCAAACGATATGAACAACACGTGTCAATTTTAAAACCAATATAAGGCATTATTCAGTCTTTTATATGCTTTTGTGATAAGAGCTAGAAATTTGCCAGATATACATAGCAATTTCTTGTCATTAAGCAAAGATATCTCAAGTTTATTCTCCTGCATATTCTTATCATGTTACCTTTCTAGCCAAAACCAAAGAATATCCTTGATGCTTCAAAACTGAGTGGAATGATTTTACAAAAAAATGTAGCATCTGCATGATCTAAAAGAGAAAGGGACAATCTGTTAAGAAATATTTTTTTTCCTATTAATAGACAGAAAATACTGCATAATGTCCTTGACAGAAACAAAAAGGATATTAAAACATGGTTATATGAACTGAACCACAAGAGTAGAAGAGTTTCTACTCTTGTAAATATTTAAAGAATGTGACTTATGCACTAAGGCACTGTCTAGTTGAAAAAGTAGAACATACCACTAACTGAAAATGACCAACTCCTAACGATTCCCATGGCTATGGAATTTTAAACCTTCTCTTTTTTCTTTTCATTCAGTGGACTCCAGATTGACAGTGCTTTTCGTACTTTGTTATTTTCTGCATAAGCATGCACAAGATTTGATTCCAAATTTCAACGACCATGATATGGAAAGATATGAAGCTTATTCTTTTATAATAGTCAAGCATTTAAAACTAACAATTGCATCAAAGTTTTGAACTTCTGACTTAACTGGCATAGCTCATTTGTTTGTGCTCACCTTTTCTGGTTCAATCTACCCTTTACTGCTTTACTTTTCATGTTGACAGCCAGGGCTGAAAATCACTAATTTCTTGGTTAAACCAATGGCCAATGAGAAATGCACCACAAGAACTTCTTGTTTCTGTTTACAAGTTTCTTGAGCATCATAACAGAACTATTATGCTCATTAGCACTAAGTACATACATTGATTTCAGTTCAGGGATAAACTTGATTCATTCCTATTTTCTTCTTTATAAATGTTTATATGCTATTTCCACATTATCTTAATCTCAATGATAATTAGTCAAAAATGAAAAATTAGAAAAGCCTGCATGTAATTATGGTAAGTGTATCTATAGATTGTTTAGGCAATAAAGACACATCCCAACATGACATCACTTTCAACTTTCTTATATTATATGCACAACTTTCTTATTTCTAGCAAATACGAAAATTAAACTCATACTTAGATTTCCAACACAACTTTCTCTTAGACACTTTGATTTTCGTATGTCATTAGTCATAAAACAAATTTATAATATGGTCATGGATCTATGGTATTTGCTGATGATGCTAAGGCCTTAGTTTTTCCATTTTTGTTCTGTCACATTACATTATTTGCATAGTGGATTGCTTGCATCAACAAATAGGTAAAAACAGCACAAAAATCCCTCATGGGTACCATTTCGAATATTCACATATATACTATCATATTTTTTGGGTGTATGCAATATAATGTGCATATCATGATGTAAATCTCCACAGAATAAGGTGAAAGATCCTAAGTAGTACGGTTTGAGCCACCTTTACAGCATATAATTATAAACTTTAAATGGGTGTTTACATGTCAATTTTGTTAGATGATTACACTCTTGGAAAATCATACTATATCCATTATAAAATAATTCAAATTACTTTCTCTTTTTATAGTGAATAAATTTATTTGAAAAGTAATATATTTATTATTGTTCATGTGCTACATAAACTACAGTCATATAATATTGACAGATGAAGGTGCCATGGAATTATTCTACTTCCCAATTGCACACCTGAAATGCATAATCAAAGGTCACAAAAGTGCTTCCACACGCTTTGAATTGACAATATTAATGCTTGTGAAGCATCACCTAAAAGTGCTTCCCAAATCATGCTTACGCTCTTCTGAATTAACCAGAGGAAAATATTAGAGTAATTTTGATATATTAATCCTGTAAAAGCTTTACAGTTTTAATTTATGATTGAATGACCATTTTCAAGTAAAAAACTATTTACTCAATTAACATTGGAGTCATCCTTCCGCAATACTTAATTACTAGCATGAATGAATCTGTGATTTTATGAGCACTTCTGTTAGGTTCTGTAATGAAAGAACCCACAAACTAACACTAGTATAAGCCACTCGTATCCCTTCGTTTACAAATCACAGAGAATTACAGAAAATATGTCCCTTCCTTCACCGGATGTAAGCAAACCTGCCAACTTTCCTCTAATCCTCTTTCTATCCCCATCACCCCATCGGATCCCTACATATAGTCTTCTTCTAATATAACAAAGACTATCCCTTTCCTCTCATAACTAATAGTTTGTTAATTATGTTATTAACTATTTTTTCCTCCTAACATACATTTTCCACTCCCTAACATTACCCCTTCCTGGACCAACAACCTTATCCTCCGGGTTGAAATCAGTATTGCATAGTAGTCACGTCTTACCAAGTGGCTGTGTCAGGACCCCATTCTGCCACTGGATCAACACTTGTTTAACAAAATCCTCTTGTTCAGCCTGGTGTACACTCCTTTTGTCAAGAACTTTGCTTGGCAAACAAATAGAAGTTTGCGAATGTAGTTGCTCTGGTAAATCAGCCTCCACTTCATGTGAGCCCACAACTTTTTTCAGTTGACACATGGAAAACCGGATGTATAAGAGTGTCTTTGGAAGTTGTAAGTAAAAAGCAACTTGTCCCACCTTTCTGAGAACTAAAAAGGGACCATAATACTTAGCCGATAATTTCGGATGCAGTCGCATGGGCATGGATAGTTGCCGGTGAGGACGAATCTGTTAGGGTAAACTTAAATTAGGAGATAGTGAGCAAACTTAAATTAGGGTAAACATTTGTGATGTTTAGGAGAGCAAAAGTCAAAAGTTTTATGTGTTATGTTTCGGATGTTAATGGTGATTAGTGTTATGTTTTTATAATAATTGGAGACATTATGACTTGTAGATAAAAAGCCAAATGTAAGTCCTATAAATTGTAGTGTCTTGCTCATATGAAATACACAAGTGAAGTAAATCATATTTTCAGAAATAGAGTGCCTTTGCTAACAAAGTGGTATCAGAGCCAGTTAGCCTGAGTGTCTGAGAGTGAAAAAAGTGTGAGTGATGGGCAACAATATGTCCTTACCCCAGCTGACACAAAAATCTGACTACGATAAGTGGAGCATACAAATGAAGGCCTACCTCAGATCCCAAGACGTGTGGAATGTAATTCAAGGTGGCTTCAGAGAGTTAGAGGATTTTGATGAACAGATAGTCGCTCAAATTGTTGCGTTGAAAAAAACATGAGTCAAAGATAGAAAAGCTATGTATACATTGTACCGAGATGTGGACGATGCAGGCCTTGAGAAGTTAGCAAACGCTACGACTTCAAAAGAGGCATGGGAGATCTTGGAGAAAACATATAAGGGAGATGACCATGTGATACAAGTTCGTCTTCAAGCTCTCAGAGGAGGGTTTGGGAGGTTGGTGATGAAGGAGAACGAAGGGGTATCCGAGTTCATATCTCGGGTGAAGACTGTGGCAAACCAACTTGGCAAGAATGGGGAGCCGTTGCCTGCACACCAAGTTGTGGAGAAAATTTTGAGGTCAATGACAATTGACTTCGACAACAATGTGTGTGCTATAGAGGAATCCAAAGACCTCTCAAAGCTCACAGTGGAGGAGCTTGCTGGGTCTCTAGAAGCCTATGAACAGAGAAGAAGAAAGACGAAGGAGGACTACTTTGGCCAAGCTCTCCAAGCAAGGGCAAATTTCAAGGAGAAAAAGGCGTTCGGAACTCAGAACACTTGGGGCAGAGGAGGAAGAGATCACGAGAGTCAAAACCATGGTCCTGGAAGTAGAGGTCGATGACGTAGTGGTCAAGGTCGAGATGATTACGAAGATGATGCTCCCAGCCTGGAAAATTGGCGAGGCCGAGGTCGAGGTGGAGGCCGAGGAGGTTGGTCAGGCAATAATGGTGAGTGCTACAAGTGCGTCAAGCCTGATCATTACGCAAATGAGTGTAGATCGGTCAAGTGTTATAACTATGGTAAGACCGATCATTTTGCAAAGGATTGTCGGTCTTAAAATAGGAGAAATGAATCAACCAATCTTCTTACAAAAGAGGTTGAAGAACAAGTTGAAATACTGTTGATGGCAAGTAGCGAAGCGAGCTCGACACATGATGTGAAGAACTCAACACATGATATGAAGAATTTGGCAAGGAAGGAAACTGATAAGGATGAGATTTGCTGACAAGGAGCTTAAATATCGAGCTTAGTCCAAACTCTAGCACAAACACCGAGTTTGGTTTACGAGTCCAAAACAACTTGATCTAGTATCTAGACACTGGAGCTAGTAACCATATGTGTGGAGATGAAAGTATGTTTGACGAGCTCTCCAAAATTGAAGCTGGACATGTGTCATTTGGAGACGCTTCCAAGGTGATGGTAAAAGGATGAGGTACGATATGTTTTTATCAAAAGAATGGACGAATTGGGACAATTCGGGATGTGTACTACGTACCCGACCTCAAAACCAACATATTGAGTGTGAGACAGTTAATGGAAAAGGGGCATTCAGTCATCATGAAAGATCGAGTGCTGGAGTTGACGGATAAACTCGAACACCTTATTACCCGAGTAGAAATGAAACAAAACAGAATGTATAATTGAGGTGTTTGAAACTCGATGTTGAGGATGAAACAATGAAGTGGCATTTTCGATTCGGCCATTTGCACTTTAGAGGGTTGATCGAGCTAGTACAAAAAGAAATGGTGCGTGGATTGCCAAACATAAAATTTAAGAAGAATTTCGTTGAAGATTGTGTACTCGGCAAGCACTAGAGAGCCTCGTTTCCAAAGACAATTGAGTATCAGGTGAAGGAACAACTCGGCCTGGTGCAAACTTATGTTTGTGGACCAATTACTCTTATATCTTTCAGTGGTAAGAGGTATTTTTTAACATTTATTGATGATTTCTCTCGGATGACATGTGTTTATTTTTTGAAGGAGAAATATGAAGTATTTGGAGTGTTTAAGAAATTTAAAGTAATGATTGAAAATGATACGGGCACAAAAATTAAAGTTATTTGATCAGATAAAGGAGGTGAATACACATCAGCCGAGTTCATGAGGTACTGTGAGGTGCTTGGCATTAGAAGATTTTTTACAGCTTCATACTCACCATAACATAATGGAGTTGCTGAAAGGAAGAATCAGACAATTCTCAACATGGTTCGAGCAATGTTGAAAGGTAAGAATATGTCAAAAGAATTTTGGGTTGAAGCAGTGTAGTGTGCAGTATATGTGCAGAATAGGTGTCCTCATGCAAAGCTCAATGGACAGACACCACATGAAGCATGAAGTGGAAAGAAACCATGTGTATCTCACTTGAAGGTATTTGGCAGTGTAGCATATGCTCATGTTCAAGCGCCACAAAGAACCAAGCTCGAGGACAAGAGTAAGAAACTTGTTTTTATTGGATATGATGAAAAAACAAAGGGCTATAAATTGTTTAATCCAACAACAAAGTTCCTGTGAGTCAAGATGTTGTAATAAATGAGGAGAACGAATGGAACAACTCGACAGTGACAGTTAAGAGCTTAGCAACGACAAGTGGGAGCTCGGAAACTACCTTTGGAAGCCCGACAAGTGAAAGAAGAAATTTGGACAATGTACCAGCAAGACAACAGGAGGTCTCTAACGAGGAAGAATAACCATTGTAACCCAGAACTCGGAGCCTACAAGACATATATAATACAACTAACGAGGTACATCTTGTATGTCTTTTGGCAGAATCGGAAGATGTTAGTTTTGAAGAAGCCGTGGTGGACGAGAAATGGAAAAAGGCAATGGGCGAGGAGATTGCTGCTATAGAACATAACAACACATGGGAACTATCTGAGTTACTACAAGGAGCTCGACCCATTGGAGTAAAGTGGGTTTTCAAGAAGAAAATGAACGCACAAGGTGAGATAGAGCGATATAAAGCTTGATTGGTGGCAAAAGGCTATAGACAGAGGGAATGAGTTGACTATGCCGAGGTGTTTGCACCTGTTCCTAGGATGGAGACTGCTTGTCTACTAATTTCTGTAGTAGCTTAGAACAAATGACCCATTTTCCAAATGGACGTAAAGTCAGCTTTGCTGAATGGTGTGTTAAAGGAAGAGGTCTACATTGAGCAACCACTCGGCTGCATGAGGAGAGGTGAAGAAAAGAAGGTGTTGAGGCTGAAGAAGGCTCTTTTTGGCCTGAAACAAGCTCTAAGGGCATGAAATGACCAAATCCACACTTATTTCGTGGAAAATAAATGTGAACAATGCCCGGTTGAACACACACTATATATAAAGAAGCATGGAGGTAGGATAATGTTTATAGCTCTTTATGTTAATGACCTTGTGTTCATGGGTAATGATGCAAAATTAATCAAGAAGTTCAAAAGAACCATGGAGAAAGAGTTTGAAATGACAGACTTGGGACAATGAGATACTTTCTCGGGCTGGAAGTCAAACAACTTGAGATAGGCATCTTTGTGTCTCAAGAAAGATATGCCGAGGACATTCTAAGTAAATTCAAGATGATGAGCTGCAACCTGGTTTCAACTCAATGGAACCAGGTAAAAAACTTTCAAAGTTTGATGGAGGAGATCATGTAGGTGCCAACAAATATAGAAGTTTGGTTGGAAGTCTTTGTTACTTGACGAGTACAGGGCCGAATTTATTACTAAGCGTTGGAATAGTAAGTCGATACATGGAGGAGCCGAGCTACACACATTAGAAAGCATTGAAAAGAATATTGAGGTATGTGTGGGGAACAACTTCACTCGAGTTATACTACACTAGGTCGGACGATTACCGATTAGTAGGGTACTCGGACAATGATTGGTGCAGAGATGTAGATGATCAAAAAAGCACATCCGGGTATGTATTCTGCTTGAGTAACACGGTGTTTACCTGGCTCTCAAAGAAGCAACCTATAGTGACGTTGTCTACATGCTAAACTGAGTACGTTGCAGCATCATTGAGTGTATGTAAGACCCGAGAAAATTAAATAATTAAATAAATAATTATTTAATAAATGCGGGTAGTAGAAGCCTTTATGGCACTTAATGCTAATTTTTGTGACGTGTAAAAGTACTAGCTCAAGTGGTTGAGAGTACTTTGATTGTGTGAGAGGACTTGGGTTCAAGTCCTATGTATGCCAATTGTATGATCTTTGTTTTGTGCATTTTTTAAGGTTATGAATGAATGTGAGTAGTGATAATGTAATCCTAAAATTTTAGAAATTATCACGAAATATGAATTGGTTGAATTGCTTATGCTTTGACTTTGTAATTGCAGGGTTGTGTGTTCAAACCTTGCTCGGAACGAAATTAATCCCTTTGTTTTTGCTAATATAAGTGTGGTCTGATTGTGAAAGGATGGGAAAAACCTAGGACTTCCAAGGGAGGCTAAAAAGACAAGGAGGTTAGGAAAACAACTCATAATGGACTGTTAAAGGCAATTATAAACAATCAAAAAGCCATTTTCGTTTTTTTTGCCATTAACCATCTTTAGGGACCATATAAAAGGGGAAAATAAGGTAATTAGAAGGGTTTTTGAAGTCTGAACCCTAAAGTGAAAAAAGAACACAAATTTTGAATAGAAAGAAAGTTAGAGGGAATCAAGAAAGCTGTGTTGGGAGAGTACTAGGGGAATCCAAATTGGGGCAAGAAGAACTATCAACCTTCTTTTCTTTTTGAGTAGAGGAAAAACTAGGTTAGGGGAGCTCTTTTTGTATCTATATGCATGTTGATAACAAGTTCGTGTATTTTGTTTTGGGAATGAATAAATTGTATCTTTGCCATGAGATTTTCGTACTCAATTTGGGGGTTTGATGGTTTTGATGTTGTATGGGTAACTCCTTATGCGAATGTATGCAAACAATCGGGTTTTCATTACTATATGTGGGTTATGGCTAAAATTCGAATTTGGGGGTCAATTTGGAGTCTAAATCAGGTTCCTAATGCTGGTATGATGTGATGAATTGCTTTGGAATGTCGAATGTGAATTTGGGCATTTGTGATTAGTGTTTGCGTGCATGACAGGGAGAATGTCTGCTATTCTTGCTCAAGCGAGAACCCGTGAGGACTGTGCAGTTCTGCTTGAGCACCTCGCTCAGGCGGAGAGCCCTACTGATGTGACCCCAATAAGGCTTATAGCATTGGCCAACGCCTAGGCCATTTTTTTAATCTCTTTTATTTTTCTTTTATTTTTAATTAAATAAAAGTTGTTCTAATTGAGTTTGTTTTGCTAATTGTAGCCCATTTTCCAAGCTGCCAATTATTGAAGTGTTGGCATTGGGCCTGCGGCCCAACTCTCCTCTACACAAAATATCACACCTTTCTCCATGTGTAGTAGCCCGGTTCATTCACGTGTTTGGGTTTGCAAAGGGAAATTGATCTACCCACCATCAACCTAATTGGGCCCGAGTTCAATTCTTCCAAACCTCACGCATCCATATTTCACTAACGCAGGCTTGCTCCTTCATCTGCACATCTTCACGCGTCAGCATTGTTGATTTTTGGCCAAAAAAGACAACACCCTCTGTTTGGGCTCTCAACGTGTGATTCAACCCAATGTTTCACCAAACCTAAGCGTCTGAATCCTTTCGATATGAAGCAGAAGCAACCAACATGACTTCTCTTCAGGTGGCTGTGCTAGGGTTGTCCGCTGTCCCTACACGCGTTCAAACCCTTTTGCTTAGTTAGGGTTCGTTCATGCTTATGTTCCTTCACATGTTGCCTCATCTCTATCACGTTTTGCACCTTTGATTCAATCACGTTGGAAGCACGCCTCTAGGGTTTCTGTACGCGCGCCATCACCTCTTTCAACTATTTCTGGATCTAGTGACAATGGGTGAAATTACAAGAAATACCCTCGATAGTTGTTGGTAGGTGGGTTGAGTCAATATGGATGGATACTACTGATGAGTGTGTATTTTTGCCCTCATTCAGTTTTTAATTCTGGGTATTTAATTAAATTTGTGTGTTTAAAGATTGATTTAATTGGAATTTTCTATAATTGGGTTTATTGAGCATGAGATACAAAAACATGTTAAAAATAGCTTTTTAGTTGCATAAATGTTCTTTGGATATTTTGAGGTGTGTTAGTGCAGCTGCAGCTAAGTTGAGCTCATGGAGGT
>Ga0209589_1012541_pt1 | contig 11466 bp, 6 predicted proteins | sample CowpeawhiteBW_FD_187525 | JGI IMG/M metagenome (GOLD analysis project Ga0209589, IMG submission 187525) | Root nodule microbial communities of legume samples collected from California USA - Cow pea white BW (SPAdes) (version 2) | ecosystem: Host-associated > Plants > Roots > Nodule | place: USA...
AAAAAAAAAAAAAATATATATATATATATATATATATATATATATATATATATATATATATATGCTCAGTAACAGTATGCATTAGCCAGTGCTGATACTCACATCTGATAAGTGATGGTTTGTGAATTGGCTTGGAATCAGTTCAAAACCTATGAAGCCACACGACACGGACACAGACACGGGAAGACGTCTAAATTAAAAGAATGACAGACACGGATATATATATATATATATATATAACAATTAAATTCATAGTCTAAAAAATTGAAAATTAATATTTATATAAAAATCAATCTACCAATTATACTTTATGATCTAATAAATTATAAAAGAAACAAAGTCTAGCAAAAGAAAAACAAAAAAATATATATGTAAATCATGTTTGTTTATCTTGATTAAAAAATACTTCTAGTTCATTAAGAGATAGACTAGCAATTTGAAGAATTTCGTTGTCTTCCAATGAGAAGTCATCTCCTCTAATATTTTACATGAAGAGTTTCGTTGTCTTTAATTTTTATTTTTGATATAAAGTAATTTATTTATATTTATTTGAAATACGGGACAGGTATCGAGTAAAAGATATTAATTATATAATCATATTAAAATTAATTATAATATAATATATTATATTAATAAAACAAATTAAAATTTCTTTAAATAAAATATTATATTAATCATATATTATATACTAATTAAAACAAATTTATTATATAAAATAACTAAATTATTAAATTAATCAGAATATGATTATATTTTCTTTTCATTTTTTTTCTTTCACCTAACTTTTTCTTTCCTATCTTCTCTTCCCTGTGAATTTATTTTGCCTGCAACTTAAACGGTTGCAATTCTACAACGACATCCACGATGGCAACTCTGCAACAGCGGCCACGTTCCACCAGTTCCACCTTTTTGCAACACCACAAACGTGTCTTTTTCGCATCCAAAGAGAAGGTCGTGTCCGGCAAAAAAAAAACATCTGACACCGTGTCGTGTGCGCTTTCGGCAAGTGTCTGTGTCTGATGCGCCTCTGACGCGGGGAAGCGTGGCTCTGACGCCGTGTCGGAGCTTCCTAGGTTATCAAGCTTCCAACTTACTTGTGTGAAGATGAAAATGGGTTAAGTTATCTTCACTTATTTATTAAATTTACAATTTAAGCTTAAACTGTTTGCTTATAATAATAAATTTAGTATACAAGCAAGATGCATGTATTTGTTTATAATCATTTTAATGTGTGAATATAAATAAGTCATGGTTTGGTTATAGAAACCATTTCTCATGCTGTAGCCATTTATAATTGATATTTGTAGTTTGGATCCATTTTCCATCATGTACTAGCTATATTTTGATATTTCCTATCTTTTATTATGCTTCTTTTATATGTTATGATGGGTGTAAGTCATTTTTGTAGGGGTGGGCATTGATTGGATATTTAATGATCCAATCCACATCCATTTTATATCCAAATAATTGGATTAGATTTTTGACCCAAATCCATTTTTTTAGCAAAAGTAGTTCGGATTTTTTTAGAATTCAGATCCAAATATTTGGATCAAGATTTAAATCCAATCCAAATATTTGGATCAAGTTTAAAATCCAGAATCCATTTTTAATAAAAGAAATTTAAATTAAATTTCTTAAAACTTGTGTCATTAAGGCCCGAATGACTCGGATGAGATCGACGATCCGGACGGACCCGACAACCCGGACGATCCAGACGGGCCCGACAACCCGAACGACCCAGACGGGCCCGATGACCCGAACGGGCTCGATAACCCGAACGGACCAGACAACCCGAACGGGCCCGAAAACACAAACAGGCTCGACGACGCGAACGGGTCGGACGACCCGAATGGGCCCAACGACCCAGACGATCCGGACGGACAGGTCCAAATAGTCGGGCCCAATCGGGTAGTCGGGCACGTTCAAATCGTGGGGCTCGTCTGGGTTGTCAGGTACGTCAAGGTCATCAGGCATGTCTGAGTCATCGGGCCCATCCGGGTCGTAGGGCCCGTCCGGGACGTCGAGCTCGTCTAGGTCGTAGGGCTAGTTCGTGTCATCGTGCCATCCGGGTCGTAAGGCCTGTGTAGGTCGACAGGCTCATCCGGGTCGCCAGGCCCGTCAGGGTCGTCCAAGTTGTCATGTCCGTCCGGATCGTCGGGCCCATCCGGGTCGTAAGGCCCGTGTAGGTCGTTAGACCCATCCGGGTCGTCGGGCCCGTACGGGTCTTCAGGCCCGTACGGGTCGTCGGGCATGTTTGGGTCGTCAGGCCCGTCCGGGTCGTCAGGCCCATCCGGGTCGTCGGGCCCGTCCGGGTCGCCAGGTCGTCCGACCCATCCGGGTCTTCGGGCCCGTTCGGGTTGTCAGGCCTGTTCAGGTTTTTGGGCCTGCCTGACTCGTTCGGGTCTTTGGGCTGCCTGACCTGTTTTCGTCACTGGTTCTGCCTGGTCCGTTCGGGTTTTCGGGTCCGTGTGACTCATCAGGTCATTGGGCCTGATCGACTCGTTCGGTTTGTCGGGCTCGCCTATCTCGTTCATATCTTTAGGCCAGCCAACCTCTTATGGTTTGTCGAGCCTGTTCGATCCGTATAGGTCGTCGAGCAAGGTCCATCCAAGTCTGAATTTAGCATAGTTCATCTCAACCTTTAGTCTAACCCAACTAAAAATTTAAATTGAAAATTTGGATTGGATTTTTTGGATTATCCATATTTAGAAATCTTGATTTATAAATGGATATCCAATCCATAAGATATATAAAATGTAAATTAGATTGGAATCCATATCCATTAAATGAATTTTAAATGGATTAGATTTTTAATAAAATGGATTATAAATGGAGTGGATTGGAGCAAAAGTGGATTGGATCAAGAAAATTAAATTTTTTGCCCACCCCTACATTTTTGTGTGATACTTGTTAGCTGTTTTCTAGGTTATAGAGGGTCACATTGGAATTAAAGTAAACAAAAGAGAACGAGAAATATAATTATTTGGTTAATTTACGATGAATTGTTCATTTAAACAATACAATTGAAAATGTTTTCTAATTGTAGTCGTTTTTTACACAAAAATTAATTGCAAAAAATCTTGGAATTATTTATACATCGATGTTGTGATTTTTTTTTTAAATAATATTTGAAACTTTTGAGTAATTATTCTCAGTTATAACTTTTAAATAATTATTTATGACTGAAAGTTTTATTTTAAATTAAATATTAAAAAAATCTGAAAAATAACTGTAATCTTGACATGGATTTTGTTGAAATGAGATGTGTTTTTGTGAGTTTGAGATTTTTTTTTTTTCATTGATAGCGTTAAATACATTGCATTATAGAATTAAATATATACTTTTCATTATCCTAATAAAAGTTTATTTATTTTAATTAGACTTTAAATTGTGATTAGTTATTGTAATTATTTGTAACTGAAACTTTGAAATAATTACTCTCACTTATATTTTTTAAACTTTTTTTCACAGCCATATATGTTATTATAAATTAATTTTTAAGAATATTAAAAGTCCAATAAAAATATCGAATAAATCTTAGAAAATATAGTAAGTAACAAGGATAAATATGTTTTTAGGTCCTATTTTAACTAAAATTTTAAAATGATCATTTTTCAAAACTTTGATTCAATTTAGTTCATCAACTTCAAAATTGTGTATATTTAATTTTTTTAATCAAATTTTGTTAATTTTTTTTTTTAATTTCAAACATGTTTCATGATAATATTTGAATTGTTTACATCACTTGACGGTCTATAAATGTATTTTTCATCTAACATTAAAACGAAGATGTGTCAAATAATATAAATAACTCAAATACCAATGTAAAACTTTTTGAAATGTCAAATGAACTTGGTTAAAAATATTAAATTCACGTATTTTTAAAATTAGAAGCTAAATTTGATCAAAATTTTCAAGAGATAATTTCAATTTTTACGTGTTAAAAAAAATTAATACTTAAGTAATATATCATGCTTGAATTTTGATTTTTTTTAAATAATTTTCACTTAATGTACATTCCTATCTCGCATCGTAACATTGAAAGAAAATATATTATTTCTTTAAATTTTACTAATAAATGTTTTATGGAAGTGAGTGATATTCAATGTAATTTTTCAAAGTCAATTTCAATAAGAAAGAGATTAAATCTTGAGATGCGTAAAAGGAATTATCAAAGAATATATAATTCAAATGTTTTAATGAATAAATAATTAATTTCCCAATATTGAATATTCAAAAAATGTTTTTTATCCATTAGATATTTTGTATAAACAAGGTAAATATATTTTACTTGTTTTTCTAAAACATTTTAAACGGGCAACCCAAACCCGTTCTGTGCGGTTAGTTTCCCGCTCCATTAACAAGTAGTTAATAATAAACAATGGCACAAATATCGAAGATGTGGCGTGTGGGTATAAATATCGGTAAAATAACCCATAAACCCTTTCTCTACGGAGTCTACTCTTCATATTTCTCTTTCACTCTAAAACCCTCATTCTGATTTCGTTCGGTGCGAACTCACATCAAACACCATGAGTGCGTTCCCGAACGGTTCCAACTCGAACCTGGACAACCTGCTCCTACAAACCATGATGGGCAGGCTCCAGCTGCGAGCTCCGATCAACAACCCTTTGGTCACGCAGTCTCTCGAGGACTTCCTATTCAACGACCTCGACGAGGACGACGCGGACGAAGAGAACTTCGAAGGGAAGTCAGAGCTGGCGAGGGAGGAGGCTAAGCTGGAGAAGGAAGTGATCAAAATCATCCTCAGCGGCAACGGCGAATCCCTCTTGAAACCCAATTCGGGCCAGGCGGTGTCTGTTCGGGACCACCACATCTGCGTCGGGTTTCAAGACGAAGAGGCTTCTGGGTATCGCGTGTGGGAGTGGCACGGCCACATCATGGCTTTCGACGAGGAATTCGGTTACAATCCTGAGTATATATACGGTAATTACTTTCAGTGGTTTAAGCCTAGACCTGGTGGTGCCTCTGCTGCTGTTGCGGATCCTGTTGTCAAGAAAGAGGAAGAGGAGGAGGAAGAGGAGAAACAGGAGAACCAGGGTTTGAGGGATTTGATTGAGACCAAGGATTCCGCCGATGCTCGCATTCTTCACAGGAACATCAACGCGGCTTCTCCTAGGTTTGTATCCATATACCTTTTCTTTATGCATCTCATTTTACTCTTGGGTAGCTCTGATTGTTCAGATATTACTGAAGTAGCTTATTTATTTAATGGGGTGATTGATTGCTTGAAGTGAGGGGTGTATAAGGCAAGCCACGCATTCATGGAAGTAAAGTACTTCTGAGACAAGCTTTTTCGTAAAAAGCTACTATTTTATCGTTTTTTCCGTGTCAATCTACATTCAAGTGTTAGTTAGCTTAATATTTTTCCTGACTTTATATGCGTAATGTGTGTGTGTTTGGTTGAGCGTTACTAAAATTGAGTTTGAACGGGCGGTGTACCTCAGTGAGGTTTATAAAATTGGATTTTAATGATATTGATTTTGGTTGAAATTTATTTTCAAATTGTGTGATTACGTGTGGGTTTATTTAATTTAGATGGATGTTACTGTAGATATACTTTTTTTTTCCGGTGCAAAATCTAGCTAAAGGTGTTTCAACTCAATATCGATTTGGAACAAAACAAGTACATGTTTTCAAAAAAATAATCATGTTAGTGTGTTAGCTAGAATAACAACATGATTCTACGTGATTTAACATGAATCCAAATACCCACTTCAAATTGCAAATGGTGAGTTTTAGTCTTGTAGATGAGGTCTGCAGGGTGCAAAATTGCAAACTGTTTCCGTGAACGTAGGGGATGGATCTCCCAATGCTGGGATTACAGTTTTTGTCCTTTTAGTTTCATCAGAGTTGGTTTTGGTTTGCCCTATTCCAATTATGGTAACCTCTCCCCAGAGTTTTGAAAATTGATGCAAGTCGGTTGTTCTTGATGCAATTGTTTCTTCGTTTAAATGGCTGTGCATTTTTCTTTTACTGATTTTTGTAGTAAGTTTTATGGCCTGACAGTCTCAAATGATGATTTTGATGCGAATATGACATGGCATTCTACAAATCAATGAGTGACAAAAAATATAATTGAATTTGTTAACTCAAGGGGCGGGGGTCGAACTTTAGTGAAACTAAGAGAATAACAGTGTAAATAAGCCTTGACTTCAAAAATATACTTAGTTATGCACAGTCCTTAATATTAATATTAACTTCTTTGATAACTTGTGTATAGTTGAAATTCTTTAATGTTTAAAGGTGATGTTCTCATTAGTAAATAACTTGCTTTAGTGTCATATTGTTAACTTGGTGTGACCTTGCTAACTGTACCAGTACCTTCTTTTTGGAAGCTTTTGCTAGTATACCAAAGTGTGAATTTACACAAACTTCTCCAAAAACATTTTTAGAAGAGAAAAATAGGAAAAAAATTAAACAAATTTCTGTATAATCTAAAATAGGTTTAAAATAATAGTTTAGAGGAGAAACTATGTGTGATTTTTTGCAAATTAATTTATGCATACATTAATTTTAACTTATGATGAAGTTCAATCAATTTTTCATTTATACACTTCTCTTCTAGAAGTGTTTATAAAGAAGTTTGTCTAAACAGACCCTAAGTTTATACTTGTTTTCCATCTCTAAACATTGACGCCCATCAAACCTGAAGCTGCTACATATAGTTTCTGTGTTTTTAACGTGAATATATATATATATATATATATATATATATATATATATATATATATATATATATGCCTGTTAAGGATGCTAGTCCAGATATACTGCAAGTGTCGGCTTACTGATGAACAGATAAATCATAGATTTACAAGTATTTTTCAAACAATAAAATGGCCACTGTCGTTATAAAAAGAAGCTAGGAAACACCATGGAAGATAAATCCCTTTGTGAATTGAGATAACATTTCTAACAAGTTTTCAATTTTCATTTTCACTTCCTTCTTGTACGATAGTCAATTAGCAGTTGCTGTCGGTTTGGTTTGTCCCAGCACTTTCTTAGATAAGTAGGTAGGTAACTTCCATGTTTTAAAAATACCCTATCTGCTTATTTAAAATGATTATGCATCCCCAGAATATCTTTTGATATTCCAGTATGTGTTATGCTACAATTTTGCAGTTTTCTCTGAAGGCAACTGAGGAACTTTCTTATTTCCTGTTTGATTGCATAGAGTGCACGCTTGCTTCTGAATTGAACGTTTTGTCATCCACGTTTAACTTCTCTCACGTTTTCCCTTTCTGCGATAGTCTGACAGGTACAAGATAAGAATTGATTCTTCATCAGAAATCAAGTTCAAAGAGTTGCCAGCAGAGGTCACAGCCAACCAGCATTTCATTTCCTTTGCCTCGCAAATATCAATTTCTCCTGCTTTTCACAGATTAAATTTCAGAAGACTGCATCTAGGGATCTGTTTGAGCTTTAAATTACATACTGTAAAGGATGTGAGACAGAGATGCTTACAATAATGCATTATCTTTGCTCAGTTTTTTAATCTTAGAGCAAGTTTATGTTTTTCACATTTGCACTAAAGCTAGCTGTTGTGATGATAGATGCTTGGCTTATGGGTAAGAATGAGTTAGCTTTATTTAATTGGTATAAAGCATTTTATAAATTTGCAATTAGCTGGAAGTCTATTTAAAAGCTTAAATTTTTTATGAAAGGCTGCTAGAGAATGAATGTAAACTTCACATTTCAAACTACTTTTGCTATAAATTTCAAATTCGTTAATTTTTTAAGAAAATTGAAATAAACTAATAATTATAATATTAAATCATCATTATTATTAAAAGGTTTTTAAATTGTGCAAAATTGAAACTTCTTAATTAATTAAATTCCAAACAAATTGAATTTTGTGATAAGGAAAGTCATTTTATTATGTATCCTTAAAATCTTTATTATTTTCTATTTTATTATAGAAAGGATAGACATTTTAAATATTTTATTTTAATGTATCTTTTGATGTTCTCTGTTTGTAATTTTATTTTAATGGTTTGAGTACATTACATGGTATGATATCTCACAGCAAGAGAATATGTTGAATCATAAAAAAAGGTTATGTAGTTTGTGTCTGATTCTGCGTTAAATCGAGTGAAATTGATTTTTTAACGCATAATTAGTGTGTGCTTGATTTTTAAAATCAATTAAAAAATAAAAAATTTATATTGAAGGAAAATAATTAATTTTCTAGAATCTATTATCTAATATAGAATCAAACACACCCGTAATCTCACAAAATCATTTAAGATGTGATCATATAAGTGACAGATTAATTTTAAGTCTAAGTATCTCAAACAACTGGCTCAAACATAAAATGCATAAAATTAAAATAAAATAATAAAATACGAAAAATAAAAATGAAGATAAACAAACAAAAGTAGATGAGATAAAAATAGAATAGACACAAAAAGGATGAAGTAAATAAATTTAAAAATAAATATAAAAAGGATAAAAACGAATAAATGATGTCAAAAAAATATGAAAAGAAAAAGATAAAAAAAAAAGTCTAAGTATTTTCCTGAACAAAAGATTCGAGGATAATATTCTTACCAACAACATCAAGTTCAATTCTTTTCTTAATTTAAGATAATAATGATTTATAAAGATAAACCGATTTTATAACTTAAAGTGTACTCCTTAAAATAACAAAGTACTAAAATAAAACCCAAATGAAATAGTTTAAAAAGATTCGCATCTGATACAAATATCTAACTTTAAGATAATATAATATAATGTATAACCCATAAGTTGATGTGGGTATGGTGAAGATTAGATAAGACGTTGTTTTTGGGATTTCTTTAATAATTAGTTGGGCCAATATAAGTTATTGGGCCTGGACCAGTAATGACAGCTATGAACGAGGTCAAAAATATCTAAGATCCCCGCGATGAAAGAAACGTGTACGTTGGAGATTCGGTCTGGTTAATTAAGAGAAAACAACACAAAGCTTGACCTTCTAGATTCCCGTCATATAAATTCATTTTTCACCTCTATTCCAACAACCTAATCCAAAATCCTTGTTCTTCATCCGACAACATTTTTCTTCGATCTCTTCTTTCCCCTCCTTTTACGGTGTTTCTGGTCAAGGCGAAAACTCATAGATAGATATATTGTTAGATTCTATCCATGGGTTAAAGTTAAATCTAAATCTGATCTAAGCGCTTTCGTGTTAGGTTATTTGATCTGGAATTGCTGTCTCAGATACTCTCCGATTTGATTTGTTGGGTGTGTAAGTCTTTGGGGGTTTCGAAGAGCATAGAATAATGCCTTCGCTACCCGGTCTTCTCCATCTGCTTCCTTCCTTGATCATTTTCCATGGTGGATCTTCCTTTCATCGTCTGAAAAACTTAGAAAAAAGTGATCGGCGTGGTAATCTTAGTTAACGCTACGACTCTCGTTTTCTCCCCTTCTCTTTCCTCTCCCTCTTTATCGTCGTTGTTGTTGTTGGTTCTGCTCCAAACGAGGTGTGATTATTCCGTCAACGGATCGAGATCCAGGGTCTGGTTTTTGCTGTTCTTTCTGTGATTGTTGTTCACGGTTCTGTTTAGATAGCGTTGTAGTTGCAGTTCCAAACCTCGCTTTTAAAGGTATTTTTATTTTCAACTTTCAAGTTTTGGGAACATTTCCCTTGGGGATGTAATAGCTTAGGTGTCATGTGCTTTTAGACTTTTGTTTATAATGTATGAGTTGGTTGTTACCGTGTTTGAATTCAACGAGCTTTGCCTATTTTATCCATGTAAGGCATGTTTCTGGTTTATGACTATGCCTCTCTGGTTGTTTTGTGTTTAAAATCATGCTAGTATGATTGGATCTGAATCGTGGCGTGGTCATTTAGATTAGAACAGTGCGATTGTGGAAATAGTTCGATTAGGTTGGATTGATTATACTTTAAAGTTGTAGTTAGTAATATATCATGATGTTATTTCATATGTGATATATTATTTATTGATTGATAGTTATGTTCGTTTTTACATATTCATATACATTGAGAAACAGTGACCGTGAACATCTTATTGTGAGGTAATTTAATTATGGATTGGCACATAATTGAAAATTGTTGACTTTTCTAATGGTTATTTGAAAGTCATGTAGTCATATGTAACAAGATTTGTAACTGATGAACTGTGTAAAAAATTGTGTACTGACAGTGGATCAAAGTTAAAGTATTCTCCTTTTTGAAGCATGATAGACACTAACCAGTTAGCCCTCTTGGTAGAGATCAAAAGTCTGGGGCTGTTGGCTCTTACCTGCAAGTCCATCAGTGTTCATTGATTCAAAACTTTGCCGTTCCTTTTTTATTTATTTGAATGTTCATTAGATATGTTTTTTTCTTTTTATTTAGTTCTGGTCCACACTATTCCTATACAAATAGTGAAATATATCTGTATTGGGGGAATGTTTTAATTTTTTTCGTTCTTATTTTGTAGTTTAGTGTTTTATTATTCATCTGATCTGGTATGTTGTTTCTTTTAGTTGCCTCAGTACCTGATACCATTGATGGACATGTGCTCTCATGACAATTTTGTAAACATTCTTGGAATGACTTTTAGTGAGTCACTTCGTATTGAAGATGCTCAGAAACCTCTACACGATCCCGAGGGGAATGATATCTGTAGTGAGAGTGACGAAAATTTGTGTGGAGCAATTAACAAGCAAGAGACAAAAGTAAACATGATGTGCTTGACGAAATCTGCAACCTTCCCAACTCCTAATAGAATACAGCCTTCAAGCTCGTCTGATGAGGATGCCAATACATCGGTCACAGAATCACTCTCTGAGCATTCTGCTCATCAAACTTACTCACGCTCAATATCTCTGCCTGTAAGTTCCTAGATTCATTAATAGCTGTGTACACTGTTACTAATGCTTGAATGTGGTTTTGTAAGATATATATGATTTATTTGACAAAACACTGAAAGGTTTAGAAAGTATTGTTTGGCTTTTTCTGTAAATAAATTCTTTGTTTTTTATTGACAATTGCTTTCTTGTACTCGGTCTAGGGTATTAGGTTGTTGTGCTCTCTGTTCTGCTCTTTATTCAAGCGTTTCTAGCTATGTCAAGAGGCAATAAATTATGCAGTATGAAACACATTTGAAAATTTATGAAGGAATGCACGGAGTGTTTCTTGTTATGAAACACATTTTGAAAATTTATTAAGTATTAAATGATGTTTATGCCTACCTTTCCCCTCTTTCTCATTTTTGTTTCGAACAATCAACAAGGAAGATTTTGTTCTGCATTTTCTAACTATATAGCCATCAATTTTTCATTGCAACTGAAATATTGGTGCTTTATTGTGGTTACTTATTTAGACCAACTCTGCAATTTTTATCTTTCCTATCTGAATATATTTCAACCCTTCAATCTTATTATGTTCATGCCCATGACAATGTCCATTTTAAGTTAGGAATCAGTTCATTAATTACATTGTTTTGAGAGTATCTT
>Ga0209589_1012542_pt1 | contig 11465 bp, 6 predicted proteins | sample CowpeawhiteBW_FD_187525 | JGI IMG/M metagenome (GOLD analysis project Ga0209589, IMG submission 187525) | Root nodule microbial communities of legume samples collected from California USA - Cow pea white BW (SPAdes) (version 2) | ecosystem: Host-associated > Plants > Roots > Nodule | place: USA...
CTAGATAACCAATGAAGAATCTTATTTAGAAAAAGCAGTGGAATTGACCTATTTACTATTACTGTGTTTACAATCTTCCGTGTCATTTTCTTTGCATATCAAAACCCCCTGTTTTTATAGTTGCTAGTTTTAATTGCAATTTTAAGAATCAAATATTTGAGATCAATTTTGTATTCGGATTGAGACGACTCAGGGTTATCTTAACCCTAACTATTTTGTTCACTACTAACTTGGCAATACTGAAGTTGCTAAAGTTAAGTAGTGGTAATTTGATTGCCTAACGACAGCGATATCAGTTACCAAGGTGAACCCTAGTTAGAATCACGACAACAGAGTTAGAAAAGATAAGGGTACGGTTGAGAAACAACTTACGTGAGATAGGAGTGGAGTTGAGCTTAGCTTGAAGACGTTTGAGATCCAAATCCTAGCAGAGCTATGTTAAGGGAACAAAGAAGTGAGCAAGGGATTGTTTTTTTCTGAAAAGTGCAGAATGAGGGAGGTTACGACCGGTTTTGGGGTTTTGGACATCCTATGGGTCAGCCTTAGGTCCAACAGACTAAGATAGGCCCTTAAACTCTAGGCAAAATTTAAGTTGGCCTTACAAAAAGAAAGATGAGTATTTTTATTCTCCTATAATAATAGATGACTTTATTTTTTTTTTGTATAAATAAATGACTTTAATACGTGTTTAAAAAATTAATAAGTAATCCTATTGATAATAAATAAAATCATTTTTCACACGCGTTAAACAATATGCTTTTCTACTTATTTTTTACTTTTTTTCTTTTGTTAAATTAGTTTCTAATTTTTTTTTTGTATTTTAAAAATTTTGTATTAGTGGGACATATCATAAACAACCGTAATTTCAACTTTTTATGCTTTTAATATTCACTAAAATAAAGTATTATATTTCTTATAAAATAACGAAGTTACAGTTAAAAAGTTAATAAAATATTTTAAAATGGTAAAATTTAATTTATGAATATAAATTGACACCGTAAAATTGTTTCTATTATTAATTAATCATAAATCAATATTATTAAACATTTGGATAATAAATATAAGTCTACAAAGTTATGATATATAATAGTTTATATTTAGATGACATAGCTTTTTTTACATTATGAAACCATAATCTATTGTATAGGCCGACCATATCCAATTCCATCTCAACGTGGAAAGGCCGACCACATCCCGGCTATAGCGAGAGGGAAGGAGACGCGCGTGCAAGCCCAGCAGAAAAAGGAAAAGGGGCCGGCAGGGTGCAAAGGTTAGGTACATATCGGCCCGCCGCCTGACTGGTATATCCTGACCCAATAGTGACCAGTTGGGTAAGGATGATGATGTATAGACGAGCAACGCATAATCTTATTCAATAAGGAAAGGATTGGTCCTTGACAACGTACAAACAAACAATCTCAGTTAATATGGAAATAACTGATCCTTAACAAGGTACAAACGAGCAATCTCAGTCAATAATGAAAGAGTTGATCCTCGAAAAGGTACAACCGAGCAATCTTAGCCAATAAGGAAAGAGATAATCCTTATTAGGGTCTAGTGACTACAAAGAGGTAGGCTTTTCTCACTTTACTACATACGCCTCATATCAAATCACTATTTGACTTGAGTGTCGGAGTGCCTGTAGGTACCCCCACCCTCAAAGTTCATGCAACAAGCAGATCTAGGAAGAGTCCGTAGAGGAGTAGAAGAAGGATCGATACAGAGGGTTCTTGAGATCGTCTTGTTCCATACTAAAACAGTACCGATCAGGTACATCTATATTTTCAAATTAAAAAGGTCAACTTGACTCGTAAAGAAAATAATTTAAATCATTGTGTTGTATATGTGACAAAGTATTTCTCCAAGTGTACGACTTGAAGGATTGACGGGATTATCCAGGCAAGGTATCCCCATAGTACACAATTTGAGGATTACTAAGATTTCATATATAAGAAAACCAACCTATACATGGTCTGGTCGGGTACATGTCAGTCCTATGGGTTGGGTAAACCTAATTGCCTTAGACAAAGTTAACTCAAGATTAAGCAACTTATTGTGATTAACATGTAATTAAGTCAAGTAAATAAAAGTTCAACCAGGTAAGGTCCATAAAATCTAGTATAAAAGGCATGTTTTGCGAAGTACATCATGCTTACGTTTTTACTCTGACGTATGACTCTCATATCTCAGACTGACTTTAACTTTGACATTAGAATGTTTTTTGTAGGTACCTCCCCCTAATTTAAGACTAGAGGACAATATACCCTTAAAATCAAGACCACTAACTTTTGAAATCAGTTCAAGAGACTTTATATAATATAAATCAATTTTGAAAGAACTAAATCTACGAATTTTGAAAGATAAATGACTAAATTGGTCCAAAATTTCAAAATAGACTAATTCTAAAATTCACTGAAAGTTAAGACATCAAAAACATATTTAACTCACTTTTGAGATCAACTTAAGAGACTTTATAAAATATAAATCGACCTCGTAAAAATCACTTAATCATATAAGTCTGGTTTGAAGAAAAAAACTCATATATAAGTAAATACGTAAATAAATTAGGTGAAATTATTTTAAACTTATTTAGAGGTCTCAAGTTCGAATTAAATGCTACATCATTATTAGAATTAAAAATAATTTCGGTGGAAATTACTTTATAATCTACAAAATAGGTACAAATAACTTTTAATCCTTCAAATTTATGTTCAAAGATCGAAATATATTTTAAAAATTATTAAATCTTTTAAACCAGTATCTAAGGATTAAAGACATTTTCTTAAAAATTAAAAGATAATTATTTTAAATTTCAGGAACTAAAATCGTAGAATTGACTTAAATAAATTGTTTTTGTTATGAATTAATTATTGTCCATTGATTTGATACATTTACTCATATAATTCATTACTCTTTATGTAAATATTTGTATTAACTAGTTGATTTATTTCCTTTATGGATTACATGTTGTATCTATAAATATGACTCTTCTTATTAATAATAATACGCAAAAAAGTTTCTCCCTATTCTCTCCTTGTTTATTCTTTCTTCTATTCTCTTTTCTTCTTAGCTTTATTTCATAAAACGTTATTAGCATCATGCTCCAACCAACTGAGGACTAGTGGAAGCTATTCTCTCTAATGATAGTGCACTGCATGTCTCAATCTAGATTTTTTCTAATCCTTTCTCTATATACAATTTTACCTTATATTCTTCTTCTTGTGATAAGAATTGTTTGAATTTATCAATTCTCATCTCCGTCTTATTATTTTATTTATTATGACAGTGATTATTATTATTATTATTTTATGGTGATTATTACTATTATTATTACTAATTTTAAACATGACAAATCTTACAAATTTTGAATTTGTCATCTTGATATTACAAGGAAGAATTTCTTATATTGGATTTTAAATGTTGAAATACATTTAGATGCAATGGATATTGGGATACCATTAAAGAAAGAAACAAAGCATCTAAGCAACTAATTTGCTCATGTGACAAAAATATTGTGAAAAGAGATTTCACAAATATTATGAATTTATTTCATGCCTATGTATGGTTTGACAAAGCAATAAATCTTGTGATGAAAAATCATGAGATTCGCCTAATCTGCTCCATTCCCATAAGTGAATGCAACAATAAATATTATGAATTTATTTCATGCCTTTGTATGGCTGAACAAAGCAATGAGCTTTTGATAGAAAATCATGAAACCTGTCCAATTAGTTTTGCTCCATTCCCAAAAGTGAAGGCAGCAACATTTGATTTATATTTTCATGATCATGATTGTGATATTGATTATGGACATGGTTACAAAGGAAATTTCAAAAACACATTTTGTCACCAAAAGTGGCACAATACGGTGGTAAAGGCCATTTGAGTTGTGTTTATTGTACACCAAAACATCTTCAAATAATGAGAAGAACATAGAAATACATATTGATCACCTCATTGGTTATGAGAGTGTTAAAAAAAATCTCATATTGATATTTACGTTTATATAAAGAGAAAATGTTTGCACTAGTACCAAAGGATATGTGTCTTATTTATAGTGAAATAACTTATACAATTCTCAAGAGTAATAAATTTTCTCTTGTTTGATAGTGCGAGACATCAATGTTAGTATTATTTATAGTACTACAAATATATTTAAAGGCTCTAAAAGAGCTATTATACTTCTACTAAGAAGTTGAATAGGAATTTATTAAGTTTCAAGGATATTTATTTAAATGGATATCATATTGAGACAAACAATGAAAAAGATATGAAATATCTTTATATCTCTACGATTGAGTTGGAAAAAAAAAGTGTATTGGAGAAATTATCAACATTCTCTTATAGTTTGTACTACACGTTTATTAGTACAATTAAAATGCATGTCATGGTAAACTAGAAGTTTACGAATCAGAATGAATTCCTTGTTTTGTATGATCAGTTGGGTCATCCTTGATCTATTATGATACGAAAAAAAGGTTGAAAAACTCATGTGGACACCCACTTAAGAGTCAAAAAACTTAAATGAGTTCTCATGTACTACACATTCACAGAAGTTGAGAATAAGACCATTACTAGAAAAATTAGAAGTGAGTCAATCTCATTTTCAGAATGAATACAGGGTGATATTTGTGGTCCAATACACCCACCATGTGGAACATTTATATATTTCATGGTTTTAATTGATGCAACAACTAGATGGTCACATATTTGTTTATTATCAACTCGTAATCAAGTATTTGCAAAGTTATTAGTACAATTAAGAGCTCATTTCACAGATTATTCGATTAAGAAAATCTGTTTTGATAATACTGGTGAAATTACATCTCATGCTTTTCATGAGTATTGTATATCAATTAGAATTAAAGTTGAGCATCCAGTAACACATGTTCATACTCAAAATAGACTTGCGAAATCATTATAAAAACGTCTAAAATTGGTTGCAAGACCATTACTTATGAAAGCTAATCTTCCAATGGCTACTTGGAAATATGCAATTTTGCATGTTTCATTATTGATTCGCATCAAGCCAACAAGTTATCACAAATATTATATTATGCAGTTGGGTTTTGGTCAGTGACATAATATTCTCATGTAAGATTTTTTTTAGTGTGGTGTATATGTTTCAATTTCCCCACCAAAAGGAACTATGATGGGTCCTTAGAGACGATTGAGAATATATGTTGAATTTGATTCTCCCTTAATAATGAAATATCTTGAACTACCAATAGTTTAACTTATTTATAGTTTGACTTTTTGACTGTCACTTTGATGAATAAGTTTTTCCAACATTAGGGGGAGAAAGAAAACAATTGGAAAAGAATATTGGTTGGAATGAATTATCTCTACTATAAAAACTCTTGAATGAGACAAGGAGCTCAAATGCAAGATGACCTAATCAAAAAGGTTGAAATTCCAAAAGATTCATTTGACATAATTAATGATTCAGTTCCAGAAGAATCTCAGGTACCTGAAATTGTTGAAAATGATGAGATTTCAATAAGTTATGTCACGAATCATATATTATGGAACCAAAATGAAGTCAACATTGACGAAACTTTTACATATAATATAGCAATGAATGCTATGAATGACAATGAGGATCAATAATAAATGATCATTGAAGATTGTCGACAAAGAAATGATTGGCATATGCAAAGAAGCATAACTAGATTTTCTTGCTAAACAAAAGTTTTTTTGGAACTCTAGTTCGCACACCTGAAGGTGTCAAACCCGTTGGGTACATATGGATTTTTGCGCAAAAATCAAATTAAGAATGATGAAATTGTTAGATACAAAGCATAATTGGTTGCTCAAGATTTTTCACAAAACCTCATATTGATTGTGAAAAGACATACTCTCTGCTATTGGATCCAACAACATTGCAATATTTTATTATCTTAGTTATACAACAAGGTTTGCATTTACATTTAATGGATGATGTTACAACCTATTTGCACGGTTCTCTTGAGAATCATATTTAAATGAAAATCCCTAAAGGATTTTATTTGCCCAACAAGGCAAATTCTAAAAAGGGTTATTCAATAAAATTGAACAGCCCTTTTATTGCTTAAAGCAATCAGGACATGTGTGACATAAACCGTCTTATTAAGTACTTATTAAAAAAAGGATATAGAAATGATCCTATGTGTTCTTGTATTTATATAAAAAGATCCAAAAATGAATTTGCCATAATTACTATTTATGTAAATGACATAAACATCGTTGGAACTCCTAATGAGCTCACAAAGGCAATTGATTGCTTAAAGAAATAATTTAAGATGAAGTATCTTGAAAAGGAAAAATTTTTGTTTGAAATTACAAATTTGAGTATTTAAACAAAAAAAAAAATTATACATCAAGAGGCTTATATAATCAAGGGTGCGTAAAATGTTCTAAATGGACAAGTCACATCCATTATGCACTCTAATAGTTGTGAGGTCGTTAGATATTGATAAATGATCTTCTTAGACCTCAAGAAAATGATGAAGATCTTCTTGGTCTAGAAGCACCATATCTCAGTGCCATAGAAACACAAATGTATCTTTCTGATTATACTCGATATGATATTACATTTGCTGTAAATTTGTTAAGCAAAATATAGTTCTTCAACTACAAGAAGAACTTTTGAGTAAATGATTCACAAGTTCGGACTCCGTCACCTTAATGATGTAAGTTTACACGAGAGGAGAAATAGAATATGTGATGAACAATATGTTATTAAAGAATATATAATGTTGTACTCTTTTTCTTCACTAAATTTTTTATAATAAAGGGTTTTTCCTAGTAAGGTTCTAATGAGACACATTCTCTTATCAATGGACACTTAACGGGGAGTGTTATGAATTAATGATTGTCCATTGATTTGATACATATGATTCATACTCATATGATTCATTATTCTTTATGTAAATATTTGTATTAACTAGTTGATTTGTTTTCTTTATAAATTACATGTTATATTTATAAATAGAACTCTTTTCATTAATAATAATAGACAAAAAAATTATTCTCTATTTTTTCATTATTTATTCTTTCTTTTATTCACTTTTATTATTAACTTTATTTCATATCAGTTTTTTTTTTCTAATTGTTTTCAATTTTACAGCAACCATGAAACTTCATTAGTTCCATCAGCGAATTTCATTTAATTTCGTGGAAACACAAAAAATTTCGTGGGCCATCATTTACGTCAGCAATGACGTAACACCTGTATAAAAACAAGAGCTTAAAATGGTGTAGCAGCATTCCTCCTTAAAGTGTGTAACAGAAACATTAATTTTTTTGAAAAGCTCATCTTTTGTTACAACCATTTAACAATTCTAAGTAACAATAAAATACTGAATTGAATTATTTAATTATAATATAAATTAAATTATTGAATAAAATCAATAAAAATAATTATGTAATAACTGTATCAATTTTGAAAACCAAAATTATACTCTACTTTCGGGAAAAGTGTATGTTAAATTTTGCGAAAGAGAATAAATGGGTGAGTATTACACATAAAATGTTTTATCGTCTTAATTCGATTTTGCTAATTTGCTAAAAGAAATTAGCAGAGATTAATAATAGTTATTTCAAGAATAGACGATTATTGTTGTTATTATAAATTTTAACCAATATAGTTTTAATATAATAAAACAAATAAACTTATTTATTCACGCATTATGTCAACTATTAACAAATAACTTGGTCTTAAAAAAATTCAGTTCAAGTTAAATTACTCGGTATATTCTTTATTTGTTTAAACTAACTTTCTTAATTGAATTTTAAAACTGAAAAGTTAAATCTTAGAAATTAAGTTATGATGGGGTTTTGATTAATTTTTTTAATGTGCTGATTAATAGAACTTGTCTTGTTAAGGTAATAAGTTTGGTCGATTAATTAATCATTTTGAGAATCAAAACACCATTTTTTTATCTTTGAAGTTGACAATTAAATTGACTAATGTTGAATCAGGTCAAGAATCCTACAAGGTATAAAATAAATAGTTGGCATAATGATTAACATTTGGTAAATTTGAGACTAAATCAACAATTTTTTAACTATCAAAATTTTCTAAAGTGTGGTCCAATTATCTGGGCCCCACCTAGACTTCGAAATTGTTGACTTTAGAGTGGACCACTTTTTCACCATTTTTTGCGCCAATGCACCTCTATATAAACCAAACCCCTGTTTCTTCCCATTTCAAACAAACCTTCAATACTTCAAATATCATTTTTTTTTCATTGGGCATGGCAACTCCTGGGTTTGGTCTCCCTGAAGCATACATGGCGAGAAAATTGTTCATGGAAAAGAGGAAAAAAAGTGCACGAGAAGACGAAGAGAAAAGCACCCAAATGAAGATTTCTACAATCAAAGGAGCTTCTGAAGGTAAAACTGCAAGTGGGTGTTTCTCGTGGGTCTCCAATCACCACCATAAAAAAATTTCCAGAATTTCAGATTGCAACCACACCCAACCTGCGGATTCATAATTTCTGATGATGTTGGGGTTTTCTGGTTTTCTGGTTTCCTAGTTTTGAGTACTAAGAAGGTTCTTTCAATTCGTGATACTACTAAATCTTGCGTTTAATTTTGTTTCCCTTTTGGTATTGTTATGTATAATTATTTGTATATGATCCAATTATGAAATGAGATGAGCTTGTTGTCTATGGGATCATTGTTGTACTGCGAAATGCTACTTTACTAATGTTGTGAGAATCCTCTGTTTTATCAGAGTGGCGAGGATTATTGAAGAATGTGAATGAAAAATCATTATCTGGTTAAAGAAAAATGTTTATATAGGGTGGGGTAATTGAAAATGATGAAGTTCCTTCAGTGAATCTTGTTAACTGTAAATCAAAGGGGAAAAGGAGGAATCTGCGGATTTAAATTCTGCATCAAACTTGTTTCAATTTTTCAATTCGATGATGTGGATGTAAATTTTGCTTTGTTCGGAATGCTATTCCACAAGACGATATATTCCTGAAACCTTTCAAGGGGTATCAAGTGGTGTTAGATTCTTCTTGACGTGAGTTTGAGATATAAGATTAAAGTTCATAATACGTTTTAAAATTTGCTAATTTTTGTAATGTTCGTGTGATAATAGATTTTGAGTGCCTTTTTATCACGACTTTTATTTATTTTATTTGATGTAATCGTTAACTAACCTCATTTTTTTTATACTCCATAATTATTTTATGAGAAGCAATATAGAAGGTTGTGTCCATTAAAGAGTGTCTATTAATATTAAAATCAATTGTATTATTTATTATTTGTATTAGATCGTGTTTTATATAAACAGTTATGTGAATTTATAACTTTGCTTCCTAATTCTATATATAAAGACATACATGTGAATGCAATATACATTGTTTGAGAACGCACTTCATATATAAATTTTGTTGTTATAATACAATTGATAATACAATTGTTTTGAATGACATTTATATGTATGAGGTATTTTTACCTCATACTTTTATATTTTCTTTTGTGATTGTTTGATGAATCTGACAATTGATATCATTTGTGGAAATATAAAGAAAAAAGTTAAGAAAAGCAAGGTTTGAAGATATGATCACCAAATTTGACACTGTAATATTTTATAGAGAAAATAATGTTTGATTATGTAGGATCAAGATTGTAATTATTTTGATACAACAAGAATGTGTCAATATGATAAAGGGTGAGGTGAATATGTAAGCGTCATTGTCTTAGAAGGACAATACTAACATGATAACTGAAGCTAGAAGTGCTATATTTTAGTCTTGGGGATAAGACACTCGGGAAAGTAACAAGGAGAAAACTTTTCCATCAATGTGAATGAAATTTGAGTCACTATATATAATGAAATATTTGGCACATAGTCTTTGGTTGGAACAACAATTGTATCTGTTTGCGATATTCCAAATCAAGAATTATGGTGGAGTAGCCAACATATTTTAACAAGATTCTGGATTAATGTGAAAACATTGAATTGTACCTCAAAGATGGAAATAAATTTTACTCCTTCTCATTGCTTTTCCTAAGATGTTTAACCATTTTAAAGACGCTTTGTTGTTTGGAAAATAAAAAACCATTACTTTAGAGAGGTTCTGTAACGTTCCATTTAAATAATAACATAATTAAATGAAACATCATACAGTATAATATAAAGAGTAAAGTTATGGAGTATTAATGTCACTCCTTACCGTCATCCAAGAATACTTAGAGGAAACACTAAGGCACACCACGATGCCATTAACAAGACAAAATAATAGTTCGACAGTATTCAAAATAAATGTTCAAAGAGCAAGACAATACATGCGCTACAACCCTAAAAGAGAACTCGGAAAGGCAGAATCCGACCCAAGACAAGCTCAGCAGCGGAATCTCCATCACCTTGATGATCACGAGGAGTTCTCGCATCTGCTCACATCAATAAATTGATGATCATCGCAAAAGGAGAAAAACCACACACAAACATACAAGCAAAGAGAAAAAGTAAGCTAGAGTAAAAAGGTTTTTATCATGCAATTGAACATACAATTTAAAAGTCACGCATACATCAATCCACCAAGCATATAATGACCGACAAGTAAGACACTAAGACTCAAAGACATGATTATCCAAATACATATAATCAGTCGGATTTACTGGATACTTGGACTTGTGGTGGTCTCTACTGCTTTGCAGAGCCATTGCCAATGGGTTTCACCCTACCACACACAAGGTTAGCCTTCAAACATCTAAGGCCATTATCCTTCCAAAGACTAGGGCCTCTTGCTACTCTCACCACTTGAGTCAGTACGCTCTATGTGAGACTAACTGACTCTTTAGAGTGTCATGATGCAATCCTTACTTGAATCCTTACTAAATTATATAATGAGGCACCACCACGAACCTTCGTGGAATTACGTCCTAAATATGAGACACCACCATGAGCTCCCATTAAACGGGGTCATGGAATTACGTCCTGACCAATTAGGCACCACCATGAGATCTCACCTAGAGATTCATGTAGGGGTGGCAATTAGGGCCTGGCCCATTGGGCCGGCCCACAGACCCACGAAACAATGCAAGACGGGCCAAGGTAGTGAGCCCACAGGCCCGTAGTAGCCCGGCCCGCGACCCGCGTGGGCTGCCCCGCATAGGCCCGCGGCCCGCACGGCCTGGCCCACAAGCCCGCGGCCCGCACGACTTGGCCCACAAGCCCGTATAAAATTAAAAAAAAAACTTGCACTTGTGTATATTAATTACTTTTTTATGGACTCTTGCATTAACGTTTCAAATTCTTGTATAACTGGAAAAGACAAGTATTATGTATTTTTTAATGTGCTAAAATTTAAAGAATAACTTTTGTATTTCATAGAATGAATATGATCAAAATGTTGAATTATCAATTTATCATCTAATTCTCCAAAGTCTTTACTTAATTTTGTGAACTTCTTAAAGTTTCCCAATTTTTAAACATTGAAAGTTTTATCATAAAAATTAAAAAAAAA
>Ga0209589_1012543_pt1 | contig 11464 bp, 5 predicted proteins | sample CowpeawhiteBW_FD_187525 | JGI IMG/M metagenome (GOLD analysis project Ga0209589, IMG submission 187525) | Root nodule microbial communities of legume samples collected from California USA - Cow pea white BW (SPAdes) (version 2) | ecosystem: Host-associated > Plants > Roots > Nodule | place: USA...
TGAGTATCAGAAAAAGGGATATTATCAGTGTTTTCCAACTAGTACCATTTCAGTTATCTTTATCACTACTCATGAGCATTTGACTAAGATATTTTAGTTTTTTAGATTTTCAAATTAATGAGTTTGGATTGTCTTAGGCCGCAGCAGAGACAAAGACAACCATTGGATTTATAAAGGAGGCACCTTCTATCAAGGTTACTGGATTTAATGTCTACCACAAAAATCGCCTAATCAAGGTTTGTTATGAATGATTGAAATGCCTTATCTGACTTAATGTTTATTTCAGCAGTGTTTTAAAGTATCTTCGTTTTCTTTATATTCTCATTCAATATTGAAATTTTATGCGCATGGAATCTGATTTTCTATTTTAGCTTTTTTTTTCCTGAATAAACTTTGATTATTTAGTGGTTGAATATGTGAAAAGTGTTGAATAGTATTCAAATTGATACCCTTAATTTTTTTCTTGGCATTTATTAGTAGATCTAAATGGTAGATCACACTAAAAGCTTCAACCTTCCTCTCTTTTTTAGAGGCACTCCTGATATGGCACAAGGTTTAACCCCATTTCTGCTATTGTGTTGCTGTTCCACATTAGTGGCCAGTTTCTGGTGCTGTCACAGATTTATTAATGCTGGTTTACGCCCCATTATTTATTTATTACTAAGTTTCTTTCTCCCATGATTGACTGTTTAAAGGCATGTAAGTTTTGAAGACTGACCCTCCACCAGAATTAACTCTATTTGGTGCTCGTGATTCTGAGTTCGTGTGCTCTTCCCACTAGTTGCATCTGTAGCTCCGCTTCCATAACCTAATGCCCTGAGTTGCATCTTTGGGATAATGTGTTGTGGCCCTGTTTTTAGTATTAGATTTCAAGCCTCAGAAAGAAACCACTTAAGACTGAAAAGATGATAAAAAGGGCTTATGAGGTTGATTATCTCTTATCCGACCCATGTTATTTATGGAAGAAAATTACATAAAGAATACCAAGAGTTTACGAGGAAGAGGCTATGTCAAGATAATTTTTGCTAATAACCAAGACAACTTTTTAGGACAGACTACTTAACCTATCTAAACAAGTCAAGTTATTTAATCAAGATAAATTATTCTAACAAAACACAACAGCTTCTTCTCAATGACATTGGCTGTCCTAGCAATTAATTCTTCAAACTCCTGAACAAAATCCTCCACTGCGTCCTATTTGTAGCAAAGCAAGTCCTTCATACACATTTTCTATTCTTTTGTCTTAATGTTGCAACAGGGCCACAGTGAACGTTTCCCCTGATAATTTTGGCTTTCTTTCACATAAAACTAAACCAGTTTGCTGCAATGACCTCCATAGATCAGAATTCTCCCCATGTCACACGTGTGGCACTTAATAAAAAATTTCCAAGTTGGCTATCCACCCAGTGAGTCCTCTCCTTCAAAACTTTGCTGCTTCACCTTTTCTGCCCAATATCTGTTTTGTTTTTTTCAGTACCTTCTCTTAGTTCTGCTAATTACACTTCCGCCTTTTTTTTCTGAAATTTTTTTCCAACCTCTTATTCTATAGACATTTGTTGTTTTGAAATAACTACATCTATGTTTCCTATGTTTATGTGCTGACAACACGAGTACACTTAACAAAGCAATGAATGTGCAAGGAAGGTGGGTTTAACTTTTCATTAAGAAGGGTATAAAAGGTATTTAGCACCAACCTCAATGGAGATAAATGTAATTATATCCCTTATATTTTATAACAGTTTAGAGTATTTTATGTTGTGCTAGGATTAGTTTCCATATTTCTTTTATTTCCTATGATTTGTTTCTGTATTTCTTTTTAGTTAGGACTATGCAATATAATCGAGTATTAATAAAAAGATGGAAGGCTAGTGTTTTATATATTGTATCATCATGTAAAACATGAAATCATTTCGCAAACTTGGTGTATTCGTCTTTTTGTTCTCCTCTACACTACTCTAAAAAACTTAATTTGACATGTTGAATGTCAATTGAAACATGGATGTTTAGGGAGCTTTACATTGCTTTATTGGTAGCAGTACAGAAGTTTCTTTGCGAACATATTATTTGGTCTCTATTCTGATCCTGACTTGCTTAACTTTTTTGCGGTGCAGCCCTTCTGGAAAGTTGTTGCCGATGGTTCATCAAAAGGGAGCTGTGTTGTTGGTATGTCTTTTTTCTTCTCCATGTCAAGTTATCTCTGCATGTGCTTACTCCAAAATTCCCAGGTTTTTTAATTTACTGGCACATATTTAGGAGTTCTTGAAGCCAATTTTATAGAACCAGCGCATGACAAGCAGGATTTTGAGAGATCAGTTCTGTTCATTCGGTTGGAAAACAAGATGAAACAAATGACAATGGATTACTGGTTTGTCTCTCTTTTGCATAGTTTATTGTGAACAGTTTACTTCTATATATGGGTTTTGCTTCTTTAATATGTAGTATATTTAATGATTGCTTCTAGCGAGCTAATATTGCTTTCTTTGAACAAAATGATTGCAGTTGATGCTTTAGTTTTGATTTTCTGTTAATGTTCCTTTAGGTTTTACTATTTGTTCAAGTTGTAATTTCCTTGGAAGTAAATAACTGTTGCCAGAAGCTGTAGACATTGTAATTGTGGTTAGCTACTTTTGCTTCACAACAGGCCCCCATGTATTTAGAAAACGTGATGGTGTAAGTTGGCCATGAAAGTATATTATATTTTCAGTTGTAGTTCCTTCTTTATACTTATTGACCGCAAGTTTCAAGCACAAACACACTCAAAAAACTTACTAGAATGACAATCATAGTAACTAGATGCCAGAACCATTATCCTCTGCTGTGTTATTTTTATGCAATTACTAGTAATTTTTATTTCAAATGAAGAGCTAGTTAGAGGTTTGTGATCTTTTTCCAAAATATCAACATTATGGGGTTGACTATTTGATTTATTGATTTTTTTTTCTGGAGTAAACAGGAAAGGCCACTGTCACTTGATTGGATATCAGCCCCTAGATTTCAGATCACAAAATGTTGTAAAAGAAGCCCAGATACGAAAATCAGCTGAACATTCAACTAATCCACAGAATGAATTGCCCTCTGACCAACAGTTTACTGGTGTTGTACCTGAGCATCGAAACACCCTGAGTTTAAATCAAACAATTGTTGATCTTGATGTGACTGGCGTGCAAGATTTAAGTCACGAGCAACTTGTAAGTTGTTGACATTATCTGCAGAAGATTGTATTTATCTGACGTATACAGCCTGAAATCATACTTGTTACTGTCTTTGGATTGATAGCTGTCAAAATGGGTTACTCGGTCCAGTTTGGCCCGGCCCACCACGGGTTGTTTTCTTAGTGAGTCAACCCAATCCGGCTCACTTATTAACGAGCCAAAAAAATTCGAACTCGGCCCGGTCTATCACGGGTGGGTGGGTTAAACGGGTTGACTCATTAGCTCACTTAATTAAAAAAAAAATACAATTTTTTTATTTCAATTCCAAAAAAACTAAATTATAGTTGTGATTAAAATCTTAATAAACTGAATACAATTCCAGTACAATCCAAAATAATGTTCAACCCCAAATTTAAACAAAAATCATAAAAATATTAGGTTTGCATTTGTAAACCCAATATGTTGGCTAAAAACAACAACCCAACCAAAAAAATTGTGTGGTCCTTTATCTGTGGGTGAGTTGGCTCACCAACCTAGTTCACCATGGGTTTAACCTGGGTGAACCGGGTTCTTGGTGGGTCGGGTCAAAAATTGACCTATACTGAAATTTGTTAAAGAATTCCAACCCAATCTGGCCTAAACCCGTGATGGGCCAGATTGGCCCACGGGTTCTGATTCACTTTGATAGCTCTATATACTTGTTATTTGTTTTTATTAGAACATAGACATAAAATGAGTGAGATTACTCACATGATCAGAGAAGAAAAGAAGAAAGAATAAGATAAGAGATATGGTACTAAATAGAAATTTTTATTTCTGACTTTACTTGTTTGTCACATATATAGAGCATCAGTATTTTTAGTGCACAGTTAGAAGTAGTTTGTTAACAACTCAGTAACTAGCAAACATAAAATCACTAACTAATGAAATATCCACAACACTTCCGCTCAATTCTGATTAGCAATAGAAATCACACCTATAATGTCTCTAATAACCTTGGATCAGTCAAGCTTAAGAGGCTTTGTTAAAATATCAGTCACCCAATCATTAGTTTTGCAATATTTGAACTCAAACTTCCATTACTGACATGATCTCTGAGGAAGTGAAATCTTGTTTGAATATGATTGCTCCTTCCATGAGAAAAAAGGTGTTTAACCAAGCTTATAACGGTTACTGTCTATTAGCATTTTCACAGGCTCTTCTCTTTAATCTTCATTTCTGACATCAAGTTTTTAAAGCCACAAGGAAAAGCTTCCATTGAGGCTGAAATGTATCCAACCTCACATGAGGACAGTGCCAACACTGACTCCTTAGAATAACATGAAATACAACTCCTTGTGTTACTTTTATCACCACGATAATCTGAGTCAGCCAAAGATGTCATAATTCATCAGAAACATTTCTGCCATGGTTTGAGAGCAGCAACCAATAGCCCAGAAGTTCCTTTCACATATCTTAGCTGTAAGCATTTGTGAAATCCTTGAATGATCCATAAATATACTAATCAACCCAACTACTTAGTATGTCAGGCTTGCTGCTAAACAAAAAACATAATGATCCAACAATCTGCTTGTACAAGGTTGTATCTACTGACTTGACGACACTTCAACTTTGGGCGGAGTTACATCCAACATTAACAAAAAAAAAAAGGATGAGAATCAAAGATATTCATTTCATACTCCAACATATTCTCCTTTTAAACTTCCTCTTCTGTGTATGTGCTGAGAAATGCATTCATAACTTCTAGTTGGTGTCTTTCAATATTGGTAACTAAAGAAATTAGTACACTAAAATTTTGAACTTTGCTATAAGGACAAACATCTTTGAATAATCGATACTTAAGATTGGGTATAACCTTTAACATCCAAGTTTTCTTTCTGAGTTGTACTTGATTATGAACACCCTCTGTGCCCTACCATTTTTTCCCCTTTACCAATTCTACAAAGTCCAATCCCAAATTTGATTTTTTGCAAGAGTTTCTATGTCTTTTAATGTAAGTATTTTTCCGCTTTTGAACTCTAAAAGCATATTGAATGTTACTGGGAATTTTCTACCCGACAGTTATGAAGGAAAAGCAAGATGTCCTTATGTCTTTTCTAATATTAATGAGAAGGATGGAATCATCATCCTTATGAGATTCACGAACAAATTTATTATTTGAATGAGCAGGTTGTATTGTTCTAGAAATTGTTGACTTCTCTGGTTCCTCGAACTCTATGTGATGCAAGTTCTGATCATTGGATTCATATTTTTGTACATATATTTTTTTTTCGCTTGAGTAAATGGTACCAAAAGGTTATGTATCAAGTACCATTGCATCTTCACAGTGGGGACTTGGATAGCACTTGTTTTCGTTTAAATATGATCAATTTCTGATATAAAAGTGATCTGTAGGTTAAAAAAGTTGTGGAGGCAGTGCAAAATCCAACTTTTATGATGACTCTAACGGGTTTTTGAAATAAAAATGGTAGCATCCAACTTTGAAATCAAATCAAAGCACTTGTATCCCTTTTGTATAGGAGTGAAACGAATAAACACACCTTTTTGTTGGGTCGAATCCTTACCACCAGACTAAAAGTTATAGTTGATAATTAAAATACAACTCTTTCTACTAAAGAGTGTAAACAGTCAAAGTAGCACAATTCAATTGTAAGTCGGCTCGCTTGGCCCTCTCCATGGGACAGTTGTTGCATCCTGCAACAATATTTCCCTCAACAATTGTCCCGCTATGAATCAAACTTTTCATCTATGACTCGACTCACTTAGCTTATACCATGAGATAATAGTGTAACTTGCAAGAATCGGCAATGTTCCGTTGTGAAATAAGTTGGCTCATTTGTAGATGTTGACAATTTGGTATCTTCGGTGGTGGTTTGGAATGTATTTTTTCTCTATTAGAATTCTTCTGGGTCTTGATTGGTTTACAGTTGTTGAAGGATATGAATCGATACTGACCTTTTCCATTTTCACAACGGGAAAAAGCAAGGTTTAGAGTCAAAGCTTTGATACCATATTGGAATGGAGAAGAATATCTTTTATTTCTCTAGTTATTGTTTTTGTTTTATAATACAGTCACTAATTTATGGACAGTGTCAGTTCCATAGAGGAAACCATTCTGCCACAATGTGGTAGAAAATCAGGAACCAATAAATAACATATTACCTATGCTCTGATCATGATAAAGATTTTATAGAAATCTTATTTTGAAAAGATTTATTTAGTATCAAATTAAGACAATAGTTTATAAAATAATTGATTGAAAATTAAGGATTTGTGTCAAAAACTACCATTTGTTCATATGCACCCTTGGAACAAATTTTTTTCTATTTTATTTTTTTGGAAGTATGCAAGATTTTGTTGTTCACGAACATGTATTTTTTCTAACAGGGTACAGTGGTGGAAACTCTACAGTCTGTATCTGTTGATGAAATCTGTGCAGAAAACATAAAACTTTTTGAGAGGTAATTTTTTTTTTTGTAATTTGTCTTCAAGGGTGAAGACAATAAAAAAATTGTCGTTTTCATCCTTGGTTATACTTTTTGAATGGCTATACTTGTTCTTTCTATGTACTGCTTGATCAACCATTTTCTCTTATCCGTTTGTTGTACATCAACCAAACGCATTTTTACTTCTGTTTTACTTCACCTACTGTGACAGGGATGTGTAATTTTGAGTTGCTTGGCTCTATTATATCTCTATTTTCCGTTCTGGGATGTAGTCTTACCCACCCTACATGTATTATTCTCTTCTATCATTTTGTATGTTTGTGGGTTAGGAGGATCCGTTGGCAATGGTTTACATTTCCTAATTTCGTATTCCGGCAGTAACACGATTCTGATAAAATACTTTGTTGGGTTAGATAATGTTAGGATCCATTTGTAGGGTATGGGACTTGGTCCGACATTGAAAGTATGGGATTCTGGTTGTTGGTGTGTAAAATCTTGGGCTCTCCAACTACAATAGCTAGCTTGTGGTGTGGATCACTCAAGGTTTTTTCCAATTGTTTACAGCTTTCCACCATGTCTCAGTTGCAAACAAGCAGCGCTGGTGGTGACGTCAGTGTTGCAGTTTATAACGTCTAGGTCACAACTAGCCCGCTGGATGTGGTATGATGTTAGGATTTAAATGGATGTATGGAACTTGGAGTCCTAGACTGGAAGACTGAGATTCTAGTATTGGGTGTATAATGCCTTGTACTGTCCCACAACAATAGTTAGCTTTTGTAGTTTGGTTCTTCCATGGTTCTTATCATATATTTATATCCTACAATCTTATACCGGAAATTTCCCACTAATTCATTATTTTCTACTTTATCACGATATTTTAAAGTTAGTATAATATGAACTCTCCAAATAATTAATTATTAATACCTATGACATGACATGACATGTGTACTTTTTAAAAAATTTTGCAAATGCAAGGTTAACATGGCAATCACTTTGGTGTGTATCTGTATGTATACCTTGGTATGCCTGTGCTTTTTGTTTACTCGTTTTATTGTCGAATAGAATTTCACTAAAACCCTTTTCTGCAGGTGTGAGGAGTACAGGCTAAAGGAGACACAACTGAAAAAGATGGTAATAGTAGTCAGATTACAAAGTTTGATTATTGTGTTCTAATTAGTCGTTGTGTTTTAATTGTTAGTGTTGCTGATGTAATATAGGTTGTGGACTTGGAGGAGGAATATAAACAAATCCAGAAGAAATGTGCCGTTCTTGCTTCACTCTTGGAGACCAAGAGGAAGGAGAAGCGTGCTAAGGGATGATGGTTACACTACACAAGAATCATGTCAATAAGAGGCAAGTTGATTGCGTTTCGTAATTACCTTTCAAGTAATGTCTTAGTGTAAGTGTAGCTGTTTTGAAATTATTTGAAAAGCTCTTATTTTGTTCTTGAACCTCTAATTTGTGAAGTTCTGTTTTTAAGGTTATATGTTTCTGCTGTTTTTGTCAAAGAATCAAATCAGATAATTTGTCCTTGTGGAAAAGGGTTTCGAAGAGCGAAGACGACTTGTTTAAACATCAAAAGAATAAGATAATTTGTCCTTGTGGAATAGGGTTTCGAAGAGCAAAGAGGACTTGTTTAAACATCAAAATCCTGATTATGATACAATTCATCAAATGACTAGGATTATTAGGCTACACTAATACCATTTTAGTAGTAATTGTAAAAAATATTGTAAACACAATTTATAAATCTTGTATGCTTTTTACTATGTCAGTGCCATATTTTCGCTACGGAAGTTAATATGCAAAGGACATTTATTCAGGTGTTTTTATAACAATGATACTCTATCATTTATGTGGAATTTGTAAGAATTTAAAGAATGTGTTAAAATTATAAACCTTGTTTCTCGTTCACTAATTGTGAATTGTATTGTCTTTAATTTTATAATTACTTTTAAAAGTAATTTAAAATGATATTGAATTAATTGATTATCTGATATTTTTTTTTACTGACAATTGTTTAAGTTAAGCTGTTTAATCCCCACTTTATGGTGATTTCCTTATTATTATTTTCATTATTTTTGTGTATAAAGATTGCAAAATGTTTGCAGAATCATATTGAATTCAAATAAGTAACTGGAGTATAATCAAATAAAACACGGGCTTTTACTTCCTCCATTCATGGTTTCTTCCTAGGAAAAGTGTAAATTATCCATGGGGTCAGGAGTTTAATACAATCCATAATCCATATATCCATTCCACACAAATATGGGAATCGATTCCAAATCCTCTCAGCTTTTGCATGGATACTATTGTCTAACAAATAACTGCACCTAAAAGTAATATGTACTAAAAGATTATGATTTCTATGAAATGTTCCAGGTGTTATATTATATATTTTTTTCAGAGCTTATGTTAAGGACCTTGAATTTGGACTTATTTAATATTCATGTCATTGAAAGGATAGTTTGAACTTTATCAAATCTAGAAAGAGCTAATTAAACTACAGTGAGTGTGAATGCATGCAGGCAGCAGTAACTGGAGGAAAGAAACAGAAAAAACTACATTCCACCACATTCTAAAACTTGAAACCCTTTGAAATCGTCTGTTCCTAATGTTAATTGCGTAGCCACAACAATGATGACGTAGAGAAATCAGTGATCGCAATTAATTGCACCTGATGGCAAGTATTATTATTATTATATTAAAATCTTAATATATTATTTAATTATGAATTCTCAAACAGTTTAATATTGTTATTATTACGTATTTATTCATAGTTTATAATCTCATCTACGTTAGTTTTTAATATTTAATTTATTTCTTTATTTTCGAAAGAGTCTTGTTCTATTGTGTATTCAATTTGTATTTGTATGCCATTTTCATTCATTTAATATATTGCTGAATATATATTATTTGTTTGTTGTTAATGTTTAAATCGCTAATAGTTAAAATTTTGATACTTGATGTAAAAACCAATTTAAACTCTAATTTATAAATTAATTATATTTTTATTTATAATATATACTATTTAGATATTCATAATTTTTTTAATTTATAAAATGTATCCAAGTTAGTCAATATTGTAATTAATTAATTTTTAATCTCTAAAATTATCTTATTGAATAAAATATTTATTTATTTTGGTGATTCCAAATATCCTATATGTCAAGAAATAAAAGTATTTGGTGATTTCAAATGTCTTTTTTATATTTATATATATATATATATATATATATATATATATATATGTGTTTTTTGTTACAATATTTCACTCTTTTTTTGTGGCTGTTATATGGTGCAATGAATGCTTCCAATTTGGCCATATATAGGAATGCTTCAAACCATTGCATAATTTTCGATGAAGTCCAGTGCCTTTAATGCTTTAAGTATCCAAACGTGAGAGTTTGGGACAAATGCTTTTTGAATGAAAATGGTATAATTGAAATTGATTTCAGATTATATTAAACGTATTACTATAATGGTATAAAGTTGCGCATGTGGTTTTCATTTTATACATTAGGATAAGAATATAGGTTTTATATAGTATATTTAGCGTAAAGAACAAAAGATGATGCCTAAACTATATTAAAATATTATACATATAGATATTTATGTAAAGGGAATTGGATGAATGCAATTATAATATTAAATTGATTTCGCACATGTTTTTAAGGTCATAATTACAAATGAGAGATGTATATGTTATATATTTGAACGGTGGTATTGTAAGTTTTTATATGTATATGGTTGAATAATATCGTAGTTTTTTTCTTTCTTTTGAGATGTGTCTTTGTAATACTAAAAACAATATATATATATATATATATATATATATATATATATATATATATATATATATATATATATATGTATGTATGCTGGCGAGAGGAAACGTTGACTCATCTCATTCAACTGTAACATATGCGTTTAGAAAGAGAAAAAAAACGTTGGCTCTTTTCAATTTTACCAAAGTGGATAACATATAGAAAGAAAAAAAAATGTTATGATTGCTTACAAAAGGATAAGTTGTTTTCTAGAAAACTACTTTGAATTCTTTGCAATATTGTATTTCATTAGCAAATCCTATGCAGTGGAAATAAGCTAACTTGTAGCGGTCTCAATGGTAACTATACTTATTAGTTTGCGTAAGGATGAATATTTGTATCCAATAATGTTTGTGGATTCTTATCTACCTATATGGGTTTTATCAAGTGGACTAAAGGGTCTCATCTTTATCATATGCAAGTTTTGGTTCATAATTAAATGGTGTTGCAACTAGACATGTCAAAGTCAGTCAACCTGGCTCATGGGTTGGCTCGTCATGAGCCGGATTGAAAATGAGTGAATTCAACCCGGTTCACATTATGGTGAGGTAGAAATTTTGTAATTCGGTTCAACTCACTATAGATTGGTGAGTTAAGTAGGTTGGTTCACCAACCCACCTAAAAAATTTATTTATTTATTTATTTTTTAGTATTCAAATATTTAAATAAATTTTTAAGTAACCCATGAGATGACAATCATAATAAAATCAAGAACCAATGTTTTGATCATGCTCACCACCAATATATGAAGAATTATTTCCAACAAAGTATCCATACAATCTAAGAAAGCATGACTAATATTACAAATTTTCTGTCATGTTATGCAACAAAATATAAATAAAAAAACTATACATTTTTTTCATGCTAATTTAGAAAAAATTATTTATAAGACGGTTACTTGAGTAATTTATTATAAAGATTATAGTTAAAGATTAAAGTATCAACATATATAACTTGACAATCAAATTAATTAAACATTCAAACTATTCAAATATAATTAAGCAACATTCTAGCATTTAAAAATATGAAATTGTGAACA
>Ga0209589_1012548_pt1 | contig 11458 bp, 9 predicted proteins | sample CowpeawhiteBW_FD_187525 | JGI IMG/M metagenome (GOLD analysis project Ga0209589, IMG submission 187525) | Root nodule microbial communities of legume samples collected from California USA - Cow pea white BW (SPAdes) (version 2) | ecosystem: Host-associated > Plants > Roots > Nodule | place: USA...
TTAAAAATCATGTTTTTTTCTCTATTATAATTTCTTATACTTTTTTATTTGGTTTCTCTCTTTCGTGCCTCAATCTCTTTCTCTTGTTTTATTTCCATATCAATTTTCACCATCAATTTCTTATTAGTTTCAAAATCAAATTGCACTACGACAAAATTGAAGAGTTAAGGAACATTTTGGACCGAACAATTTTTTCTATGTGGCTTTTCTACGCTCTAGGCATATCTCTATCTGTTAGAGATTATAAAATCATGCTTTAATTGTTAATCAAACTCTTCTTTGTGTAGATAGAGCTATTTTAGGCTTTGAAGTTGTGTAAGGGAAGAACAAGATTAGGAATCTACTCTAAGGTAAGGGAAGCTAATCATTTAGAAGTTATTAGTTTTCTTAAAATATTGAGTCTTGCTTTTAAGATTTAATTTGGGATATTCATAATTTTATCTTTTTGTAAATAGGTGAGAGGTGAAAATTTTATATTAGAAAAATTATGATAAAGAGTAAAGAATTGATTCTTTTTTCAAGAGGAAGGCTTGTGATGAAGATGAAAAAAATGCATCTACGTCATCTAAAATTGAGAAACTTCATGAGAATCCAAATATTGAAGAAAACGAAAAACAACTCTCTAAGGTTTCTAAAGTTACATATAATGAATTTAAAAATACTTTAGAACGTGATCCAGGGAAGCGTCTTCAAATTTGGCAATACCCACCAAATCAAATTGATGAGGTACGAAGGGCTTATCTAAAATGGGGTCCATATCAAATGAATCTAGAAAATTATTCGTTGTCAGGTAAAGATGATCATCCAAGAAGATTTCAGTACACATGGTTTAGCTTATTACCTTCATGGTTAGAGTATTCGTCATTAAAAGATGTTGCATATTGCTTATCGTGCTATCTTTTTAGTAAAAAACCAAGCGAACGACCTGGCTCGTATATTTTCATTGTTAAAGGTAATTGAGTTTATTTTCATTGATTTCTAATTGGCAATAAGTTGATTGTCGTCAACATGTTTTAACTTTTTGAATTTTTTTATAGGTTTTAAAAGTTGGAGGAAAGTTAATAATGGAAAAAATTGTGCTTTCCTTATACACATTGGGAAGGATCCTTGTTCACCACACAATATTGCAGTGTCTACTTGTCAAGACTTGTTCAATCAAAATTGTCACATTAGGAATGTTTTAGAAGTGCAAAGCTCAGATCAAATTATGCAGAATCGGTTACATCTCAAGACTTCAATTGACACGGTTCATTTTTTATCACTTCAAGCTTGTGCTTTTAGAGGTCATGATGAAAGTACTGAATCGAGGAACCAAGGTAATTTTCTTGAGATGATAAAACTCATAGCATCATACAATGACGAAGTTGCAAAAGTTGTGTTGGAAAATGCTCCATTCAATTCCAAATATACTTCACCTAAAATTCAAAAGGAGTTATTGAATATTCTTTCTAGTAAAGTGAAAAATCATATTCGTGAGGAAATTGGGGATTCCAAGTTTTGTATAGTTGTCGATGAAGCTCGTGATGAATCAAAAAAAGAGCAAATGGCTCTTGTTTTGAGATTTGTTGATAAAAATGGTTTTATTCAAGAGCGATTTTTTGATATTGTGCATGTTAAAGACACTGCAACAATAACTTTGAAGAATGAATTGTGTGTTGTACTATCTCGACATAATCTTAATGTTTCTAATATCCGTGGTCAAGGGTATGATGGTGCTAGCAATATGAGAGGAGAATGGAATGGATTACAAGCATTATTTTTGACTCATAGTCCTTATGCATATTATGTTCATTGTTTTGTCCATCGGTTACAACTTGCCTTGGTTGCAGCATCAAGAGAAGTTATTCCAATTCACCAATTCTTTTCAAAATTGACTTTTATTGTCAATAGTATTTGCTCTTCTAGTAAACGTCATGATGAGTTACAAGCTCCCAAGTTAGATGAAATTGCATATTTGTTAGAAATTGATGAGCTTGAAAAGGGTAAAGGGGCAAATCAAATTGGTACTTTAAAATGAGCTGGAGATACCTGTTGGAGCTCTCATTTCTCTTCTATTTGTAGCTTGATCAATATGTATGATGCAACTTGTTTAGTTTTAGAAAAAATTACTGTTGATGGATCTACTTATTCACAACGTGGTGATGATAATAATGCATACAAAAGCTTGACCTCATTTGAGTTTATACTGATCTTGTATTTGATGAGATAAATTATGGGGATAACAGATGTTCTTTGTCAAGCATTACAACAACAATATCAGGATATAGTTAATGTTATGCGTCTAGTTTGTTCTACAAAAGGACTTATTCAAAACTTGAGAGAAAATGGTTGGGATAAGTTATTAAAAACGTGACTTCTTTTTGTGAAAAACATGATATTTGGGGCTTCTTATGTAGCAAGGCAAGGACGCTCTCATCACCAAAAGGATCATATTACAGTGGAACATTATTTCAAAGTTGAAATATTCTTCGTTACCATTGATAAGCAATTACAAGAGTTAACTTGTAGATTTAATGACCAAGCAATGGAGTTATTAATTCTAAGCTCTACTTTGGATCCTAAGGATGCTTATAAAGCTTTTAATATTGATAAAATTTGCACTCTTGTGGAAAAATATTATCCCATGGATTTCAATGAGCAAGAAAAGATTAATTTGAATTTTCAACTTCAACATTTCATTATTGATGCTCGTCAAGATTCAAATTTGAAGAATTTATCAACAATGCAAGAGTTATGGTACATGTTTGGCAACAACAAAAAAGTCTAAAGTTTACTACTTGATAGATAGATTACTTCGTCTTATCATGACTCTTCTAGTTTCTACAGCTACAAATGAAAGATATTTTTTTTTTTGCAATGAAAATAATCAAGAACAAGTTGAGAAATAAGATGGAGGCTGAATTTTTAGCAAGCACTATGATAATCTATATTGAAAGGGATATTGCAAACATCCCCTCAAATTGAGAGTTTGTCAAATAAAAAACGAAAGCATAAAAGAGAGTGCAGCTTGGTAAATATATCTGCAATTTGTAGAGTCGAAGGAACAAATGGTAAAGATATAGTGCCAAGTTGAAGATGATGACGAGTAAAATGACAATCTGTTTCAATATTTTTGATTTGCTCATGAAAAACAGAGTTGCAAGAAATATGAATAACACTCTTAATGTCACAATGTAGAGGCGTAAGATCTTTCAAATAGATAACCATATTAGCAAGTAACAAATGTAGCCAAATAATCTCACAAGTAGTCAAAGCCATGGCACAATACTCAGCTTCTGTGGATGATCGAGGTGTAACATTTTGTTTCTTACTCTTCAATGATATAAGTGAATCATAGAAAAAAAACCACCCAATAGTGGATTTCCAATCATTAGGATCACCATTCCAATTCACATCACAATAGGAACTCAAGTCTAGAAAAAAACAAAAGAGACTGAAATTGAGTGCCCCGAAGATACCTAAGAATACAAAGAACAACACCCCAATGAAGTGTTGTGAGAGTTGAAACAAACTAACTAACACCATGAACAACATGTGCAATGTCTAGACGAGTCACAGTAAGATAAATTAAACTCCTAACAATAGTTCGATATAAAGTAGAATCAGTCAAAGGAACACCATCCGATGGGGATTATCACACACCTCTCTCAAGAGGAGTATCAACAATCTTGTTGCTAATAAGTCGAGCATGCTCAAATAGGTCAACAATATACTTAGACCGAGACAAGAGATAACCTTTGGAAAAAGAAACAACCTCAATACCCAAAAAGTAATGTATTACACCCATTAAAATCCATCACTAATAATAATAATCATATCATCAACATATAAGGATAGCAAAATTTGTCTTGCATTGGTTTTCCTGAAAAATAATGCAGAATCATGATGACTAGCAACAAAACTAAGAGAGACAATTACTGTAGAAAACTTCTGAAACCAAGCATGAGGTGCTTGTTTAAGACCATAGAGGGCTTTTTGAAGTCTACAAACTTCACAAGATTTGTGAGAGACACCTGGTGGTTGATTCATGTAGACTACCTAATGTAAATCCCATTGAAAATGACATTCTTAACATTCATTTGAAAAATCTTCCATTGAAAAAATAGAAGCGATGTCAATCAAGGTACGAACAATAGTCATCTTTGCCATATAATAAAATATTTCCTCATAATCCATGCAATATTCTTGGGTATATCCTTTAGCAGCAAGTCTAGCTTTATACCTTTGAACTGAGCCATCTGATTTTTTTTATATTTTGTGTACCCAACGAGATCCAATAGGACAGTTTCTTGGTGACAATGGAACTAGATCCCATGTAGGAGTCTAATGTAGAGCAATAAGTTCCTCAACCATAGCATTCTGATAAAGTGGATCACAAACAACGTCTTTGTAGGATGAAGGCTCATGAAGACGATGAATAGAGGCAATAAAAGCAGTAGTAATAAAAATAGGTGGAATAGGTGACAAAGAGGAACCATAACTTCAAGAGATGATTAAGCAGCATAGTAGGGGAATGAACAAGTACAACCTCTAGTGTAACACCCCAATTTTGGGATGTCACAAAAATTTAGAAAATAAACATGTTTAAAATGTACTAATAAAAAAAAATTAACTTGATTTAAATTACATGGTTCAAAACGTCAGTTTGTCTAAGAAAAAATCATATAACACTTGCGAACAAAAGAAAATTACACAGTCTTCAGTATTTGATTTAAAACAATTAAATAAATTATAAGAAACTTCCGAGTTTATCCCCAGCCTCTTGTCATTCTACTTCATGCCAAATTTATCTACAATATCATCTGCTCCCGTATAACACACACATTATATGATCATCGCACATACTACAAACACACAAACAAACAAATAGGTGTAAGCTAACCATAAACAATAATTTATAAAATAAATTCAGAAATAAACTTGATAAATAATATTCAAAATCTCATCGAAGTAAAATACTTAAACATAATACTCATAAACAAATTTTGGTTTTTCGTATGTAGAGAAACAAATTGTGACTATGAAAATTACGTAAATGCACCACAACTTGAAACACCCACTTTTCATGTAAATCCATGCAAACCTACGTAACTTCATGTGTCCTGAACTATTCATGGAGTACCATACACCAAACCATTATTCCTCTTTAGCCCAAAAGTTTTCTCACGATGTCCCTATGCAACCCACTACTCATCTAAAAATAATATGAACACTGAACCTAACCCAATGAGTGGTAGCCACGTGACCTTAGAGTTCACCACCATGCTTAAAGTCAAATATCAAAATAAAGAGAAAGAATCATGCAAAAAGAAGCATGAATAATGCAACCAAATACACATTGATTATAAAAGAAAAAGAAAAAGAATGTGGATTAAAAATAACTAAGCTAAAATTGAAGGTGCACCGTGGGCCCCTTGGTCAAACAACCTAACATGGAATTAAACATAAGTTTGAAGCATAAGCACTCCACCTGCTATGTTGTCACATCATGGATGCAAGTTACCTAAAGCTTTAAAAGAAAATGATTGTTTATACATGCAACAAAATTGATCCAAAACTAACATGTACAATGAAACCATTAACGAGAGCAAAGCTAACCACAACGAATTCTAAGGAAGCGAAAAACAACAATAACTGATTATGATTTTGTAAAGAGAGAGAAATCTTGGCTGCACCAAATAACCCAAACACGTAAAGTGAAATAAGGAGAGAACCTAAAAGCTAAGGAAAAATCATTACAATGCATGCTATGAATTCCAATACACAAAACTACTACTATAAGTTTCCAACACTCTAAAGGCATGGCCATTCTACATAACCCTACAGTGAACACCACATACTAAACATGATAGGAGAAAAGAAAAATGCAAGAATTAAAGAGTGGCACCAAGCACCCCACAAGCTATCCAATAGATGCCTGAAAACTCTCATCATGCCAAACCCCGCAACCATGGAAATCACAAACTATACATTAATATTCACATATCAAAACTGCACCGAAAAGAACTATAAAACCTGAAGCTGAAACCCACGTACTGTACATTGTCGCAACCTATGTTCTACCATTACAAAATTTTCGTCAAAGCCACCAACCAATGCGAACCTAACACTCCAAAACACATTCCAAAAACCATTGATGTGGACAAAAAGAAGAACGACAGAAAGAATTACAAAACGCCATGCAGACCTAGGTTTATTTCTATATGATTCATGTAACACGTCCTTAGAGAATCAAGAAGAACCCACGCCTCAAACTTATAGGTTTACGTAATCAATATACCAGGAAACCATAACCATTGTAAAAGAAAAATAAGAAAACATTCAAGCATTATAGTGTGTACATACATAAGAGAAATAACAAGAGCCATGTGTTAACCCACAAACCACAAAAGTGAAAAGAATTATACAAGTTCAGCTTCCCCTACATCCAAAACAATTGATATACCAGGCTAGGGAAAACATGTAAACATATGGCACTCAAGCATCGATGGTAAGCATTAAACAACATACAATACAAAATCAGCTTCGCCTACATCCAAAACCATTGATACTAAGCTAGGGAAAACATGTAAACATATGGCATTCAAGGCATTCAAACATCTATGGCAAACATAAAAAACAAACAGAAATTAAGGTCAAACTTCAAACAACAACATAAAGCACACTTAGCTTCCCCTACCTGGTTCTACAACACTCCACAAACATTTTCCACCCAGTCTCCACCTTCACTCTTCACGGCTCATCTTCCATTCTCTCCCGTTTTCTTCTTTCTCCCACTTAGAAACCTAAAACTAGGGGTTTTTATCATCAACTCAAACTTAACCCTAGATTATCTACTAAAGAGAGAATATGGGAAGGAAAAGATAAACAAGATTTTGACCGTTTTTATTCTCTTAAAATATGTATAATGTGGCAACAACGAATTATAATGGAAAAGAAATAAAACAGAAACAAAAGTTGATTTTTGGTTTTTTTACTACAACAGAAGAGAAGTAAAAAAAATAAAAGCCAAACCTAGAAGGAAGAGAGAGAAAAATAAATAAATAATTATAACCATCTACTTAACCAAGCAATATTTGAACCCATGATTCCATCAACCATCACAATCAAAACTAACCATTATACCACATGCTTTACATGATTTTAAATGTTCCACAAAATTATAAACACATAAGTTTCACATTCCACAATTAAATAAATAATTAAAATAAACCAATAACTTAAGTCACTCAAATAATTATTTCATGTTTTATAATTTCAATAAAATAATTAAATTAAATAAAATTCACAACTTAATCAAGACATTTATTTAAAAACACTTATTTTCCATAAATCATAATTAAATTAAATACTTAAATTATATAAACAACAACTTAACTCACTTAAATAATTAAAATAAATACAACAATAACTTAAATCACTTAAATAATAATTATTCCATATTTCATAATTTAATAAAATAATTAAATTAAAAAAAAATCAACAATCTTTATCAAGCCATCCTTTTTTTTCATGTTTTTCTCTTTATTCTAAATTTTTCCAGGTCTTACATCTAGTGCGGTGTTTGTAATTAGTGCTAACACGCGTTCTGGAGTTGGTATAGAAGTATGTGTAGTGTCATCAATGTCAAAAGGATCAATTTTAATGACATCATATGTAGCAAAATAATGTGAGTTAGTTGGAAAAGAAAAAAAATTGAATATGTTCTAAAAGCACATGACATGAGACATACACTTTTTGACTAACTGGATCAAAATAATGATATCCCTTTTGACCAAGACCATATCCCAAAAAGACACACAAAGCAAACTTAGATGATTATTTAGTATGCTCAAAATGTGGTTATAGAAGAAAACAAGTACATCCAAAAACACACAAAGTAGAGTAATCAAGTGCATGACCATAAAGTTTTTCAAAAGGAGAAAAATCAAAATTATGTGAAGACGGGATCCGATTCACAACATGAGTTGTTGTAAGAATAACTTATCCCCAAAAGACACTTGGAACATCAGTAGATAACCACAATATTCTTGCAGTCTCAATGAGATAATGATTTTTTCTTTCAACAATGTTATTTTGTTGAGTAGTGTTAGCGTAAGAGTTCTAATGTATAGTTCTATTAGAGGCAAGTAAAATGGTAAAATCATTAGAAATGTATTCATCCTCCAAGTCACAACGAAAGTTTTTATGGTAACGAAGTGTTAGGTCTTTACAAGAGCATTAAAATTTTTGAAAAAAAATCAGACCGACGTTTCATAAGATAGATCCAAGTGAAACGAGTAAAATCGTCAATGAAAGAGACATAATATCTAGAACCTCCTTTTTGTGACCGACACATCAAAATGCATAAGATCAAAAGGAGCAAGAGAAGAAGAAATACTTTTGTTAAAAGGTAAAGCAAAACATTTTGTCAGTTTACAACCACTACAATTAGAAATATCATGACTATCCAAAGTACCCAAGAATCTCGTAGATATTAAAAACTTTAAACGAGACCCAAATGAGAATGCCACAAATAAAAAGGTGGAGAAGAAGAATACAAACGAAATGAAGAAAAATCCACACTAGAGGCTGCAATTATTGACTTTTTAAACTGGTTCAAAATATAGAGTCCACCTTCCCTACGACCTATCTCAATCACCTTTTGATATGTGTGGTTCTGTACAAAAAATTCAGATGGAGAGAAATACACGTTATATTCAGAATAAAAAATTTTCCCTACGGAAGCAAGACTAGGTATGTAGTAAACATCAGATAAAGACAAAGATGGTGTGGCAATGATGCCAATACCAGATAATGGAACTGAATCACCACTAGCAATTGCAATTGACATGGATGAGTTAGGTGATAACAAAACAAATGAAGGCAAATGATATGACATAAGATTAGTGGCACCTAAGTCAATGATCCATCTTTTAGAAGATATATTTGGTAATGATGTACCTTGAGATTGCAATGTTATGTTGGCCTACAACTGGGAATCAAGTCTAATTTCCTCTACTAATAATTCATTAACAACATCATCAATAAAGGGCAGATGGCTACAATGCAAAATAGAGCCACACAAACTTTCAAAATCACTACGTTAGGCCATAAGAAATTGAACCAAACATTGTGATTCCCTACGAGTAATATACGGTGCAAAAGCACTCAATTTTGCAAGCTCAGTCAAGGCAAGTTGCTCCCATAGGGTTCTCGGGATAGAATAAAAGTCCTAGATGCGCATGTCATTTAGCTTTAGTGCACGAATATCTCTCAAGTTTATAATCTTTACCAAAATTAAATTGTATATGGAGTCGAGATAAGCGATCTAATACCTCCTTTGTATTATCATATTTTTCTAATTGAGTTTAATCGAGTGTGTGACAAAATTATTGACTTAAGTGATAATTTTAGAGTTATCAAGTTCCCATTCCTTTAAAGCAGTAGCATAATCATCAGCTTTGGTGTCAATCGGTTTTGCCTTAACACCTGAAATATAACCCACATGGATTTTCCACGAAGAAAACTTTTCATAACATAACTCCAATAGGAATAAATTTTACCATCCAATTGTAGCTAATAGACAGAAGAGAATCATCTTTACAAGTCATCATATAAATCAAATACCAAATAGAAATGTGAACCATACAACATAAGCAATGAACAAAACATAATACAAACCCAATATTAGAGTATTGAAAACACCTTAAAATGGCATAAAGAACATGGTGCAAAACCTCCAAAAATGCTTCAAAGTGAAAAACAAAGTTGCGATCAGGATAAAACTGAAAAATTGTGAAAAATGCTTAAAGCTTAGGGCTTAAGGCTTATAGCTTATGGTTTAGGAAAGAAGAAATATTGAAGAATCCCTTCTCAGTCATAAAGTTTGCGAAATATGCTTAGGGCTTAGGGTATAGGAAAGATGAACTATTGTAGGAATTTGTACTACACCTGGTCGGCCCAACAAAACACGCCACCACTTATCATCCTGTGCCACTATAGATGCACGGGCACAAGCTGGGGGACTAATGTACTAAACCTAGGCGGCCTAACTTGGCTACAACCATGTGATCCACCTACATAGCCCCTTAAGGACGCGAACTATGATCATGTAGGTCGAACAATCAATAGTAAGCGGCCTAAGCCGCCAACTTGAGGAAATGGAAAGAGAAATTGATAAACCTAACACACTACCAACCAAGATCGTAGGGCCCTCAATAACCAAATTATGGGACCTAGACTTGGCCCAGGCCCAGCCATGGCCCAGTCAAAAGCCCAGCCCATGACGTGGCCAAACATAATTAATAATCTATAAATACACATGGACCCCACGAATTAAAGGTACACATTCATTAATCCCCTAATCATGAGATTTGACTTTCCGAGAATTCTTAGCTAAATTAAGCGTCAGAGTCTCTTTCGCAGGTAACCCCTCCCCGGTCCAAATCGATCCAAACCGAGACACTAGCAGATAGCGCATACATACCGGAAGAAAGTTTGCTAGAGAGATTACGGATTGAGGTAAGGTGATACTCGTGTCTGACATCTCTTATTTGTTCTCCGCAGGAACAATTGGCACGCACTATGGGGCACAAAGTGATACTTTACGGATCAACCCGCATTCTCTCGAAGATGGTCTATACCCACAGCAGAGCAAGAGTTAATAAGCAAACTGAAGCAAGTCCTGTAGCACCTGCTAGTACCACCTCGGAGTTGGCTGCTATCCTGGAAGGCCAAGCCAAAATGCAACAAGAGTTAGCTGATTTGAAAAAGCGCAGTGCTGATGAAATGGAGGCACTTAGACAGGAAATCTCACGTCTAAGGAGAAAGATTGAGCCCGATCCTACCCAAAAGGGAAAAGCCAAGGAAACATCCAAAGCCGCAAAGTCCCTAGTTTTCCAGCCATTAATGAAGAAGAAAGCGAGGACAATCCTACCCCCTACACCTTCACCACCACTCAACAGACTCCCATCATCTCAACCCATGATACACACTTCCATCCCACCCTCCCAGGACACCCTACGACACCTACCCCCGCTGCCACCCTCCCCACCGCCCACATCCCACCTCACAACTTCCCTTCCACCCTCCCCACCACCCATATCCCACCTCACAACTTCACATCAAACTTTCCTACACTCATCCACCATCCCATCCCCCCTCACCCGTTACCATCCCCACACCAGGCGTCGCCACCCTTTTACTAATTTCATCGCCAACACCTCTTTTGATGAAGGATTGACCCCAACCAAGGATGGAGGCACATGCTTAAGAAGACTAAGCATGTTTAGAAAGAAAGTTCACTAATCCTTCATCCCTTTCATTTGTGTTTGTTATTTTTGATTCCCAAAGTTGACTTAGTTGAATTAACTTTAGTTGACTTGTTGACCTTTGACTAGGTTTGACTTGTTGACTATAGTTGACTTGACTTAAGCCAACATGCTAATCTATGTTTATTTGCTTTGTAGGTTAATTA
>Ga0209589_1012549_pt1 | contig 11458 bp, 8 predicted proteins | sample CowpeawhiteBW_FD_187525 | JGI IMG/M metagenome (GOLD analysis project Ga0209589, IMG submission 187525) | Root nodule microbial communities of legume samples collected from California USA - Cow pea white BW (SPAdes) (version 2) | ecosystem: Host-associated > Plants > Roots > Nodule | place: USA...
TCTTTGATTGATTCACAATTTTCTATGAATAGAGTCTCGAGTTTCACCAAACTTTTGAGTGTTGCAAATGTGAATAAATATTCCATCTTCTCACAGCGCTCCACATATAACTCTTTAAGATTGATGAAAGACACCGCACCATAAACTATTCTTTCTACCAGAGGGCACTCGTAAAGCTTTAACAATTCAAGCTTTTGGGAGTATGGTTGTACCCACGCGTGCTCTAAACCTATACACTCTAACTCACTTAATTGGAACAAAAATAATTGTTTCAATCCAGCAAGTACATTGTGGTGAACTTGAAGCTTTTGAGAGGGAAATATCTCCTTCAGACCAAACCATTTCTGTACTATAAGATATTCTAAGCTGGGTACCTTGTGAAATAAATCAAAATGCAGAGTATCTTTCTCATTGCTATCATCCTCAAAGCACAACCAAAGAAAATTTAGCTTCCAAAGAAGGTCTTGGGGCAAACGTGTGTCGCTCAACAACGTAAAGTTTTTCTGATTAAGTGCCAAACGTTTCAGTTTGTGAGAAGCCTAGCAATTGAAATAAACAAATTCAAAAGAAAATGTATAGCTGTCAATAGTTAGAAGTTAAAGAAGGAAAATATATAATTAAAAGAAAAAAAGGTCAAAATGTTTATGCCTTCTTACCAATATTTCAATAGAGAACATAGGATGTTGTAGCAGGCTAATTGGAGCTTCTGTAGCTGCTTCTGTAGCTGCTTCTGTAGCTGATGTGAATAGCTTCAACTTAGGACAATTGGCCACAAATAAAATTTCTAATAAGGGACATTCAAGATGATGCTTTCCAGGATAAAAGCAACTCAACAATGGCATATTCACAAGTTTTAGGTAGGATAAACAAGGAAATTCAAACATTATTGTCGTTTCCATTCCATCTTCCTTTCCAGCAATTTCTACCAATTTCTCACACCCCGATATTAAAAGTGTCTCAAGCTTCTTAAGATTTCTGGCAAGGGATGAAGGGAACAGTGTTACCAACCCTTCACAACCATGAACAATAACAATGTTCAAATTAGGAAAACTGACAATTCCTCTCGGGGTTTCCTTCCATACACATTTTAAATTTAACAAGTTCTTTAAAATAAGCTTTTTCAAACGAAACACTATTCCATACGTCATCATCTCACTCTCATCTATGTCAAATATCAATTTTGCTGATTTGCAACCATGCACATTCAATTCTTCTAAGTTCTTCAAGTAAGGTAGTACATGAGAGGGAATCAAAGTATCTCTTTCACATGCTTCGTCAAATTCCAATTTCTTCAAACAACCAAAGAAATTGTCTGGAAAAGCAAATTTTCCATGTTGAACTTTCCTCTCGGGATAATCAACAAGATTTATTTCCTTTGAATATTCAAAATAGACCTTAAAAAGAGAAGAAACTAAATGTTAGAACTACATCACAATAAATGATTTAATGACGATATAAAAAAAGTCTTGATACTAATCCTTATGGTATATGTAAACCCCCCTACACGCACTTTAATCCATTATAATATGTTATAAAACAAATTTGGAAAATGAAAAAAAAAAGTGAGGAAGTTATTTCAAATAAATCAAAGAGTATGATAAAGGCCGCCATTTGCACAAATTTGATTATGAAATTATGATAGGGGATACCTAATACACCTTGAAAATATAATCCATAAACCTTGACCTGTGAAACTAGGAAATTAATATATACTTAAATCTGTACAAAACGACATAATGTACATGCTTCACATTATTTATGTTTTGCACACGAATTCAGCTATCGAAAATTTTCAAAGAAATAAAAAATTGGTCAACACATACTTTAAAAGCATACCTGATCTTTGAAATGTGTTTGTAGAGTGGCATTCAAATCACCTTCCCAATACCATTTGTTTTTTTCTCCTGCTTCAACGTGTACTTTTTGTAGGTTTGGAACACTTTGGACCTTGGATAATTTTTTCATTTGAGGACATTCACTTACTACTAAGTTTTCCAATAGTGGGAATTTTAAGTCACACTTCTCGACACTAGAGAAACTTGTGAGATTTTTTAGAGATACCAATTCTAATGATTTTAATTGTTTAAACTCAACCTCTTGTACTTTTTCCTCTTCATTTTCGACAACAATTTCCACAATTAATGGACATGAACCTACTTTCATAGTTGTGAGTTGAACCAAGGTTTTAGCGGTTGAGAGTGTCATTAAATTCCTCATCATACAATTCACCACTTCTAAGTATGTTAAGTAACTAAAAGATACTGAGGATGACGCTAGCTTTGTCAATTTTTTACATCGTAGAATGATTAAGCATTCTATCCTTTGAAGAAGCACATCATGCTCAAAGCCAATATCCTCTAGAGACCACATGCTACGCAATTCTAACTCTTTAAGCTCCACAACACCACCTATTTTTTCACGTGAACTAAGACTTTCAGGAATCCAAATTCTTTTCATGTGACAAAGTCCCAATGTTAAACTTTTCAAATTGGGAAGTCTATGAAGAAACCAAAAGAGAATTTCATTATTCTTCAATCTATAGCAGGTAAGTTCTTCTAGTTTGTGCATTCTGTGAATATTAACAATGTATTTCTGTAACCACTCTGCTTCCTTCAAGCTCACCGACATATATTCCAAGTTATATATCACCTAAGTAAATAAATAAAAAGACTTGTCAGTATTAAAGCATACTAGTTGAATCATAATGTATTATTTTGATTTAGGAAATAAAAAACATAATCTCATCCTTGTGAAGGGTTGCTAATTCACACTTTCCATTAAAACAAGACATATGTACCTTTTTTGTATCTAAACAAACTTTATATGTACCTTTTTTGTAGCTAAAACAATTGGTTGTTCTTGTGAATTTGTGATTTCTGAAGTGAAACCTTCGAGCATGCTACAGTCAACTATTTTCAATTTCTTCAAGGGTGGCCACTCTAAAGTATGAATTCCTGAGTAGAAACTCCTCAATTCATGCAAGTCTATCAAGGATACAGTGTTTAGATGAGGAAACTTAAAGCTGATAGCATTTTCACTTGAATGTTTGTCCAGAGAAACAATCTCTTTCATTGCCCAACAATCCCATACCTCAAGGACTTCTAGTTTTTCTAGGTCATTGGAAATAGAAACTGGAAAGAGATATTTCAATTTTGGACTCTCATCAACTCTTATGCTTTGCAAATTATTACATTTGAGTATTTCACCGGTGACACCCTTCCATACATTCACCAAATTTGGCAGGTCTTCTAGAAATATATTTTCCAAATTTGTTTCAATTATATCACAAGTGTGGGGAATATTTGCAAGATCAAATATATTTTCAACCAACTTGCAATTTGTAACTGTCAAGCTTTGAAGGCTTTGCAATCTTTGCCCCATATAATTTGGAAAAATTGTAACAAGTTTATGGCACTCTCTGATTATCAAAGAGCTCAAATTTTTAAAGGAATGCAAACCAATATCGAATTTCCAAATGGTAGAAAGTTTCCCCATGCAGATGATTTCCATTTTCGTCAACTTAGGAAAAACATCAATATACTGTTACAATAAAAATACTATATAGGTGAGCAATTGAAAGACCTAATTGCTTAATATAATAATAAAACAAAGAATAACATTAATCATACTCAATATTAAATGAATCAACACACCTCTGCATCTTCTTGACGGAATATATCCTCCATCATTTCACATTCACTTACAAAAATGCTTTGAAGATTAACCAATCTTTCAGCCATAGAGAATGATAGTAAATACTTTAAATTACCGCAATCTGTCACGTTCAATGTGAGCAAATTTTGAAAATTATGGTCATATTGGTCACACCATATCTTTTCAATGTTTTGAAAATTATGATCATATTGGTCACACCATATCTTTTGAATTTTGATTGAGGATAACTCCAACGATTCTAATTTAGGGATTGAAACCTGTAAGAGCACATAAAATGTTGCAACAAGAAGATTTCATTTCAAAATATGTTTTTTCCAATAGAAATGTTAAATTATGGTGCAATTTCTATAAAGTTAAAAATAAATAAAACCTAGAATTAGGTGAACTTCTAAGAAATTCTAGATCATTGTGATGAAACATCTCATGCCTATATATGTGATGACATTTTTTCACTATGCTCAAGTAACTTTATAAAAAACATAATAAAGTTTAGTTCAATAAAACCAATCGCTAACTTATGTAAAACTCCTCCAAACATTACTCGTCATCTTCATATCTACCTTCTACAACATATATTTACTACATTGTTACTCACCTCACTAAGCTTGTCAAACTCTCCTTAGTTTGGTATCTAGTAGGCATAGATGTAATAGCCAACTATTTCTAAGGAAAACTTTCCTACTATATTCCATATCAATCGCAAAATATTTATAAGAAATGGCCAATATGGATCCATTTTCATCTACTTGTGTACCTATCTTTATTGGATAAATTTATGATTTTTAGAAGATTAAAATTAAGACATTTTTCCCTTATGGGAGATTGTAGAAGAAGACTTCATTGCTCCTATAGACATTTCAACACTAATAGTCACTAAATAAAGGAGTTGGTGTTATACCTTTTAAGAAAAGTCATTGTTGATGTTATTTTTCCAAAGTAAAGGATGGCATAAATGTAAAAAAGGTGTGGAGCACATTAAAACGAGTTTCAAGGAAGTGTAAAGGTGTGTACTATTAAATTTCAAACTCTAAAACATGTGTTTGAGTTAATAAATGTGAAGAACATTGAAGATTGTTATTTAGAAGATAAGAAATAATCAAGCAAATTGGAGCATGTGAGGAAAATACTCTTGACAAGAAAATTGTTGAGAAAAATTCTAAATTCTATTCTCAATAAATATGATGCAATCATGACTACAATCAAATAAATCAAGGATCTATCTACCTTGTCAGTAAAAAAACTAATAGACTCTCTTGAAGTAAATACGCAAAGATTGAAAAGTATAATGATGACTTTGTCAAAAATTTCTTTCAATTAAAATAAAAAGTTAAGGTCTCAAAATAAAGAAAGTGGAGGAAAGAAAATAGAGAAAGTTCTAGAAATAAATAAAACATTATAGAAGTTTCTCTAATTCCATTTGAGATCCATGTGACATTTGTAAGAAGTCAAGTCAATTGGAGAAAGAATGTTAACATTGCAAAAAGCCACGGTATCAACACTACAATAAATTTGAACTCATGGAGAATAATTGCCACGGAAAAAAACATGAATTAAAATTTTGTGAAGAGCATGCCTTGAGCAACATCTTTTTTAGTCTACTCGAGATTGTAGTGATGGAACAAATGGAATTGGTTCTTGGATTAGGGATGCAATAGCCACATGGCCAAAGATAAGAGCAACTTTGTCAAAGTGAAAGTTCAATCAAGAAACAACACACAAATGAAGTCAAAAGGGAGGAGGTATTGCTGTGGTGGAAACTTAGAAAGGTATGTGACTAAAAAAGATGTCTTACTTATTCCTAATCTTAAAGAAAATCTCTTGAGCTTTGCCTAAATAATGGAGAAAAGGGTACACTTCTTCACTTCAAAGAAGATGCTTCACTTCAAAGGGTAAATTTGAGCTCTCTCTCAATAAAGTTCATAAACTCAATAAAGTTTATTTCCATTAGAGCAATTGTTACCTTATTCAAAACTACTCCACATTCCTTATCACCAGTAAAGTATCCTTCTATAATATATATTTACTACATAACTATTCAACCCACAAAACTCGTTAATTTATCCTAATATTCCTACAAGAAATGAAAAAAAATTAAATGAATAGTATTTTATGCTTCTTTTAAGGTAATAACAACATACAAATTAAGCATTGCACATTTTATTATGATAATGTTTTCACGTACCTTTTCATTGAAGAGTGGAAGGCAAGAATTGGTGACCCCATGCTCAGCGTTAGTGACAATATTTGTGGTCTCATGTTGTAGTATTTGGCCTTGCAACAATGGTACACTACCAAGCATCTCATCAACGGTATATAAACAAGTAAATGTTGGTAAAGACTTTAATGTCAAATGTCGTAACTGGGGAAACTCAATCTTGTCATCACTAACATTTTGAGTTTGTCTTTCTTTGGAAACTATCTCCTTCAAAGAATCACAATCACACACTTCAATTGTTTCAAGCACAGTGAGGAGTCTAACCATGCAAAATGGGAAGAGGTTTACCAATTTAGCACATGTTTTAATCTTGATCACTTTTAAACTACAAAAAGAGGCATCCACAAGCTCATTGTCACATATTCTCTCCAAATTGTACAGTTTGTAAAGCCATATGGACTCCAATTTGGGAAAGGCCAGCAAAGGGTGAAATCGCTCCATTGGGTTGATAACATAATTAATGCCAAAATTGTTTACAATGGATAAATGTTTCAAATTTGGAAATCCTTCCACATTTAATTCAAAGAAAATATCTTGAACATCATTAAGTTCTCCTAGCAGCAAACATTCAACACTTTTGAAAAACATTTTAACCCATTTTTTTGAATGAATATCGACGTTTTCATTTAGGTTCAATGCCAAAAATTTCACCTCTTCATACTTCTCTGGGATTTTGAATTTTCCCACTGTAAGCAAGTTAAGTAAGTTGAATTCACCAATGACAATCTTGTAACTATTCAACTTATCCAAAAATAAGTTTTGCGGAAAATGGGCAAAACTTTGTATATGTATTTCTAGATTTTGCAAGTGATTCAAGTGCCTCAACTCAGAGAGACTAGCATTTTCACTTTTCATATTTTCTTCAGCCTCCCATAGAATCAAATTGTCTCTAATGTAAAATTCCTCTAAAATGTTCATCCTTGCTATAATATTGGAAGTTATTTTTCTTAGATTTGGACAATTGCTTATGTCGAAAAGCTGAAGCTTATCCAGTTGCCCAAATTCAAGAGGCAAACTTTCAATATTAGATCCTGAAAGACTAAGAATTCGTAAGTTCTTTAACTCCCCAATGATCGATAGGTTCTTTTCAAGAGTGCATCTCTCCAAACAAAGCATTCTTAGTTTTTTCAGGCATTTAATTGATGAAGGTAAGCAAGACAGATTAACACCAGTCAATACCAATACTTTGAGTCGAATCATAAATTTAAAAAGGTCATCTGGTATTTCAAAAGATTCAGTGTTATTGTCAATGTGTAAGACTTCAACTCGAGGACAAGATATACTCTTAGGAAACTCATATTTGATGTCACAAGAGTGTAAAAAAATGGCAGTGTACCTTTCAAAGTCATCTTCATGAGGCCACTCGTCAAGTATGTCATTTTTCATAAAAAGCACTTGTTTTTCTTTGGATGATATCGAAAGAGCAATACCTCGCACAATGTCATGCATGTTGAAGCGATCACTAGAATAACTTCTCACCAACAAACTCGATTCTTCTAGTTCTTTTATCATCCTTTGTACACTTTTCCTTGCATCTGTAATTGTGTGGACTCCTTGAAGCAAATTCAAACCAATGCAAAATTTGACCAAATCCATAATCAAAGCATCATTTCCCATTCTTGCACAGTGTAAGAACACACATTTTAGCTGCTCAGTTTTCAGTTGATTATAGCTCAACTTTATTGAGAAGTCTGTAAATCCCCATTCTTCGGTAGAACTTTGTCTTTTAATTTGTTTGCAAATGTCTTCCCAAGTGGATAAGCTTTTATTCTTTAGTGTCCTTCCTATTGAAACTAACGCTATCGGAATTCCACCACTCCACTTTGCAATTTCAATAGCATTGCTATCAAAATCAGAATTTTTTACATCAGCAACTTTCTTTAGCAAAGTCTGTGCCTCCTTTTCATCAAGGCCTTCCACCCTAAAAGTAGAGCTCTGTTGCACATCCATTTGATCACATAATACTTCTTTCTTTCTAGATGTTAGAAGAATTTTGCCTCCTTTGTAACTCTTGGATGACTTTTCCTTTTTCATCTTATTCAAATCAACTTTTGACCACTCACTATTTTCTGTGTTACCGTAACCAAAATCGTTAGATATGTGACTGACATCCTGTCGGCTTGCATCATCTTGATCATCATCATCACATGGAATACCAATTCTATTCAAGTCTAATCCATCCCAGAGATCATCAAGGATAATAAGGGTGTTCTTTTTTTCTTTCTTTAACCTCTTTCGAATTCGATTTGCTCTACCAATCTCACTTTTCTCTTCCAATGTCATTCCCAGCATGTCAGCAATCTGTCCTTGAATTTTTTCGAAGTCAGGATTTTCTGTAATATTTGCTATAATCACTATCTTGAACAACTTTTCTCGAGCTTTCTTAGCAATTTCTTTAACCAAAAAGGTTTTACCCATACCAGAATGCCCATAAACTCCAACCATATCAACTGTTGAGTTTTCCAGTGCTTTCATAATCGTCTCCAAAGTTCTAGTTCTAGATGCGAAGCTCACATAACCACTGTTTGAAAAAGCATAATCAGGGGATGGGTATTCTTGATACGAAACTTTGTCAAATTTCTTTTTCCAAAGTCCATCTTCTATGATTTCCTCGACCATCTTCGTAGCTTTTCTACCAAGCTGATACCTCAAATGGAAGTTATTTGGAAGGAAACCAGTTGAGCATATTTTCTTTTCATGACATTCATCATTAATATAACTTCTATATTCTTTTATCTTCTCATCCATAAGCTTTAAGCAACGTTGAACGTCATTTTCAATTTCTTTTGCGTTTTCTAGTGCTTTATCAACATCATGTTGTAGCCTCTCCCTATTATCTTCCAGGTACTCAACGTAAGATTTCAACTTTTCAAATTTGCTTTTGTAATTAAAAATGTAGCCCCAATGTCGTTTGACCAAATGTCCTAAAATTTTCAGTGCACTCTCAGTAGTTGCAGAAACAATTGGATCCATGCTCCCTTAGGAATGAACACTTTCGTCTTGACTTTGTGCTTCCTAATACTGTTAGTTCTTTTCCTAATTATTGCAAATGCAAATTTAGACAAAAAAGCAAAATGGATAAAGCATTGAACAGTTATTTGGTAATCTATTTATAGCATAGTTTCTCATACACTACTACAAATTTTTATATTATATGAAATTTATTTTACAAATTTATTAAAAGAATTTACAAGAAAAAACTTTTTTCTGATATTTCTTCTAAGAATATTAATTAACAGATAATTCCTTGTAAATAATTATATCCTACAAAATTATAAAATTCGTAAATATTTTCTACAAAATTTATTGTCAAAAGCGTTTTATACAAAATAATTTTGTAAAAAATTGATAGCAATTTCCTGCAAATTTTTTTTATAACAAAATTTATAAGTATTTTTTAAAAAAAATCAAAATAAAATTGAAAGAAAATATGAATTTTTTAGTAATAATAGCAATTGCATGAATTTTAAATTAACATACTAAGTGACCATAATTTCTATAATCTTCAATCACCAAGTAGTTACTAATTCATGCAACTATTATGTCCTTACCATGCCTTCATATTTTAACACCAACTCATAGCCCTTCATTTTCTAAATTATTATGATAACTTAAACAATGAACCTTTTAATATTATTCTAAACTAACCGTGATACCAACAAATTTCAACTTAGTCATCCAAATTTATTTTCTTTATCCCTCCAGAAAAAAAAAATCTTACCCATCCACCCTCATTTATTGTTGACTCCTATTTTTACAGGAGAAAATCATAACTTTTACACCGTTAAAATGAATAAATATTTTTGCATATAAGGTTTATAAGACATTTAAAAGAAGGATTCACTATTTCTTCAATCATTTATTACGATTAAGAAAAAAGAAGTCGAATGTTAACAAACATAAAAATTCAATTATTTCATAAGTGCATGCCATTGGTATTATTTCACTAGTGTATAAATGGCATTCAATGATGCCTTCCAACAATAATTTTGTGACTATCATGAAAATATGAAGTGGTAAACATTTTGAAATTAGGGTGACCATGTTGAAGATTATTAAAGAGGCATCATCTTATCCTATTTTTGATGACGATCATCAGTATAGTTGTCTTAAATTATCCATTTTATAACTAGAGACATGTTAGAAATAATTCAAATGTGAGTCAAAATCTTATATTGAATGGAAAAGATAAAGTTAAACCTTAAAGTTTGAGTTAAAACTTGTATCAAATGTATTATATAATGTTACATGTATAGAACCACATTTTCTCGGTCACTAGGGTTTTTCTTATGGTTGCTCTTCGCATTCTATCTTTATGTTGTGCATTGTCTCTTTATTTTGTTCTTCTTTGGGACAGATCTTTGCATTGTAAAACCAGCCCTTGTTATCGTTCTTGTGCCTCAATGTCTCGTTTTTCTTTTTTGTTGCTTGCCTTGCTTTTGTTCACGTGTCCCTTTACTTGTGTATCTGCAGCATCTCCTTCTTCCTTCGTGTCTCTTGTCTTCTCTTAGGTATATCAATGTGGTATTATTTATATTAATATTATTTATACTGATTGTTTTGTTGAAAATGTTAGTATTGGATTTGGGGTATTTGCCTATGACAAATGGTATTTTTAATTTTTTCGAAAGTAAAGTGTTTTGCTATCAAAACTTCAGAAATATTTATATTGAATGAATATTAGTTTCTATTTAAGATATAACATATAAAATAAGTATTATCTCCAATGCTTGTTATACTGGTAGTTTGTTTCTCCTAATCAATGTTTTATCTTCATATATATCCTTAGTTTATCTATAAATTTATTTAATTATATGTTAATTAGATATTAATTATGGGTTCTATAGAATGTGAACTCTGACATTTATAATTATGGTACATGGAATTATTTAAATTGATATTATTTTTATTTATTATTTTACTGAATATATTGATATTGGGTCAAGGAGAATTCGACCCTCAACAAAACATATTGATTAAATTATGGTAAGTTTGGAAGTGTTATGCTGCATAAATTTTGATGGGACTTTCTTTCTGCACCTCCAAAATTTTTTCTACACCTTCAAAAAGATTTAAAATTACAAAATTACTCTTTGACCATTTAAGTAAAGTTATGCACATACTACTCCCAAAATTACTTTCGGATGTCGATTCCTAGTGAAGAATACTTCAGGAAGTCAAAATATATAACCGGAAGTCGACTTTTGAAAGGTAAAATATATAACCGGAAGTCGACTTCCAGAAATCAAAATAACTGAAAATCGACATCCAAAAGTCAAAAATATATTATCCGAAGTCGACTTTCAGAAGTCAAAATATATAATCAAAATTCGATTTCCGGGAGTCAAAATATATTATCGAAAATTGACTTTCGAAAGTCAAAATATATTGTCGGAAGTCAACTTCCAGAAGTCAAAATATATTATCAAAAATTGACTCCCGAAAGTCAAAATATATTACCGAAAGTTGACTTCTGGAAGTCAAAAAAAAAAGAAAAAGAAAATATATATATATATATATATATATATATATATTTTTTTATTTTTTTTTTTTTTTATATATTTTTTT
>Ga0209589_1012550_pt1 | contig 11457 bp, 8 predicted proteins | sample CowpeawhiteBW_FD_187525 | JGI IMG/M metagenome (GOLD analysis project Ga0209589, IMG submission 187525) | Root nodule microbial communities of legume samples collected from California USA - Cow pea white BW (SPAdes) (version 2) | ecosystem: Host-associated > Plants > Roots > Nodule | place: USA...
AAGGTAAAGTTTAGCGGGTACGGGTATCCACGGGTACGGATACTATGATACCCGTACCCGCCCCGTTAACATGCGGGTATCAAAAATACCCATACCCGCGGGTAGCGGGTATCCATTTTTAATATCCATTTCCTACCCGTTACGGGTTTTATCCGCGGATACCCGCGGGTACGGATTTTTTTGACATCCCTAGGTTGGACCACGAATGAGTCAGTTTCGTGGGAGCACAGGGAAGTCCCAAGACCTAGTTCATGCATATGACTCATGAAGGACTATGAGGTCATGGTTGGATGATTATGAAATATGAAATTAGTTATGTTATTTTGGGTTGGGAAACATATTTATACTCATGTTTCTTTATATATATGTTGTGCATAGCTCACCCTTTTTGTGTGTGTGTGGCGATGATCGGGTAACTTGTTATCCAGGAGCAGATGATGTGACAGGTGGGCCAGGAGATGCTTAGACTCGGAGCGAGGGCTAGCATGGGATATTATGTAGATACATATGTATTATGTTTATTATTTTATTGTTGTGAAGATTATGTAAACTTGGCAGGAGCCATTAACTTTATTTTAGTTTTATGAGTTATGGACTCCTGGTTTTTATAACTCGTATATTTAAAGTTTTAAATTTCCCGTATTTTTGGGAAATGAGGTATTATTAAATGCAGTGCAATTATTTTACTTTGATTTATTTTATTAAATTCGTAATATCTTGACGGGATGTTACACCGGGCTTGCACATGGCCCATTAAGCACAACACAGTGATAATAACAAATGATTGTGGGGGTGTCTTATGATTGATAAACCGCTAACGCATATCAAGTGTTTTTGGTTCATATAGCTTGCTATACAAACTAAACTATGTGTTAAGTTTATCAATCTAGGACTAGTTCATATAAGTTGTTATACCAACTTTGATGTATTACTTCTTATATGAAACCCAAGATTTTCTTTCATTCTTTCTATCTAATTCATACTATTTTGCAATATGTGGGGGATTGTTGTAAAAACAAGTTTTAATTTTTATTGCAAATGTATGAAAGTCGTGACAACAGTTTCAATTTGGCCATTATTGTTATAGCTATTTTGATTTGGTATTTATAGTGTTTTGACTGTTTATGGCTACTACAAATCTCCAACCGGGCGATGGAAATTTAGCCCATTTCAAACCACCTCTCTCCATCTATAAATATGTGTCTTGTGCTTCATCTAAAAACACACCTATCATATTTTTACTCTTCTTTCTTCAAGCTCTCTTCTCTCTCTCCTCTTATTCTCTTTTATTATCCTAGGTTACTTACACTTTAAAGATTATTTTCTTGCTAGTTTTGAGATGTTTGGAAAATCCGAGAAGTTTGTCTTGTATCTTGGGGGAGTTTTGCAACACATCGTGGATAAGTGTTGACAAAAAGAAGGAAGCCTAGTGATTTTGAATGATGATCTAGTAAGAATGAAGACAAAATGTTAAAATGTTTAAAGTTATCTTGTAAAATAAAATAAGTGTGTTGTAGAATAGTTTTACTTAAACTTAGAATCAGCAACATAATCTTCGTCTCTCTAAGGTTTCTCATTTTTGGTAAAACTGCAGTGATAATCGATTATCACTAATGATAATCGATTATCTATGCAAAACTTTTATTTTTCGAAATCCTACTAGAATAATCGATTATTTCCCAGAATAATCGATTATCCTGTTCAAAATTTGTTTTTAGACAATAATCGATTATCTTTGGTAGTTGGAACATGACGTTTCAGTTTTTAACCTAATTTTCGAAAACCCTGTTTAAGGAACTGCAGTTCAACTTCGAAAAAACCTTTTTGAGAAGCTAGAGTGCTAGTGTTGTGACTGCAAAGAAAGTTCTCTGAGTGTTCTCAAAAGAGCTTTGAAAAATCTAGTGTGGGTAGAGCGATAACTTTTCCTAAGAGGGCTTCTAGGAGATTGAGTGTTATTGTTGTTGCTAGGAAAGTTAGGTCAAGTTCTATGTGTGATTCAAAGAAAGGTTGTTCATCTCTTATGGCTTCAAAAAAGGTGTTTTCTTTCCCTATTCTCTTGTTATCTAATTGTAAATCTGATATTTGTTCGTGATTGAGTTAATCTCTTTATTTGAAGAGATTAACAACTAAACGTAGGATCTTTTGATCTGAACCAATATAAATATTTGTGTCAATTCTTCTTCTCTATCTCTTTATTTTATCTACTATTGCTTTTAAAGGAATTGATATTTAAATTAATCGGTAAAATTTCAAAAAAAATTTAAAGTATTAATTTTAATACTAAAAGCCAATTCACCTTCTCTTGATTTTTGTCCAAACGCGAAACATTCTGCTGCGCGATACCAACAACAAGTTTTTAAGAAATGTGAATCTACACGTATTAAGAAGTGATTTTTAGTTAGTGATTTTTCAGCTTTGTTGTGGAAGTGGTGTATATAGTATAAAAAAAACATTTTTCTATAATATAGCGTTTTATTGAAAAAGTATGTGCAAAATGATTATGTGTGAACGGTGTTAAAGTAGTGTTTTGTTGTATAAATTGACTTGGAAAGATTTCAGCATAAGGAATTATTATTATATGAAGCATGAATCAATGCATTAGATGAATCAGAAAGCAGTTGCTGAGTTATGAAAAAGGTGATTTAATTGCCGAAGATTCATCGTAATCCTCAAAAGTTTCACCATATCAGGTTCCTTCCTCCAATTTACTCTATTTGGTTCCAATGAATAGAATTTTTTTTGCACTAATTGTTTTACTGAAAAAGTAAGTGTGAAAAGGCTTTTATTTATGAAAAGTGGTGTCAAAAGTAGTTTTTTGTTTATGTAAATAAATTGACTTGGAAAGACTTCAGCATAAGGAATTGTTATATAAAGCATGGATCAAAGCATAAGATGAATCATAAAGTGTTGCTGATTTGTGGAAAAGGTGATTTAATTGCTGAAGATTCATCATATTCCTCAACAGTTTCACCATACCAGGTTTCTTCTCCTCCTATTTGCTCTATTTGGGTCCAATCCTTTTCGATTTCATCCATGAATAGATTTCTTTTGCACTAATTAATTTTAGCTGGAGATGTTGAACATGTACTAACTTTTTGGTTCAAGTATACGTTGAATTCAGAATTTTTTTCAAGTTGATTTCTTCATGTTGTATATATTTCTGCTTTAGTATCAAATGAATTAACCTCAACCTTGGAACCAAATTTTATTATTGAAAAATGCTAATCATACTCCAATTAGTTTTTACCAGCTTTATCCGTATTGTATGTTGCGCAGTGCGTCATTGATGATTATTTTATTAAATAGTGGGTTATTTTCTATTTTTTCATATTAATGTAAAAGATGTGTTATGTGTTTCGGAAAGCCTTTTCAGAATATGTTTCATGTTTGGAAAATTCATTCTGAAATGAATTATAAACATTTTCGAAATTTTATTTCGGAAGATGCATTTAAGAAAATTTATTCTAAAGTAAATCTCATGCACTCCAAAAATTTCTATAAAATCATATTTAAGAAATCTGATTCCGAAAAAATTATTCTAGAAATATCATTTCAAAAATCTCGTTTTGAAAAGTTTTTGAAATTAATATATAATCTAAAATTCATTTCTATGATGGGTAAAGTGGTCATTGGAAAATTTGAAGAGGTTCAGTGGAGATGGAATTATGGGGATGATGGAGGAAGTAAAAGCACAATGTCATTTACTAAATATTCAATTCGTGAACAGTAATTTATTATATAAATTGACTTGGAAAGACTTCAGCATAAACAATTATTATATAAAGCATGGGTCATTGCATCATCAGATGAACCCAAACGAGTCGCGCAATGGTGGAATGGCTACTTCAAATGTAAAAGATTCGTCAATAGTGCCGCCATCACAGGTCCTTTTCCTCATTTTTTTTTCTCTATTTCCTTCCAATGTTCTTCCATTTCATCCATGAACAGATTTTTTTTTTTTTTTACCTAATTATCTACTTTACGGACATTGTTTATCGGCGTTTTTTACTTACTCGACCTATTTATAATATTGTTATTATTTCTTTTGATGGATTCAAAATTGGCCTTTTAAATATAAACCTATTAAAATATTATTCATTGGTCTAAAAATAATATAAATATAAGTCATTATCTCATCTCATAATTATTTTTACTCAAATATTGACTCCTAATTTTTTATTGACTTGAGTGTTATATAATCTTTGCAGAATGACATCTCCTCTGAAGTAACTGGAAACTCGAGAAATCAGCCCACTTCGGAAAATCTGGTAAGAGCAATGATATTTTTAACAAATGGTGAGAAATTTTCTCATTTCTGCTTGTTAATGTAAAAAATGTTTTATATCAATTTAGAAAATATTTGTTATATATGTTTAAGAATGATTATTAAAAATATGTGTTTATAACTACTAATTACTCCACCTTTAAAAATGATATTCAAAAACCCAAAAATCCGAAATCCTAATATTTGAATAAGTTATTATATAATTTTTCATGTTTCAGCATGGTAACCAAATGGAAGGACAACCGAATAATTTAGAGAAAGAATTGACTGAGATGCTTCAAAATGTGCCTCTTCCAAACATTCAAAATGTGGATGAGCAATGCATTTATAGGGTACCGCCATCTACTCGTAATAAAGATCCCGTATCATACATACCTCGTATAGTTGGCATTGGTCCTTACCATCGCAAAGGTTTTTACCATTTCAAAGGTTGTTTCCATCCCGAAGACGCAGAGAATGGGCTTAAATTGAAATACGTCCAGGCATTCCTATCTCGAACAAATCTATCTGTGGGAGAATTGGTTGAAAAAATTAAAGACATGCGGGACAACATAGAAAGTATTCGAAGATGTTATGCGCAGACTATTGAATATAACGATGATGATTTTTTTAAGATAATTTTAGTTGATGCTTTGTTCATAATTGAGCTCTTCCTAAGATGGCACGAAGACAGGGAAGAAACAGACCATACAAAGTTAAAACCATGGAAGCGTCTGCGGATTAGGCATGACTTGGTGTTACTGGAAAATCAACTTCCATTCTTTTTTCTTGAACAACTTTACAACGACACTTTCAAGAATGAACTCCTCCCCGATATCAAAGAACCAGTTCCCGACACCGTCGATGAACCACTCCGAGGTACCCCCTCCTTTTCTAAGATATGTGTCAACTGTATGTGCACCGGTACGAATTGTTTCAACCGTATACCCACCGCTACGAATGAACCACCCACTGGTACGAATGAACCACCCACTGGTACCAATCAAAAAATCTCCTTTCTTCAGCTTTCTTTCAACTGTCTTCATAGCACAAGTTTTCAAACCGAGTGTCCAAGACAGAGTCCACGACACTTCACTGATTTGTTAAGATCTTCAATAATATCATCATCAGAGATTAATATTCAAAACCCGATAGAAGGCCAAAAAGATGTTAATCATGTATACAGCGCAAGCCAACTAATGGAGGCAGGTCTTAAGTTCAAGGTCAGTCCAAATAAAAGCTTTCTTGACTTGACCTATCCTAAATATGGAGTGCTGAGCATGCCAGTCTTGAATATAAATGGCAGTACAGAAATATTTTTCAGGAATATGATGGCATATGAATATTACCACCATTCGGCTACAAAAGTCCTTATTCAGTATGCAGCGATCCTAAATTTTCTTATCAATACTGAAGAAGATGTCAACATACTTATTGACAACAAAATTATTTTCAATTGGACTGGTGATGCTAAGACGGTGGTTACAATAATTAATAATCTGAACTCCAGTTTTAGTATGCCAGACTTCATTCCACACTATTTCTCCATCTGCAATAGCTTAAATAAATTCTATGAAAATCCATGCAACAAGCGCAAGGCAAGCTTCAGACAAGGCTACTTCAACACTCCTTGGAAAAAGTTATCTACTTGTACTGCAGTTCTGCTAGTTTTCCTGGCGTTAGCTCAGGCCACATTTTCAGCCATCTCACTAGCAAAGAAATTATGACAATTTCAATACTTAAACAATGCTGTGGAACAAGCCAAACTCATAAAATTGCTATGTTAAATCTGCAGGTAATTGAAGACAGGATTCATTAAATAAGCAACAAGGAAGTCAGTTGGTGAAGAAAGTATTTGATGATTGTATTTGTGCGTCTCGGTATAAGGAAAACTTTGTGATGTGATTTACTGTGTTGTTGCTTTTCTTTCATTAAAGATTCAGCTTGTTTTCTGTTCTCTATTTGTATTTCAGTATGATTGTGATGTTATTTACTCTGTTGTTGCTTTTCTTTAAATGAAGATTCAACTTGTTTTCTGTTTTTCCTACTTGTATATTAACTTTAACTACTTTTTATTCACAACTAACTTTGTTGCGAGCTTTTAGATTAATAAAACTATTTCAAACTTTAAATAATCTCTGCTTTTAACACAAGTATTTAAATATTATATATCATGTATTTTTACAAGAGGACGGATAATTTTTTTTTTTCCGAAAGGATCAATATACCATTTATGATCAATAAACTTGTATTGATTCATCTTATTATAGCAAAATGTAAGAACTAACAACTAAAATAAAATATGTAAAGAGAAATTAACGAACAATAAAGTAATCAAATTATTCGCTCTATGTTTTATTATTTTGTCATTTATGTTGCTTATTTTTCCAATAAGTTATGATAGGGTTGAATTCATATAAACTTTTCTATATTAACCTACTTGATCATATATGTTAGGTTTTGATTGGTGTGAATCTTTGTTACGTATACGCTTCCTTCCTCTAATACTTTTTGAACAAAGTGGTAATGTATGTTTGTGTACTTTATCCTAGAATAAAAGGCACAATGAATGTCATAATACAACAATTTTCTACTGCTTATGTTTGATTTCCTTTGTCAACAATATGATTCCATATAACCTCTTGCATAACATGGATAGGCAGAGCTACAATATCTTTGAAACTTGGATAACCAAATTGTTTCCCCTCCTATAAGTGTGAACACACACTACAAGAATGCACCGTTTTAGCTTCCAGATCATGGCGTCGGACCAACGTGCGACGCAAATTACGTCGGCCAAACCCACGCAAAATCGACGTTAACAAAAAGTTAAGTAGAAAAAAAATTTAACTATTCCTGAAAATGTAAAAAAGCATAAATTGAAGCTTCTCGTGAGTTTAACCGACGAAAACGCACCAAATAACTGGCGTCGGATGGCTGACGCATCAGAATTTAAATTGTTTGCGTCGGTTCGGCCCACGCATACACTGTGAGGTAAAAAAAAAATATAAATTTTAGGTTAAAGTATAGAGGGGAAACATCACATTTCACTTTCCCCCCTCCAGATTTTCACCCTTGCTTGAGTGAGCTATTGTTTTCCCTCTTTCTCTTTGACCGGGGATTTCTTCCAAGAGTGGGTGAAACTCAACGAGGCGAGTGGGTGAGCGAAACTCCAATAAACCAGCTTCTTCGACGACACGACCTGCTGCGACGACGCGTGGTTCTGCAGCGTCGCGAGTTGCTCCGGCGAGATGGCTATGGTGACGAGCATGGAGGTTCGAGCTAGAGAGGGCGCGATGACGATCTCCTTCACCCTGTAACTTCTTGTCAGTAACACAACACAAAACCTCTCTTCTCACAAGGAAGAATTTTTGCGGAGGTGCGATTTGGGGGTTTTTATTCGCACCCAGTGGATTTTTGAAGCGTCTAGGTTAGTGATTGTACTTTACTGCATTGTTGATTGAGTTCTAGTTGATTGAGAAGTTTTTTGGTTATGGGTCAAAATTAGGTTTGTAGAATAAGCGTTTGGGTGGAAGGGCTTTGATCTGAAATCTTGAATCTAAGGTGCATGAGTTACTGTAATTTGAATATGCATTGAACTACAAATTATTTGATGTTTTGATGTTTTGATGTTATGATTGAGTGTAAGTATTCTGATTTAATGAATTGTGGATTGGATTGGATGCAGGTTCTGCTATTGCACATGTTCTAGGATGTGTTGGAAGTAAATTCTTTATTTCAAATTTAACACGTATTTGCGTCGGCCAAGCCCACGCAAGGCCAACGCTAACAATTATACTGCAAATTGTTTGCGTCGGCTAAACCCACGCAAGGCCGACGCCAACGTGCGTGGGCTTGACCCACGCATACAAATTCATTATTGTATTTTTTATATGTTTTCGTCGGTTGAGCCGACGATAAGTAAGAAGCAAATGTGCGTCCCCATTTAGCCGACGCAAATGAGCTTTGCTTCCAAGGAATAGGCGTGGTCCATGTGGTCGTCGCTGAACCGACGCGATCATCTTCTTATCGTCGGTTTTGTGCTTGTGGCGTCCATTTTTGGCCGACGAAAAAAGCCTACATTCTTGTAGTGACATAGCTAATAGTAGAATTTTCTTTATTTACTTTTTTTCTTATCAAAGATCACTTACAAAATGTTAATCAACATATCAATGTAACATTTGAGCTTCCTTTATGCAATAGTATTGTGTAAATCATGGCATATATAAGGTTTTCCACGCATATAGTACTTCAGACATTTTAATCCTTACTTCCATGTCATAAATCGTATTTGAGGATAACTTATAGTTCAAAGAAAGGGAGGTAAAATTTGTTGATATTCTTGCATGTTGAAACATTGTAAGACCTTTAGTAAGTAATTCTTTTGAGAAATTCAAATTCTTTCATCTTTTTTGTTTCACTAAATTTGCACTGGTCAAATCTCGTTTGTTAGTTCCAAGCTGTTTGTATCAAGCTCCCTAATGAATTGCACGTTTAACTCTAGATTCAAGCTTTGTTGGGCCTATCACTAACATGTTATCCACATACAACTGTTGACAAACAAGTCTCACAATAAAGCACCTCATATATTATAACTTGTTGTATTTAGTAACGAGCATGGTCATTTTATAAACTCTTAGAAATGACCTTTCAACACTACCAAGACTCCAAAAAGAACTCTAGTGCATGCCACAATCATTACTAGATGCACTCCTGACCTTTGCACTTTCCTAAGACACTTATACCAACACTATTAATTTCAACTACATTTAATGTTTACCTAACAAAATTCTCCAATAAACTTAAATGCTCTTCTTGTTTTTCATTCCAAGCATCATCTTGTTGTTCTTGAACAGAGTTGTGGCAGTGGCTTTGTGAACATATCTACAGCTCATGCTCGACTTCTAACATGCTCTAACTCCACAGTTTGTTCTTTCACTTATTCTCGGATGAAGTGAAATCGAACATCAATATGTTTGCTTCTCTCATGATTAACTGGATTCTTCGCCAATTCAATGGCCGACTTGTTATCAACTCGAATTATAATTCCCTTTTCTTGCTTTAACTCCAACTTGCTTAGAAGATTTCTAAGCCAAACTGTATGGCAAATAGTTCATGGTCATTTTATAAGCTCTTAGAAATGACCTTTAAACTACAACCAAGACTCCAAAAAGAACTTTAGTGCATGCCACAATCGTTACTAAATGCATTCCTGACCTTTGCACTTTCCTAAAACTCTTCTACCAACACTATTTATTTCAACTACATTTAATGTATACTTAACAACAAGATGATGATAAAATAATTCTCATCAAATCTACTGTATTGGTACAATAATTTTAACTTGGTTTATCATAAAGATGATGATTAATAAAGGAAACAAACCTTTTATAGCAACACGTGGGTACTTGTTTTATATCATACAAAGATCTAGTCAACCTACAAACTGAATTTTCTTATTCCTTAAAGCCCTATGGTCAAAGAAAATTAATATAACTTTTCTTAAATTTGTCTATGAGAAAAAAACAATATTTATATCTAATTTCTCAAGATGTAAATTAAATGCAAAACACATGAATAAATCAAATCTTATTCTTGTTATCAATATAACAACTAGCAAGAATATATCATTGAAGTCAATATTTGATACCATTTACTACCAATCTATCGCGATATCGTTCTACTTAATGGTCATTTGATCTTATAGACCCATATTTGCAACCTCTTGGAAAGTTTTCATGTCTTGTTCTATAAGAAACCTATATTTCTTCTTGTTTTGTCGTCATCCATAGAGAAGCATTTGAAACATTTAGTCTCTTGAAAATTTGAAAGCTCCCCTTGTACATTAATATGCATAATGTTTTTTCATAACATATTTTGAGTGTTAAGATGGTTTAAATTCATCTCAAGTAGATTGTTGGAATCCTCCATTATTAATCTCATTTGGCTATCGTTTTTATCTCCTATTTTGACTTGGAAGAATCAATTAAAGGCTTCTTTATTTGTAGTATAGTATTGTACTTCTTAAAGTTTTCATTTGTATGCTCATTTTGTAGTTCATTTTATACAAAAGCTACATTCTTACTAGAAACAATCTTATAGGTAGTGAGATCTCATAGACGATACTCTTTTGCATTGTCACCATAGGCCAAGAATATACAATTTTTAGACTTTAGGTTTGTCTTTTTTTTTCTTTCTTGGGACTCAGACATTACATAAACAAAAGAACCAAATACATGTAGTAATGAATAATCAATTGGTTTCCTTCCCACAACTTCATTAGTGCCTTTAAACTAATCATCATTAAGAGTGATCGATTTATCATACATGTTACTTTAACTACTTTTGCCCAAAATACTGTCACTCTCATTATTTGTGATTCTCATACATAAAAATGAATTAAGTCTTATATGTGTTTACTTCTAATAGTTAATTAGCAAACTTTAACCTATGTTGCTTTTTATTACATAGTGCTCACTGATAATGTTAATTTTTACCATTATCCAAGCTATATTTCATTAGCAAAATCATCTCTTCCAAAGCTTTTCTTAATCCTCAAATTTATCTTACTTTTGTAAATAAATACATTTTGGGTTACATTGAGCTAAATATACCACTAATCCCCATTTTTTTGTGTTCTTTTTGTAGACAAGAAGCTTTGTTCCAAAAATTCAGACTAATGAGTGACCCGGAATAGCAAGGAGAAGAAGGAAAATGTCAACAAGAAGCGCATGGCGATGCGAAGCCAGCGCCAGGCGGAACAGACCGCCAGCCAAGCGCCAGATAAGCGCTATTGTTAGTCACCGCCTGGCGGGACCTCGACACCGCCGGGCGGTAGCGTGAAGATTTGCCACTGTTTTTTGTCCAGCGCCTGGTGGTGAGACCATTCCGCCAGGCGCCAGTGTTCGCTGATGTGGCAAGTTGGCTCTTTTTCTTCTGTTTTCACGAAGGGAAACACATCTTGGACAGTTTGGAGCTCGAGCAACGCGATTTGGAGAGCTTGGAGGAGTGCTAGGGCTTGTGGGAATAGCTCCATCTTCCTCTTTGTATCTCTTTCTCTTCCATTTTTTCCATTTTGTAAGCTTGAGCTCTCCATGACAATGGAGAGCTAAACCCATTTTTGTTGGGGTTAGATGTAGCCACTGAACTTTCATGTATTTTCGAATGGTTTGAATATATATATATGCTTCTTC
>Ga0209589_1012557_pt1 | contig 11451 bp, 7 predicted proteins | sample CowpeawhiteBW_FD_187525 | JGI IMG/M metagenome (GOLD analysis project Ga0209589, IMG submission 187525) | Root nodule microbial communities of legume samples collected from California USA - Cow pea white BW (SPAdes) (version 2) | ecosystem: Host-associated > Plants > Roots > Nodule | place: USA...
ATTGTATACTTGAAAGAGGTGAAGAGGAGTGTTAGGCAAAAGCTCGAAGTCAGACGAGAGCAACAAGCAAAAAGGGAGTGGGAAAAGGCAAGACAAAAGAGAGAGTTGAAAGAGGAAAAAGAGCTAAAAGAGAGAAAGGAGAAAGAGCTAAAAGAGAGAAAGGAGAAAGAGCTAAGAGAACAAGAGAAGAAAAAGCAAAGAGAAAGAAAGGAGCTAGAGATGAGAGAAAGAGAACAAAAGATGAAAGAGCTTAGAGAAAAAAAAGAGCAAGAGCTACAAGAGCGAGAAGAAAAAGAACAAAGAGCAAAGGAAGAAGAAGAACAAATAGAGAAACACAAGAAAGAGTCTCTCCTCACACCCTTGACATGCATGGTTGAGATGAAATCCTTAAAGGGGGACGATAATGCGTTAAATTGTTGTTCCCATTCACACCATGATTTTTCATTTTCATTGGGAACACTTACTAACCCCTCTCTTTTTGTCTTAATGCCTAGTGAAGACTTATACATTAAGGAGCAATGGCATAAGCAATGGGGTGAGGAAAAGATGATAGAAAAGGTAACAACAACATGGGCAACACATGAACCTGACTTTAATCATTTGCTAGTGTGTTTGTCCTATTCTGAAAATCCTAAGGGATTTCAAGGACACTCTTTTTCTATTATGATTACTATGGATTGTTTTCCCTTGTGTTTCACTGTGAATAGCATAGTTGTGTTGAAACTCTTTGATGTGTTCTGCAGGTTTATCTTTGATCCTGGAGGACAATCTCCAAGCACCTTGATAATAAGAGATTGACCTCTCCCACAATTTCAATCTCATTTTTAGATAGCACTTTATTTCTATCTTTAGACTATTCAGGTTTTGCGTGCTTTCAGCACTTATGGATGTGTGTTTAGCTGTAGGTAATAAAACGCTAAAATTCGAGGTCGAATTTTCTCCAACCTGGAGGCAATGATGGAGGCGTGGCTTAGGATCGTCATAACAGTTGATGGAATCATGCCCAATACCTTTAGAGAGCGATCTCATATTAGCTTCAGATCGTAGAATAAGAACTCTTTTATAATTTTTGTAAAGTTTTTGTTTGGGATTTATCGGACCTTTAGTTGTGTTGGGCCTTTTGGTGTTTCGGCCCATAGTATGTAAGCCCTTTGTGAGACACATTTGTATCCAGATTTGAGTTATATGAAAATTTGAGTTTTCTCTCAAGTCTCGAGGTTCTCCTCAGAACCACCGATCCTTATCTTTGAATCTCCGATTCAAAGTGGCGGATCTTCCTCACTTATCTTGGAACCTCCTCCAAGTGGCGTGATTTCCTCTCGTTCCGAAAACCCCCAAATCGACGTCTTCCATTTTCCCCTTTTCGTTTTAGGGTTCATACCATTCCTGTACAAGACGAAATTCATCCCCAAATCCGAGACGTTCCTTCATCACTCGTACTAGAGAAGTTGTTTTTTTTTTTCTATATTCAATTTCAATCACTTCTTTAAGTTGTTTATTGATGATTCACGGTGATGAAATTATTTGGATGGCTTTTGCATTATGTCCAAACAAGTTTTTATGTAAAAATACACTTGAAAACCAGTTCCAAAACTGCTCGTACCAAAACTTGACTTGAAAAGGGCACTTATTGAATTAGAAGATACACTTCATTCTCGTACCAGAGAAGTTGGTTTTTTTTTCTATCTTCAATTCCAATCACTTTTTTAAGTTGTTTGTTGATGATTCACGGTGATGGAATTATTTGGATGGCTTTTGCATTGTGTCCAAACCAGACTTTCTGTAAAAATACACTTGAAAACCATTACCAGTACTGCTCGTATCAAAATTTGAGTTGGAAAAGACACTTATTGAATAAGAAAAGAATACTTCATTCTTGTACTAGAGAAGTTTTTTTTTTCTATCTTCAATTCCAATAACTTTTTTAAGTTGTTTGCTGATGATTCACGATGATGAATTATTTGGATGGCTTTTTCATTGTGTCCAAACCAGACTTTCTGTAAAAATACACTTGAAAACCATTTCCAGTACTGCTCATACCAAAAGTTGAGATGAAAAAGACACTTATTGAATAACAAAAGTATACTTCATTCTCGTACTAGAGAAGTTGTTTTTTTTTCTATCTTCAATTTCAATCACTTCTTTAAGTTGTTTATTGATGATTCACGGTGATGAAATTATTTGGATGGCTTTTGCATTGTGTCCAAACCAGACTTTCTATAAAAATACACTTGAAAACCATTTCCAGTACTGCTCGTACCAAAAGTTGAGTTGAAAAAGACACTTATTGAATAAGAAAAGTACACTTCATTCTCGTACTAGAGAAGTTGGTTTTTTTTTCTATCTTCAATTCCAATCACTTTTTTAAGTTGTTTGCTGATGATTCGCGCTGATGGAATTATTTGCATGGCTTTTGCATTGTCTCCAAACCAGATTTTATGTAAAAATACACTTGAAAACCAGTTCCAATACTGCTCGTACAAAAACTTGACTTGAAAAAGACACTTATTGAATTAGAAAAGTACACTTCATTCTAATACCACAAGGAAGACATATAATTAAAGTAGGACCTCATTCAGCACAAAACACAAATATCAGATTTAACAAAAAACCTTAACATTCATAACATCACATCTAATTGTTTGAACATCATAGTTACTCGTCACACAAACATTTGTTGACAAAGACAGTAATGAATTCATCGGCATCAGCGTGATCCACTTCAAAGAGCATACGATCTCCTTCTTTCAATTGATGTTCATTGCAAAATTCCTTCCAACCCTTCCCAATCTTGGTGGAGCGGGGTGAATCTGAAATTAGAAGTTTGCATACTACAACACTATTAGGACCACTAAGAATGACTTGATTGATATGCTTGCTCTTGATCAAGGTAGCAAATTTGGTGTTAAGGTCCTGATTGGCAAAAAACATAATTTTTTTTTTCAGTATCCCAATTAATGTGAGGTTAACATGTGCTTAATGAAAATAAAAAACTTGACATATAGATGAGACCTTCGACTTTGATAACTGGTCAACCTCACACAAAAGATTGTGTCATGAAACTCAGTGGCGGCATGGCGCAAATACCTCTGTATGCTAAGTTCAGTACATGTCCCTGGAAACACGATGATCTCAAAACGGTTGTTCCCAGTGTAGCGGAACTGGACATGACGATCACCGGAAATGTGATAATCTGTTCGAATGTCCATCCAACCATGAGTGAAAAATAGGGTTTCAATCGTGGAACAAGAACATACGATAATAGGGTTTCATTTGGGGAAAAACAACACAAAAATACGGGATTGCAATCGGGGAAGTAAAACATACCAAATTGGCCTTTGATTTGAAGAAGAAGAACACCAAAATTAGGGCTTCCAATTGTCGAGGAAGTTGCTCCCAGCGATTAGCAGCGATCGACAGCCACAAAGCCCACCTCTGTTTTTCTTTCCCAAAACCGCACTCTCGCTTTTTCCTAAACCGCAACGTTCACTTCTTTTTTTCTTAGTTTTCCTGTGTAGCACGTGACCTTCAAACCGCAATGTTCACTCTTGCTTTTCTCACACGTTACTTCTCTTTTCATATTTAAAAAACATAAAATAACCCATGCCACGTAGACGAGTAAAAATTGGGTCAAATAAGTGAGGCATTCTATCATTATCCTTTATAAAAATATTACACAAGCTACCAATTTTGTGTTGTACACAAGTTGACGTTAATACATCACTAAATTGAAATTGATTTTTAAAGTAGTTTAGCATTTGCCAAGTAGATGCTAATACTTTTTTTTTTTAATTTTATTTAATTTTGTGTTGGTTTAGTCAATGCTAATTAAAATCTATTTTTAAAATTAATTTAATTTACGTTAATTTAGCCGATGCTAATGGCTCTAACTTCAAAAGAAGTTCTTGTACGTCACCTCCATGTTTAACAAGTATAAATGAAAAAAATAGAAAAAAAAATTATAGTGGATGAAGCGTATTCATTATGACTGAAGGAGATGAAGAGATAAATGTGAATGAAGGAGATGAGAAAAAAATGTAGATGAAGAAAATGTGTGTGGATGAATGTGATGAATGTGAATGAATAATATAAATATGAACAAAGAAGATAAGTGTAAGGAGATTTGTGAAAGAAAAAAAAAAAGGTGTGTTAAGTTTTATATAGAAAGTGAAAGAAAAATTGTGTGAGAATATTTGACATTTAGTTTAATAAAAATTTTCAGTTCGTATTTGTTATGACAAACACACGTGCATTGATAATATAGAACTTAGTGTCAACTAAGGTGGCGATAACTATTTATTTCTAACATTTATTTGAGTTAGTGTCAGTTGAGCAAACACTAATATTATTACTTTTTAATGTTTATTTGGGTTAGTGTTAGCTTAACCATAGCTGATTTAACGGAAAAATTAGCTTACAATATAAACTTTGTATACAAAAAGTGATAAATCACTGCTTAAACGAGAGACTATAAGCATTAACTCTGAAGTTATTGAATGTTTAAATATATCACTGCTTAAATAAGAAAAAAATGTTTTATTAGAATTAGAAAATTAAGAAAGAAACCCCACACGTTCTTATTATATTCACATTAGTGAGTGTGCATGGCAAGGAGCATGCATGAGTACTAACAGTTAGAGTTTAGCAGTTGGAATCACTGCAAACAGTTATTCGGTTAAAGGGTGTATATATATAGTAACAATGCAAGTAGGTCATGGCATCGCGTTCATTCAGTTATATCATTCCTCTGATCGAAGTAACACAGGGAAAGAGAAACAAAAAAGGAAAAAGGAATATTGGAAGGAGGTTGTCACTGGTTGTTCTTATAACGAGTCCCAAGAGGATTTCAAGCGCAGCAAAGAACTCCCAATACCAACAAAGCCTTACATTCTCAATTCTTTTTCTTCATGTTAGTTTTCTTCACTATCACTTTTCTTTGTTCTCTTTTTTCTTCTAATCACTCTCTTTCTGGTATATATCAGAAATTACCTGTAATGGTGTGTATGTATCTACATTTATCACTTCTTTTCTTTTGTTTCTTTTTCTTCTTATCACTCTGTATCTGCTATCCAATTTTACCTGTAATGGGGTGTATCTTGACCAATCATTCTAATTTTTCTTTCAGTGGCTATTGCATGGCTTGTGTATTTTCTTTCTAAGAAAATGTACGTTCTTGTTGAAAATGAAAAAGCTAGTATTGTTTGAAGGTTAATAATTTCACATCCCCTGATATGCTTTGATATAATTTGTAGGGAAGAGGACACTCACAGCAACATATATAGTGTTCCATATATAAATTTGCCAGCCCTGAGGGTTGAGAATATTTCAGATTTAAATTTGGATATCATGGAGCAGCAGAACATTGAAGAAGATTCGAAAAGAATGCAGCTGCAGAATGTTGAGAAACAGTTTGAAACCACGGAGCATCGGAATGTTGAGGAACATTTGGAAACCATAGAGCTGCACAATGATTTCATGCAACCACAGAATATGTTCATGGAAGTGCAGAATCACCAAGAACATTTGGATATCATGAAACTATTGCAGAATACTGCCATAGAATTGGAAAGGCAGAACGCTCTACTGTATTTGGAAAGCATGGCGCTGGAGAATATTCTCCTGGAGGAGCAGAATGTTCGAAAAAAATTGATAGCCATGGAACTACTGAAAAGAATAATGGAGAAGCATTATGGTCAAGAACGTTCAGAAACCATGGGGCAGCAGCAGAATGATGAAGTATATTTAACTACCTCGGAGCCGCAGAATGTTCAGAAACTTTTCTTTACCAAGGAGCAGGAGAAGGTTCAAGGACATTTGGTTACCGTGGAGCCGCTGGAGCAGCAATATTTTCAGATGGATCAGCAGAATGATGAATATCCTTTGTTAAGCATGGAGCAGCAACATCATCTCATTGATATCTTAACCGTGGAGGAGCAGAATGTTTTAGCAACCATGAAGCTGAAAAATGTGACAGAACAATTTGCGATCATGGAGCTGCAAAATGTGCAAGGAAATTTTGCAGCCAAGGAAGAGCAGAATGTTCAAGAACATTCGGACATCATGAAACTGAAGAATGTTCTCATGGAAATAAAGAATACTCTCATGGAAGAGCAAAATGACCGAGAAGAACATTTGGATTACATGAAACTGCAGAAAATTTTCATGGAATTCCAGAACATTGTCACTGAAGGTCAGAATGCTCCAGAATGTTTAGAAATCATGACATTACAGAATATTCCAGTGGAGGAGCAGAATGTGGCAGAACAATTGGCAACAGCGAAGCAGCAGAAAGTGTCAGCAACCGTGAAACAGAAAAATGTGGCAGAAAAATCGCGAAGGCTGAAGCTACAGACAGGTCGTCTTCGTGGATTATTTCAGAAGGCACAAGACCCTTGGAATATCAAGAAACAACTACAAGAACATGATCTAAAAAGAGGTTCTTGTTGCCTGTGATCAAAGCTACTTCTGCTGAGATTAAAGAAGGAATTGAAGTTGTGGACACCAACAATGAGCAACTCTCATTCTCACCAAACACTCAAATTCTCATATTTCAACGATTAACTGGTTCCATGATTTTTTCCGGAGAAGGAACTTAAGGTTAGGTGATGTAGTTGGTCTTTACTGGGATATTTCCAGAATGTGCTTTAATTTTTCTGTTCTTATAGTAGGCGCTAAGAAATGAGTGAAAGTTATGCAGAAATTTTCATGTTTTATTTTTTATCCACAACTTTATTACAGAACACAATTTTGGATGACCAGATTTGTGGCAATACTTGTTTTTACGAAATTAACACGATCAATTTATAAGCGAATAGAGTTACCATTACAAATTAACTTGTGTCGAAGTTTTTGTCAACCAGTTAACGTACTTGTATAATTTGACGATTGACAGGAACGAAGTATTGACTTGATAAGGGTTGAAAATTGGTTTCAATGAAAAATCTTGCCCTTTACGACTTGATATTTTCCTTGCCGTGAGTTTAATTCACTGAAAACTCGATGATAATTACTTGTCTGATGCATGCATTTGAAGATACACGAATAGTGTTATAGTATTTATATATTGGACAGTTTCAACTGCAACACTAGCAATTCATTTAGTGAAGATCTTATATGTGGGAAACAGACAAAACTATGATGATTATATGTTTTGGATTGCTTAGTTATAAGATAAGACGGTGTTGGTTATATATTCTTTCATATATATGGGTTATAATCATGGTTATTGAGAGATTGTGGTTCTATATGGTTATATGACATTAGTCTTACACATAAGATCTTAGACACCACTTTTACACCAAAACCTTAAGGCAATGTTGTTATGGATCTTTATTTTTATATAGTGTTTAACTTTGTCTTTTCTATCCAATGTGGGACTTTTTGACTCACACTTGGATTTTTCCCAACAGATTAAAATATATCCATACCTACTAAAATTGAATGATTATATGTTTAAAAAGAAAGAGGCTCTTGCATGAAAAAACTTATTAACTTTTTATTGTTGTATTCATGTCATCAACAATACAATTTATAGACTTGCAATTTCCGTCTATTGTACTCCCAGCAGCTATAAACGATTAGTGCATTAACCACCCAACGACTATAAACCACTAGTATACTAATTACCAAGAACAGTTATAACATAAAGTTTATTCTATTTAAGTTTACCTAACAAAAATTCCCCATGCTTCTTTTATTCTCCATCTTTGTTCCTTTATTCTTCATCTTGGATTCTCACATTGTGCTTGTCCATTTCATGAATTTTCAAGTTCTTCGCTTTCTTCATGGTTAACTTCGCTTTCACTTTGTTCGTGGTCGACCTGTACTTCGCTTTTCCCGTGGCTAACATAGATAGTTCCCACGTGTTGTTGCGTTCTATAGAAGCAATCTCCTCGTCCATTGCCTTCTTCAATTTATCATTTATCATGGCTTCTTCAAAACTAACATCTTCAAAATCTGCCAAAAGGCACACAACATGTACCTCGTTAGTTGTATTATATATGTCTTGTAGGCTCCCAGTTTTAGCCTGCAATGGTTCTTCTTCCTCATTAGAGACTCTTGTTGTCTTGCTGGAACATTAGCCAAACTTCTTCTTTCAGTTGCCGAAGATTTCATATATTTCTTGTTCAATGTTAACCGAGAAATACATTTAAAATATGAAATAAACTTAACAAAATTTGGTTAAAAGGATTAAATTTACGAAGTTCTAAAGTTGAGGGACTAAATTGAGTTAAAGTTTCTAAGAGGGACTAATTCCAATTTTCTCTAGAAGTTTAGAGACCAAAAACATATTTAACCCTTCTAAATTTGATCTGAACAAGGATGCTAAGGAGGAGACTTAATTGATGACTAAGTTTTCCTTCTATTTATGTTGTACGTGTTTTGACTCTGCATTAAAAATATGATGTACGACTCTCTCTCTCTATGTATGAAAATTATTATTTTTGTCAAGCTTCTTATGTAATTCGTACATTGTTTCAAAAATAAGTTCTCAGCCCAATAATTCATAGCCTAGTATTTAACACACCCTTCCACCCAATTTGTTTTACACACCTACCTTTAATCCCAACATTTCTCAACCCAATCCGACACTATGTTCTCCATTCTCTGACCCTCATCCCTCTTTGCCTACACCATGTACCCTACCTACCCAAACAAGTTCACTATCTGCAATAGAATCACAACCTCTTTGTCGTTACACTCATCCTCATCAATGTCCTCTTTACCTTGATGACAATGAATGTCATGCTTTCACTATTAATTCAATTCCTACTTCAACGTCCTCTCTCCATTCATCTTCAACCGTACCTTATCCTCTTTACTCTTCTCTTGATTATTCTCATCTTTCTCCTTCTTACTTTCACTCATGAGTTTGTCCATGAAATTGCCATCAAATTCTGTTGGCAAGAGACCATGAAGGTTGAGATACAAGCCCTTATTTCCAATCGCACAGGGATATATATAGTTCACACCCCACCTCATGTGTGCCCCATTGGTTACAAGTGGGTATACAAAATTAAGTGCAACTGTGACGGTAATATTGAACGATATTGAACGATACAAGACACGGTTAGTTGCAAAATGCTACTCTCAGATTGAAGGTATTGATTATCTCGAGATTTTCTCTCATGTTAAAATTACCACCATTTGTGTTGTTCTGACCATTACTTCCGCTCATAATTGGCATATGCAACAACTTGATATCAACAATGCCTTCCTTTATGACAATCTCACAAAAGATGTGTATGTTTATTCCTCAAGGTATCACTGATTATTCCTCGTTGTGTAAATTGAAGAAATCTCTATATGGATTGAAGAAAGCTAGCCGTCAATGGTTTACCAAATTATCCAATTTATTACTCTCCTCTATTATAAGCAATCATATGCTCACCATAGTCTCTTTCCTAAAGCTACCAACTCATCTTTTACTACATTGATTTTTTATGTTGGTGACATTGTCTTAGTTAGAAATTTGATTACGATTATTGACCAGATTAAACATTTTCTATGTTCTCATTTTCAAATCAAAGATCTTTGTAAATTGAAGTATTTTATGGCTAAGAGGTTGCTTACCCTTCTTCTAGTATCCCTTTATGCCATCGCAAATATTGCTTACAGTTAATTGTTGATGGAGCTCTTTTCAATTCCAAACCATGTTCTACACCCTAGACAATTCTTTGCACCTCCATCAAGATTGCACCACTTCGCTTGTCAATCCTTTACCTTTTCGACGCTTGGTTGGTCGCCTCATATATCTCACCAGTACCCGTCCAAACATTGTTTTTGCCACTCAACAACTTGATCAATTAATTGTTTCCCTACTCAATCACATATTCAAGTTGCCTTGCATGTTGTTCGTTATCTCAAGACTTGTCCCGTAAAGGGCCTCTTTTTTAGTAGAACTTCATCCTCTCACTTACTTGGTTTTAGTGATGCTAATTAAGTTCCATCATTGTTTACTTTTTTTTTTATTGACAACTCCTTGATTTCATGGAAAATAAAAAAAAAAAACAATCAACAATCTCTTATTCATTTGCTAAGGGTGAATATCAAACTCTTGCATTTGCTACTTGTGAGCTCCAATGGTTGGTATATTTACTCCGTGTTTTATAAGCTCCTTTTGATAAGTGCCTTATTTTGTATTATAACAGTCAAAGTTCTCTTTACATATCTGTTTATTTACATCTGTTTATTCCGTGTTTCATGAAAGAACTATATACTTAGAAATTAACTAGCACTTGGTTGGAGAAAAATTATTTTTTGTCTCATGAAACATCTTCCGGTTTGCTCTTGTCATCAACTAGCATACTTTTTTACTAAAGTTTTACTTCCAAAATGTTTCATTACAATATTTTCAAACTCAAGCTTCATGATTTATTTGAACCTCCAACCTGTGGGGCTAAAAGAAATACAAGATAATCATGTAGTCTACAATAGCACAATCAACCTTAATTTTATGAGAAATTTTACAGTTGTATTCTGTAATGAAATTTGTTTTCTATTTCAAAAAAAAAGGCATCTATTTTTTGACATGTTATTTCTTCACAAATTATCCTACCATGACTATTTTTTAACGCTTGGAGACAAATATTTTCACGTCAAAAAAGTACTTTTTTAGTTAATGACCACAAATTTTTGTTTGTATAAATTTACGTAACAATAAACAGTTTTTGAAAAGGGTGTCTTTTTTAATTAAAAAATGGCTAGCTAGGTGGAAGAAAGAAAAGAGTATGAAAATAGCAACCCCTCTCAAAATGATTGAAATCTAATACTATATACAATTCTAAACTAACAAATGGCAAGTTTCTCTATAAATTAATATATCTGACCCACTTCATTTCAAAATTTTCATTCTACAAAAGGTAAAATGGCTAACGTGTCAATCAACCACGATTTTCAGCGTTTTATAAAAAATTCAAAATGCATTTATTATCACCTTCAAAAAGTTTCTCTCTCTCTTTCTCTCTCTGTCTCTCTTTTCTTCTCCTCTCTTTCACAGTCAACACTCTTCATCTTCTTCTCAACCTTCCTCTTTTCTCTGGTTTTCTCACCACATTCAACAACTCTTCATCTTCCTCTTTTCAGCTCTTTGATAACCCCAGAAGTCGATTTTATTTTCAGTTATCTCAACCGAACAACTCATCCTCTTCTTATATTTGGCCAGATCTAACTTCTTCATCACTTTTTTTACAGGTTTAAACGGAGAAATATTTTTTGTTTTAAGTTTTCTTTAGCCAACAACTCATTTTCTGCTTATATTTTGTCAGATCTAACTTCTTCATCACTTTTTTTACAGGTTTAAACGGAGAAATATTTTTTGTTTCAAGTTTTCTTTAGCCAACAACTCATTTTCTGCTTATATATTGTCAGATCTAACTTCTTCATCACTTTTTTTACAGGTTTATACGGAGAAATATAATTTGTTTTGAGTTTTCAGCCAACAACTCATTT
>Ga0209589_1012559_pt1 | contig 11450 bp, 6 predicted proteins | sample CowpeawhiteBW_FD_187525 | JGI IMG/M metagenome (GOLD analysis project Ga0209589, IMG submission 187525) | Root nodule microbial communities of legume samples collected from California USA - Cow pea white BW (SPAdes) (version 2) | ecosystem: Host-associated > Plants > Roots > Nodule | place: USA...
ATTATTAATTTAATATAAAATCAGTTACCGATAGAGAAAAATTATTAGTGAAAATTAAATGAACGATTAGAAAATAAAATATGAAACAAATACATTTAAAAGTATTTTATTGAAGAGATGAAATAAAATAAAATCAAAAAAGTAAATAAAAAATTTAAATAGAGATTAAATGAATAGAATCTCCAAAAAAAAAAAAAAAAACTCAGTAAATTTTATGATTTCTGAAATTATTTTTCATTCTGTGTCACCAAGTAACAAAAACTAATTTCATCCTTTTCTATTCTTTTAATTTCTTCTCAACCCAACACCAATCATAAAGTGATTGCAAGCAAAGAGGAGCACTGTTTAATGATTAGACGTTTTATTTTAAGGATAAGCATTGTTTGGATGAAAAATCTCCAAAACTTAATCAACTACCACAGCATTGGACATGTTTTGAAAGATAAATCCAAAACATTATAGATGTTAATGTCAACAGGAACACATCAAAATAAGTCAGAATGTGTAGAATATTCTTTCTTATTCCCCTTGTTTTAGGTAGAAAACCCAACATATATGATATATCTAAGTTTTTAGCCTGTCACTGTTTCAAAAGACTCCAAAATCTCAGACTGAAATGAAAAGAAAATGTACTTTTCACAACAAACAAATTATAAGTCCTTGAATTTTAAATAAACTTTTATTAGACTTAGTTATGTATGCATCTTCACGATAGTGAACATAAATGGACAACAAATATTATCTACTTTAATATTAAGATATCAATGAGTACGATAAATTAGTAGAATTAAAATTTATTAAATAACATATGTGCTAAGACATGTCCACATCTTCTCACACTATATTCTTTCTAATCAGTTGAAATTTAATATTTGTATTAATTTTGACTATACGTATTTAAATTTTTTTTTTTAATTTAAAGTGAGCTTCATCCTGTACAATTACACTTATATCTTGTTAAAGTTCATTTTTTTTCCTTCTCAAATTCAATATAATATTATAAATAAAGTAAAATAAAAATATAATTTATATAAGAAAAATCATTCATTGACACTAAAAAAGGTGTATTAACATCTAATATACGCTTAGAGAAATAATAAAAATAATAAATTTATAGGTTATATATATATATATATATATATATATATATTTTTTTTTTTTTTTAATATTGTTATATGAAAAAGTAAGATAGTTGAAAAAATAATACCTGAATTTAAATATAATTTTTTTCAACCACTTTTTTATTTACTGATTTGTTTTTCTTTACCATTTTATCGATGATTTTTGTAGATGGCAGTTTTTAATATAAACCTCAATTTTATTTATTCTTCAACTTTTACATTCATGCTAAGCACTTTAAAATCACATCTCTATCCTTCTTATCATTCAAAATATCCATCATCTTTATTCTTATTAATAATTTGTTATTTCTCTTTTTATTATTTTTATATTTTAATTTTAATATGATTTTTTTAGTTCTTATGAAAGTATTTGCTTATTAAATATCTAATGATTTCTAATTGTCGCGTTATATACTTTCCTAAAAATCAAGATTATTTTAATATAATATTTTAAATTAATATGAATATATGTATATTTTCAGACTCATTTAATTAAAATAAAAATATATTCTCTATTAAGATAAATAAAATAATAATTTTTTATATTTTTCAATAATTTAATTTTAACATTACATTTTCATTACAAATAATATACAACTTAGACGTTTCTAAAACTTTTTCAATTGATAATTTACAATTTTGAAAGATTGTAAAATCATTTATTTTCTAGTCTCATAACATGAATTTATCTCTAAAAATAAAAGTGATGAATATGATTTATATTTATAGAATTATCAATTATAATATATTTAAATTATTTTTGTGTATAACAATTACCATTATTTTTTCATTACATGATTTAAAACTAATATAAAATCATTTTATTCATAATATATTTATATCGTTTTTGTCACTTACCACTCTTCACTCTTAACATATAAAATGATATATATATATATATATATATATATATACACACTCAAACTCTTATTTTATACGGTATGGATTTAAAAGAATAAAAAACTAGACTAATTTTTTCTTATTGAAATGGGTTAATAAAAATTATTCTAAAATGATTTTATTTTAACTTAAGAAGATAAATATCTGAGGTAATTTCAAAAAACTGTTTGTTATTATTTTACTTGTACACATTTAATGTCTTTTAATGTCTTGATTTGCATTATTGTATATATCTTTTACCATACAAGAAAATTATTAAATAAGTTACTAAAATTTTAACTATTTCCTATCCATGATTCTAACTTGGTATCTAATTTTAAATTATAAACTAATTTAGACATTAATATTAATATTTCCATAGTTAAAATTTTGGTAACTAATATTAAAGATTAATTTATATTCTAATTCACAAAATAATTATAATTTTTTATTTATAATAAAAAATATTTTAACTATCAATATTTTTAATTTATAATATGATATTTAAATTATTTAATATATTGATTAACGTTTTTTGTCTCTAAAATTAGTTATTATTTAATGATTTTTTTTTTGGGATATTGATATTAACTTGTGCTATTTTTACATTTTAACCTTCAGACAAATATTAACTTATTATGTGAGACATATATTCATACCTTAAATAAGACCTCAATATGATACTTGAGATTTGAAACTTATAAAGCATATGTTTTATTTTTAGAGAAATAACAATCGATTCTGAATTTTGAAACTTACTTTTATTTTGACTATAGTAGAACTTTATGATTCAAAATTCACACTGCGAAGTCGAGTTTTATATTTATTTTTACTCTTATATTATATAATTTTTACCATTTTTTTTTAATTTATGCCAGTTGAATCATGATTTAATCACATCTCACTATTGTAAGGAAGACTTTGATAGGTTGAATAACTAATTTAGAGTTTAGGGATTAAATTTAAAAAACTTGCACCAAAATAATCCTAGTAAGAAAGTGTTAATAACTTAGTTATATTAATATTAACTCTTAATTTTGCACATAATTTCCACGTTTAAATGTGAGCGTGTATTTTGCAGCCCCTCATCTATTAGAAGACTTGACCCAAGAGGACAATCACTACTCTGAAACCGTATCCAACATTCTCCAAAACCAGTCCAGCCGGTGGCCCACATCGCCCACCTCCGTTGGCTACATCACATACTCCACGCATTCAGCTTTCACAAAGTGGAGCAGCCGCGCCAGCCACCTCTTCCACCCGGCGGTGGACGGCCCCAGCCAGTGGCTCCTCAAGTACATTCTCTTCACCGTCCCCTATCTACACGCCAAGAACCCCGCCGACACTTCCCCCCAAACCGCCGCCGACCCCAAGCTGCGCGGCAAGGGAACGCCGCAGGACGAGCTGAGCGCCAACCACGTGCTCGCGGAGCGCCGGCGCCGCGAGAAGCTGAACGAGCGGTTCGTAATCCTGCGGTCACTGGTCCCCTTCGTCACCAAAATGGACAAGGCATCCATTCTGGGTGACACCATCGAGTATGTGAAGCAGCTGCGGCGGAAGATCCAGGAGCTGGAGGCGCGTAACCGCCACACTGAGGCGGAACACCGTTCCAAGCTCCCAGAGGTGATTCTAGAATGAAGAAAAACAAGGACATTATCCCTATTAGAATTAATAAAGTTTATATATTTTGGTGACATGATTTGTTGATGCGTTAACAAATGTGGATAGGTGACGGTTCAAAGGACGAGCAGCAATTCGAGCAAGGAGCAGCAGAGGAGTGGGGTGACGGTGATGGAGAAGAGGAAGGTGAGGATCGTGGAAGGGGTGGCGGCGAAGGCGACGGCGGTGGAGGCTGAGACGGCAACATCAGTGCAAGTTTCGATCATTGAGAGCGACGCACTGTTGGAGATCGAGTGCGTCCACAGAGAAGGGTTGCTTCTTGATGTGATGCAGATGCTGAGGGAGGTGAGAATAGAGGTTATTGGGGTGCAGTCATCACTTAGCAATGGCGTGTTCATGGCGGAGTTGAGGGCTAAGGTGAAGGAACATGCGAACGGGAAGAAGGTGAGCATTGTGGAAGTGAAGAAGGCCCTTAACCAAATCATTCCCCATCCTCTCCACTGAATACCACTCTTCTAATTTTCATGCCTTAATTAACTTTATGGATTAACTTCTCTTTAATTATTTTTTTCTTGTAATATCTAATCACAATGGCTTAATGTGTATCTAAGATTGATTGAAGCCAAATGTGATCCCCATAAGCATTCTCAGAAAGCCTGATCAACAAAAACAAACTAGGAACCACTGCTCTCATTAGAGTTTTAGTTATTATTACTTAAACTAGTTCACATTCTATTTAGTGTGATAATAATTATGTATGATCTAACAATAATCTAGGATATTATTTTACATTATATTTCTAAGAATATTCGCAATGAAGGTGTTCTTTCTTCCTCTAGTACTACGCTTCAAAACAACCAACCACCGAATCCATACTTAAGTTTTCTGTAAGCTTTGTTGCTGTTGATTGATTTCTTTTAATCTCTTTAAATATTCTGAATATGAAGATTGGATTATTTTTTATGAATTTATAATTTCGATATATATTCTATATAGCCTTACTAAAATTAATTTGGACCGTGTTTTATTTTTTATTCCATATATATAAAATTAAAACCAAAAATTGTAGACAATAATACCATTAATTTAAAATTTTAAAAGGATAAAAATAGTTAAATCAATGGTGTTATTTCCTATTTTTAAATTTTTAAGAGGCAATTTTAAACCAACTCTAACTCGAAACTAAAAATATTTAATAAAAATATAAATTTTAATAAGAATATCGATATAATATTTATATACAAATTAAATTTTATTTTAATTTGGAGAGGAACCAAAGTGTTAAATTTTAAAAAAAAAGAAGATCAAATTGAAAAAGAATTACGAATATTAAGACCAAATTGAATATAAAAAACAGACTTTGACATGTGGCATGATATTAGCTTGACACGTGAAATATTTTTTTAAATAAAATAAATTATAAAAAAATAAAAAAACAATCACAAAAATGACACGTGGCATGATATAAGCTTGATACATGAACTTTTTTTAAAATAAAAAAAAATAAAAAATAAAGATTAAAAAAAATTAAAAAAATTACAAAATGACACGTGGAAGTTACTGTTCATTATTTGTTAACTATTTTAACCGTATTAGTAAAAACAACCAAATTGAATAAAATTAATGAATATTAGGACCAAATTGAAAACAAAATAAATAGTAGGACCAAATTGAAAAAACCAAACAAAAATTAGGACCAAATCATTATTTAAGCCTAATAGCTAATTAGAATTATAGATTTGTACTTCTACACTTTCGGAATAAATATGAAGCATTATGCATCTATTAACAAAGGAATAAAGTAGAATAATAGACTTACAGAAAAAACAAGAATAAAAGAAGAAGAAACAAACATGAAACTTGGAAGAAGTCTTGTGCATATATAGTTAGACCATGAGATTGCTTTTAAAAGAATAATTTAATTTTCTCATACCTTTTGTCTTTTTTATTTAAAGAAGCATTAACGTGTTTTCATTTACCTGTATATATCATCATATCTTTGTACTATCTCAACCTAAAACCATGAGAATTGAAATTATTCTATTTTTAGTGTTTGTCTGCATTAAGGTAAAATAAAAAAGTTGTGAGATCCACGTATGGTTACGTTTGTTATGTTTTTCTTTAAATTTAGCTTTAATTGCATGTTCAATATTCTCCAATGAAAGTCTTTGTTTATCATTTCATTTCAAACTTTTATCACATAAATCTTTTTTTTTCCTCAACAAACCAAAACATAGAATAACATTATAATATAGTTGTGCATTCGAGATAAAACTTCAAAGAGGATTGTTTAGTACACGTGAAAAATACTTTACTTCTATCTTCTTTGAGCCTTTGTTCTAGCTACTTGAGTCATTTCTTTCCTTCTTACGTACCATATTGATGTTACAACAATCCTCTTTCATCTTCCTTATCTCAATGTCAACAAGTAGTGTGATTGATGGAAAAAAATATTTAAAAAAAAACTTAAACACTGACTATGCTTAAAATATATAATAATTAGGGGTGAGAAAAAACTGTTTTGCTAATCTGATTTTTTTTTTCTCTATTTTGATCTATTAATGGTTCATTTTATTAGATATGCTTTTATTCCTAATTTGTATTTTATAATTTTACCATATCAGATATCTCTTTTACTTGTGCATATTTTTTAAATTTTGAAAAATCAAAATTTTAAATGTGTACTTCTATGAACACTAAGATAAAAAAACACAATATATAGATAATTATAGAACAATACAATTGAAGTTAAGAGGTCAAGTTTAATCCAAACATCTTAATCAGCATCACCTCTCTCATGTATATATTTATATAGTTTATCTTAAACAATATAAAAGCCAAAACTCATCTACTGTTCTATTGTCAAACCTTGAGTCAAACTATAGATTGTCGATCTAGTTATCACTTTCTTCCCTGCGAATATGACCTTGTTGCATTACAACTGATTCCGTATATTTGCAGGAAAAGTTGGTTCCTTTACTTGGACCATCAACAGCAACCACGAAGGATCATTTACCACTTCCATTCGTTGATCAAATGTTGAAGAGACTAGTTGGTCAAGCATACTATTGTTTCCTTGATGCGTATTCTAGCCATAATAGCAGTAGACCCTCAAGACCAAGAAAAAACTGTTAGAAATATTAATATAATTTTAAAAAAATTTAAAATGAATATTGTTGTTACTGGGGTTTTAATACAATGTTAATTCCAGAGTTAAATTCTATTTATGTATAAACAGGTTTTTATTCTTTTCATTGATTTGAAATTATTTTTGGTTTAAATCAGTTTGATGACCATTTACTCTTGTGTCTCCTTTTTTCACCTATAAAAAACACCTAGTTTCATGAGGAATACACACAACAAACACTAGAGTTCTTCCTTTCAAAAGTGTTTTTCTTTTCCTTCTCTATATTATCTCTCAAAAACAATGGTGTTCATAAAGTTCAGAGATCCTTTGCTGCACTCGATCGATCTGATGGGTTTGTTGTATCTTGGGGGAGGAACGCATAACATTAAGTATTGAGGAAAGGGGGGGGGGGGGGGGGGGCGTTTTCTCTCTAAGGATAGCGCTCTACGTGCCTCAATCCAAGCTTACTATATCCTTATCTCATTTACATATTTACATTATCTTTATATTGTTATTGTTTGTTATAAGAACAATTTGGCTTGATCATCTCTTTTATCCATATTTCTATCTTGTTTCTGGTTTATCATTATTTTATTTTCAACTATTTGCTAACAAAAACAACATTCACATGTCATTAGATTCTATCTTTGGAGAGTGTGGGTGTACTTAGGGTTAAAAGAGATGGGAAAGTTGTTTGTGTTATAAAAATGTTCACAGTGTTATTCTTTGGTTGTTATTAGACAATGGTCCAGGTTTTTCTCTGATTTTGGAGTTTCTATGTTATATTCTTGTGTTGGTCTTATTTCTCTATTGGTAGGATGATTTTCAAGGGTAAAGACGGTGATGTTCTTCGTGATTCCACGTTTTTCCCATCAATGAAGAAGTTGAATTTGTGTTGTTTTCATTTTCACATGTATAGCTTCCCTTTTATCACTTTTTTTAAAAAATCTATTATTTTATTTTTCATCAATATAACTATTTTTAAAAAAAAGTCTAAGACTAAAAATAAACTATGAGAATCTAATTAAATATTGACGGATGTAATTACTAAAAAGAAAATCTATGATAATCAAGTTACAATTAAAAATGGGTTATGAAAAAAACACATAATTGTTAAACTTTCCTTTTATGTTCATAAAAAAATTATTGTACAAAAAGACTATATATATATATATTGTTGGGAATAGTCTAAGTGTAAGTCAAAAGTCTCACATTGGATAGAGAAGACAAAGATAAATACTATATAAGATCAAAGGTCAATAACACAATTGCTTTAAAGTTTTGCGGTAAAAGTGGTATCAAATATCTTATATGTGTAAGACTAATGTCTCATATATATAAAACCACAATCTCTCAATAACTTATATGAATATGTTGGGTATTGGGCTCCCTTACTATGTGGAGAAAAGGCCCAAAATTTGAGAAGCTCATGTCTCACTTAACCTAGTGGAGAGGGGGCTATAAAATAAATAGAGAGACAGAACAATACAGTCAGAACACACTGAAAGCCCTAACACATAGAGGTAGAGGAAAAATTCTGTTCACGTTTTTTCATAGAGTTGTCGCCGTAAATTCGGCACTGCGGGTTTGTTCACCGTTGGATCGCGCTTAAATTTTTACAGCAGGTTCGGAACTCATTGCTCTTCAATCTGACCGGTTGGATCGTTGATACGAGGTCTGAGTTGGGAGATATTAATTTCGCACTGCAGCAGTGATTTTTAGAGGTTTTCCTCTCTTGTTCTTCTCTATTTGAAAGCTTTGTTGCTTTGTTATTTTGTTATTTGGTTGGGTGTTGGCACTAATTTTTGCTATTGATTGAGACTTTTTTGTACTCTTGTTGATCATAGTGAAGCTATTTCTTTGGTATAGACGACTTGTGGTTTTTACCCTTGATTTGAGGGGTTTTCCACGTTAAAAATCTTAGTGCCTTTATTTGTGCTTTTGGTGATTTATTATTGCTGCTCTTTGATTATTGCTCCTCATAGATTCTTGCAAGTTAGGGGAAATTATATCCGCTGCATTCTATGGTATATTGTTTGTGTTATTGTTTTTCTCCATCAGAGTGGCATCAGAGCTCTTGGTTGGGCTATATTTACTTGTTTGAATGATGGAGGCAAATGCAAAGATGGTTGCTTTGAATGGTACAAATTATCATTTGTGGAAGGGCAAGATGAAAGATTTATTATTTGTCAAGAATTAATTGCATCTTCTGGTCTTTACTACACAGAAGCCAGATTCTATGTCTGAAGAAGAATGGGACTTTGAGCACCAATAGGTATGTGGTTTTATTCGGCAATATGTTGAAGAAAATGTTTATAATCATATTGCTAATGAGACACATGCCATAGCTTTGTGGGAGAAGATTGAGTCTTTGTATGCTTCTATGTTGGGCAATAATAAATTATATTTGTTAAATTGCTTGATGAATTTGAGATACAGGGAGAATTCTTCTATTTCTAATCACTTAAATGAGTTTCAAGGGCTCCTAGATCAATTGTCGGGAATGGGCATAAAGTTTGATGACGAAGTTATGGGATTATGGTTGCTTAATACTCTACCAGAGTCTTGGGAGGTATTTCGGGTTTCAATTACGAACTTTGTCTCGAATGGTGTTGTTTCTTTTCAGATGGCAAAGAGCGGTGCTCTTAATGAAGAGATGAGAAGGAAGGCACATGGTTCTTCATCTCAGTTTGAGATGCTTGTTACAGAAGCTAGGGGGAGAAGTCAGAAAAAGGAACATAAAGGTGGTAGAGAAAAGAGTAGGAGCAAGTCCAAGTCAAGATACAAGAATTTAGAGTGCCATTTTTGTCATAAAACTGGGCACATTCAGAAATACTATTTTACGTGGAAAAAGGAGAACAAAGACAAGAAGGGCAAACAGAGAGAGAATGACCATGATGATGATCGTGTCACTACTGCTATAGATGGTGATCTTGTTCTTCTTAGTGACTTTGAGTCCGTTAATATTGTATCTGATGAGAGCATGTGGATTATTGATAGTGGTGCTACACTGCATGTTATACCTAGGAAGGAGTTCTTCACATCTTACACTTCTGGTGATTTTGGAGTGTTGAAGATGGGTAATGATGGTGAGTCTAAAGTGATTGGTGTTGGTGATGTTTGCCTGCAAACCAACATGGGAGTGCAGTTGTTGCTTAAAGGAGTCAAACACGCTCCGGATGTCCGTTTTAATTTAATCTCTATGTAGTTGCTTGATGATTGTGGTTATGAAAATCACTTTGGTTCTAGTAAATGGAAGCTCACTAAAGGTAACTTGGTTATGGCTAGAGGGGAGAAACAATCTAAATTGTACTGGATTAAAGCTTTGGTTGATAAAGACAGTATGAATGCTATGTATATGGAGGCATCTTTGTGGCACCGGAGGCTTGGTCATATAAGTGAGAAAGGGCTTAACTGCTTAGCTAAAAAGGATGTGCTTATGGGATTGAGAAATGCAGAATTAGAGAAATGTTCTCATTGCATGGCTGGTAAACAAACCAGAGTATCTTTTAAGAAGCATCCTCCCTCAAGGAAGTCAAAATTGTTTGAATTGGTGCATTCTGATGTTAGTGGCCCATTAAAGGTAAATTCATTTAGTGGTGCACTTTACTTTATTACTTTTATTGATGATTATTCCAGGAAGCTATGGGTCTATGCTCTAAAGCGAAAAGGTTAAGTACTTGAAAAGTTCAAGGAATTTCATGCTATGGTTGAGAGGCAATCAGGCAAGAAGCTGAAATGCATCCGTAGTGATAATGGTGGTGAGTACCGTGGACCTTTTGATGTTTATTGCAGGCAGCATGGTATTAGACACGAGAAGACTCCTCCTAAAACTCCTCAGTTGAATGGTATAGCGGAGAGGATGAACAGGACCTTGGTTGAAAGGGTTACATGTATGCTTTCAGAAGCAAAGTTGCCTAAGCACTTTTGGGGAGAGGCATTGCTTGCATCTGTGCATGTTATTAATCTCAGTCCCGCAGTTGCTTTGAATACTGAGGTGCCAAACAAAATTTGGTTTGGTAAGAATGTTAGCTATGATCATTTGCGTGTCTTTGATTGCAGGGCATTTGTTCATGTTCCTAAGGATGAAAAATCCTAGATAAAAAGACAAGGCAATGTATCTTTATTCGCTATGGTGAGGATGAATTTGGCTACAGGTTTTATGATCTTGTTGAGAAGAAGCTTGTTAGAAGCTGTGATGTACAATTCATGAAAGACCAGACCATTGAAGACATTGATAAGGTGAAGAAGACCACACCCGAGAAGACATTGTCCGCTCACAATTTGGAGAATGTTGAAACGGAAGCTCAAGACAATGAGCAACATGGTGATGTTGATGATCAACAGGTTGGAAGTGGAGTAGAGGTTCCAATTGACGATGCTCAAGAGGAACATGATGATGATGATCTTGGTGATATACCTGAATCACCTCAAGTTCAACTCAGGAGGTCTAATAGACAGAAACAACCTTTTACAAGGTATTCTTGTCATGAGTACATAACCTTGACTGATGATGGAGAACCTGAGTGTTTTGAAGAGACAAAGTTCATTGCTATTACTGAAGCATGCAAGGAGTTGTTATGGTTGAAGAAATTCTTGCAGGAGCTTGGTTTTAGGCAAGATAACTATTCATTGTTCGTTGATAGCCAAAGTGCTATCCATCTTGGTAAGAATCCAACTTTTCATTCTAGATCCAAACATAT
>Ga0209589_1012563_pt1 | contig 11440 bp, 9 predicted proteins | sample CowpeawhiteBW_FD_187525 | JGI IMG/M metagenome (GOLD analysis project Ga0209589, IMG submission 187525) | Root nodule microbial communities of legume samples collected from California USA - Cow pea white BW (SPAdes) (version 2) | ecosystem: Host-associated > Plants > Roots > Nodule | place: USA...
TATATATATATATATATATATTTATTTATCTAAATTTAAAGTTTTATTTTTTTAATTTAAATTATTTTTTAATTTTTTATTTAGCATTTTGTTTACTTATTTTTTATTTTTTAAAGTAATATTTCTTTTAAATTTATATATTTAATAATTTTGAATATTTTTAATACGTGCTTTAAAAAATAAAATAAAATAAAAGTTAGAAAATATAAATTTTAAAAATATTTAAAATAGAATTAATTTTTTGACTTCCAGAAGTCGACTTTTGGTAATGATTTTTGATTTCCGGAAGTGGACTTCCGGTGATATATTTTGACTTCCGGAAGTCGACTTCTGGTGATATATTTTGACTTTCGGAAGTCGACTTCTGGTTATATATTTTGACTTCCGAAAGTCGAGTTCCGGTGATATATTTTGACTTCCGGAAATCATATATTTTGACTTTCGGAAGTCGACATCCAGAAGTAATTTTGGGGGTGTGATGTCCGTGAGTTTCCTTAAATGGTCAAAGAGTTTTTTTGGGAATTTAAAGAAATTTTGGAAGGGTAGAAGAAATGCTTGGAGGTGTAGGAAGAAAGACCCAAACTTCACTCCTTTCACAACTCGTCCATGGAATCTGTACCTTCTGGCAGTGGCAGATTATATATGGAGCAAGGAGGGGAACTAAATTGAGACTAAATCATAACCAAATTGAGACTAAATCAACTTGAGGACCAACTTACATTTTTGGAAACAAAAACCAAAATAGTAATTAAAACAAATATTTATTAAAATATTTTTTATTTTATTTCTCATTGTCTTTTTAGGTTTTCACAAACTTGTACTCATCTTTCAGTCTCATATGTTTTCTTTTTGTTTTTGAAGAAAAAAAGAAGTTAGACACAAACTCATTACTTTTGCTCTCATTTATCATTTGTTATCTTCCTTCCTTGAAAAAAAAGGTAATTGTCTTGTCTCACTTGATAATGAACTATTAGTTTAATAGTTATTAATATTATTTTTTATTTCATGAACTTTGTATATTCATTTTCTTTATGAATATAGAAGAAAAAATAATGTATTACGTGTTTTTTCAAACCAATTTTGTGACTTGATTATAATATATTTTTCTTTTAATAATTACGATTCTCAATTTCTCATTAGAGTATCATAAATTATTTTTTAATATTAACTTTTTAAAAAATATATTGATGAAGAATAAAACCATAGATTCATTCTTTAAACGTGATAGAAGAGAAGTTGTTAGTGAAGATGAAAACAAGATAGATTTTACTTTTTCACATATTTTAAAGTATTGTACCAATGATCAAATTGTTCAGTTAGATGAGTTATTTTTTAAAGCATTATACTAATGATCCAATCTAATAGTCAAATAATTATATTGTTTTGGCCCTTCCAAATTATGTAGTCAAAATCCGCCACTGCCTTCTTGTAAGAATAGGGATGGTAACGGGGCGGTGCGGGGACGAGTTTCACTATCCCATACCCATCCTCTCGTAAAAACAATTCATCATCATCCCCATACCCAAACCCAACGGGTATCAAAATTTTATCTCATCCTCATCTCCACCGGGTAACGAGTATAATCTCATACCCATACCCGTACCTGTTTCCTTACTACTCAATATAAATTTTAATTAATTTTTATAAAATAATAAAAAATTATGATAAAAGAAACATAATATTATCAAATATTCAATATTAGGAGGATGGTTCTTTCTTCGATATCAAATACTTTGAAATAAATTATAAGTGTTTACATTTTAGATTGAAATACCAAATAAAATTCATGAGAACTAAAACATTTATTAAATTTGCAAACTCCAAATATTAATGAAACCTAGTTGATAAAATGTAAAAAAAATTTTAAATTTTTTTTAAAATATAACAAATATTCAAATTAAAATATACTTTAAATGTTTGTTTACTTCAATTTTTTACATTCTAATGAATCTCTTTTTTTATACACTAATGAAAATGATAATACATCACTTAATCAAAATGACGCAAATAACAAATAATAAACATAATAAAACAAATTTAACATGATTATTGTATCTTTTGAACTCCAATATATGTTGGATGGTGATAAAAAAATATTCATGGCAATTACATTAAATTTTGATAGTGTAGTAAATAAAAGTTATTATACAATTATAATGAAAAATTACAGTATGATTGATATAATGAGTTAGAAAATAAAAAATAATTAGATAAAATATATTGAAATAGTATTCTACATGATAAAAATAAACAACAAATAAAAATATTAAAAAATTAACAAATGTACGTCTTAGAAACAATTTGAGAAACTATTGAAAGAAATCACACAAAGGAAAACGAATGTATAATTAAGGGTATTATAAGATGAAAACTACCTTAGACATCTAAGAATATTTTTCAAATATCAACATATATACTTAATGATTGAGAAATAATTATTTTAGCGAAACAAAAGAGTTCTTCAAATGAAACAAAAATTAATAAAAATAAGTAAATTTTTTTTTTTGTATATTACCTAATAAATGAACGATTTATGCTATTAAACACTTAAATTGAGAGTATTAAACATATTCATGTTAAAGGAAAATATACAATAAATACAAATATTAAAAAATAATAGAAATATTCAAATATGAGACATAATTTTTTTTTAATTGACATACATTATTTTAACATAATTACATAAATGTTATGATAAGATGTAAAAATATATTGGAGATGCAAATGAGTTTCATGACAGACCAAATAATTAGAAGAAATAAAAAATTGAAATATATATATATATATATATATAGGGTTACTTAATTAATTGTGAATATTTTAATAATTTAAATGATGACGGAAATATGGTGAGAACAGGTATTATGGTGGGCATATGTACATACCCATAACCATCCTTATACCCAATTGAAAAAGTCGGAGATTTCCCATATCCATCCCCATACTCAGTCAATACGGGGATTCTCATCAAAACGGAGACGGGTTCGGACAATACCGACAGGGGACTTTATTTGCCATCTCTAGGTAAGAACACCTTGATTATTATTTTTTAATTTGATTTGGGAAAAAGAATTATCGAGAACTCTCACATGGTCTCTCTCTGTTTTTGAAGTGTAACTTAAATATTTGTCATACAATTTTGCTTAATATCAATTGCTTTTAAGATTATATTTGACATTGCATCAGAATCTATAGCTGATCTTAGTGATAACATATTCTGGTGAGCTCGTTCACTTCAGTAAACACCAACTTATATATTTGTTGGATAACTTTGGTTAATGTGAATTAGTTTTAAGATGAAATCTGCCAAGAATGAGTAAATTCCACTAAGTATGCCATATTAAATTCTACTAAAGTTCAAGTTACTGACATCCATTATTCAATGACAATTCCAATAAGTATGGGACCAGTGTTCTTGTATGCCATATTTCTGTATGACAACTGAAAACTGTTACATTGAGCAAAATCTAAAAGTTTCATATGATTTTGTTTTGACATCAGAAGACTTATTCGCTCTGAATTTTAAACGTGTTCTGATTACTGTACGTGGCACTATGAAGTGAGGGATTGTGTGAAAGCTCACTTGCATTCTTCTGAGTTTCCTTTGTGATCTTTGGGTCCATAGGCTTCCCTTTCAGAAAATTTGAGTACCATTCGGCAGAGACCTTAGGTTGCCTCCTTCGGTTTGGATCATTCATATCTACGTAGTATAGACCATAACTTGATTCATAACCCACCAATAACTCAAATGCATCTATGAAGGACCACACAAAATAACCTTTGACATTTAATCCACTCCTGTCAATGTGTCAAAAACAAAGGAATAGAATATACAAAAGTTAGCTTTTGTGACACAATTGACGACTATTTTTACACAGAATGCACACCCTTTTAACTTTCCAACTTGAAAATGGAAATAAAAGTAGAAGTACCTCAGTGCATCAACCATGCTTTCTATGTATGCATGCAAGTAATTCACCCTGGACCAGTCATCTAATGATGAATTACGAGGTGTTTCTTGGCCTGCAAAGCTAAAAAGGCTCACCATACAACTACATAGTAGGATAGTTGAATATGTTGATAAAAGAAACATGGAACTTTTGAATTCCATAAAAGATATGCAAGTGCATTTCATGAATTGGAAAATTTCATACCATTTTCGTGAATGTAAATGGGAATATTGCCATATGCATTCCTTAGTGAGTCTAACATCCGTAGGAAAATCCCGGGAGTAACTGGAACCTAAACCAATCAGCGGATTAGTGGGAAGTATTGAAGTTACATTTTAGAAGAATAAACAAATAAATAGACAAGAATAACACAATGTTTTTGATATGTTACCTCACCGCTAAATGATGTATCATTTACATCAATTCCTACAACCAGAAAGAACATTAATTAGTGGTTTCACTTCCACAAAAATGGAGGAACATGGATGACATCACAGATTGATTTCATCAACTAACTAAACATGCAATAACAGGACGTGGTATAACATTTTACACTGGTGTGGATTCTTGTAGTTTAGAGGAAGACTTGAATGCAGAGGTAAGAAATGAAAATATAGTGTGAATCTGATATCTATGTTAAAAGTTCATGTTTGAAGGAGACAAGGTAGCATACAGAAGAAATTCCATCAGGATAGTGGAGCACCGGAAGGTCTTTAAAATGTATTAGCAAAAGATTAGCAAAAGATGAAGAAGCCAAAAATCCTAAGAATTCTAAGATCAACAGTAAACATCAACAGTAGACAACAACGACAAATGCTGGAACACGATTCATTCAATTGTACAATTACTGAAAAAAATTAAAATAGCAAGTAAATAAGTCTAATTCCATTTATAAGTAACTTGATTCATACAATTAAGGACTAGACCTCTGACAATGAAGAAACATTTCTATGTAAGTAACTTGTTGAACCCCAATATAGAATTGGTTATGCAACAAAAATAGGACATGGAAACAGCATATGACATACTTTCAAATTCTACTGACATGTCTGTTAGGTAGTCTCTATTGCGATTCAGCAGGCTGCTCGGACTGTCCCTGACATAAAATGAGTAGTAAAAGTTTATTCCTAAGAAGTCGATGGAGCCCCTAACCAGATCTGATTCCTTTTGAGTGAAGGAAGGAAGCCTTGGACCAGCATTTTTCTTCATTATATCAGGGTAATCTCCAAATGTAAAGGGATTCATAAACCTGCACGGACAAATCAGAGACAAAAGCCCATTGTATCAGCTAATGCATAATTGAAAGCTACGCATTTATTTGCATGGGAAAGTTTACGGGATTTTTTCAAAATTTCATCACTAAATTTGATGTATTATCTCTAAATTATGATTGTTTAATGAAGAGCAAAGAAGACTGCCTACTAGAGAGCATCTGGTAGTATTAAGTTTAGTTAGATTGTTTACTATCTACAACCTCTATTAAATGGTGTTCTGTTTTAACTGTGTCTTTGGCTTTCTCTTATTCTTTTTTCCATAGTTCTATATATAGAGAACATGCAAAATTGCATGTTTATGCAATATACGTTGTGTTGATACATTTTGTGTATAAAAGCTTTTATTATAATACAATTGTGTCCTTTCATTCTTGTTCTTGTATTTTTCTTGTGATTGTTGTGAACCCAACAATTGGCATCGTTTGCGAGGAACGAGAGGAAGAAAGTCAAGATCGAAGTTTGAACATATGGTCACCAAGTTTGATATTGAGAAGTTTTATGCCGAGAATTACTTCAGATTATGGAGGATCAAAATGGAAGTTATCTTGATACATCAAGAATCTATTGATGCGATAAAGGGTGAGTGAGATGAACATGTTGGCCTCCTCGTCTCAAAAGGCAAAGACTAACATAATCAGCAAAGCGAAAAATTCCATAATTTTGTGTATAGAAGGATAAGGCATTGATGGAACTTGTGAAGGAGAGAATTGTTGTGTCAATATGGATGAAACTTAAGTCATTTTTGTTTGACGAGATCTCTTACACAGACTCTATTTGAAGCAACAGTTGTATTCATTAGATGAGAAAATCAAGAATGATAGTAGAGCAACTAATATAATTTAACAACATAAACAATTTGGAGAACATTAAAGTGAAGCTCGAAAATGAAGATAAGACTTTATTGTTTCTTAACACCTTGCATAAGATGGTTGGACATTTTAAAGATGCTCTGTTGTCAGGGAAAGAACAAACCATTACTTTGGAAAAGTACAAACCTCAATTTGAACTAAGGAACTAAAGAAGCTTCAAGAGTAATTAAAGGAGGGAGGTGGAACGGAAGAAGTCAAAGCATTCATCATACAATAGAGTGGAAAAAGGACCTTAGTACAACGATTGCCACAAAAAAGGTCACTACAAGGTAGAGTATCCAAAGAAGGAGAGGAATGAGAGGTGTAGAAACTCACATTTTAGAACAGAATTTGTTGATGTTGTTGTAGTGTCTTACAATAATGAGCTGTTGGAGTGTTAGTGGCATTAGTGTTAGGTACACAGAAGAGCTAGGTCATGGAATGAAGTTGCACTTATCACATGTGTCCAGTAGAGGAGTTCTTTGAGACTTTAAAACTGAAAGAATGAGGCATAGTTTTTCTTGGGAACAATAAAGCCCGTAAGGTGCAAGACATGGTGTCAATTAGATTGAAAATGTATGACATCTGGGAGATGGTTTTACAGGATATGAAATATGTTTCAAAGATAGAGAAATTTTTGTCAATTAGTATGTTTGATCTTATGGGTTTGTCTACCAAGATTGAACGAGGTACTATAAGGACTTTAAAGCAAACATTTGTAGTTCCTAAAACTTTTACATACTAGATGGTTCTATAAAGACTATGCATTTATGCTAGTCAAACTGTAAGATAAGACGAAACTTTGAGATTTGATGTTAAGACACATAAGTCAGAAAGGTTTGATGGAATTGGAGAAGCAAAATATGTTAGGAGGTGATGAAATGAAGGATAAAGAATTTTGTGATTAATGCATACTTGAAAAGTCTCAAAAATTGAAGTTTGAGAATGGTATGCGTGTGTGCAGTAGATATTTTGAGTGTGCTCATACAGACCTTTGGAATCCAACACAAGCTCGAACTCATGGTGGAGTGCCTTACTTCCTCACTATCATAGACATTACTAGAGGAGGGTGCGGATTTATATCTTGAAAAGTAAGACTGAGACTTTTCAAAGATTTAAGGAGTGACACACCATGACCATTAATCAATAGGTAACCAAACTTCAAGTGCTTAGAATTGACAATGGATTGGAGTTTGTATCAAAGCAGTTTAATGAGTTTTGCAAGAAAGAAAGGTTAAGGAAACATAAGACAGTTGTAGGTACACCTTGAAAAATATTATCTTACTAAGAGAATAAATAAAACCATTTTGGAGCAGATAAGAAGTACGTTATTGGGAGTTGATTTGCCCAAGTCCTTTTAGGGAGAAGCTACAAACACTACACAGTATCTAATAAGGAGTTCATCTTCTGCACTGAAGTTTAAGAGTCTCGTGAAGGTCTTAAGATAAGGTGTGTCTTTTTTCTTTATTGTTGCTCAACTTTGTTATTTATACTCAACGTGAAACTTTAAACTCATACTTGGATTCCTAACATCTCTAAATCATGATTGTCTGATGGAGAGCACAAAATATAGTCTACTATAGGGTCTAGTAGTGTTAAGTTTAGTCAGATTTTATACCGTCTACCACCTGAATTAAATGAATCTTGTCTTAATTATTGTATGCGTATGCAATGTGCGTGGCATTGATACATACTCTATGTATAAAACCTTCTTTTATAGTATAGTTATTTTCTTTCATTTTTGTGTTTTTCTTGTGATTGTGGCGAAACCAAATTAAAGAATTAACAAAGAGAACCATTCAGCCAAAGTTGTTTTAGTTCAACAAAAAAAGTCTCACATAGCTTAAGATCTAAAGCTAAAGGTTGTTTATAAACACTTTTGTTAGTTAAATAGATAGCACCTTAGATGTGACAAACCTAACAATTCAGTGTGCTTTTGTTTGAAGTGGGAACAAACAAAGAGGTTAAGAATTGAATCACAGTCAGAACATATTCTTTACTATTTAACTAACTTGCACAGAGTGTGTGATATAGAAATATTGTTTCTTTACTTTACAGTTAATTTATTCCAAGCATTAGAAAGACATAGCATGCACAGATTGTTACTAACCAACCAATGAAGAAGTCTTGGAGCCTTTGAGTAGCAGCTATATCTTCAGTAGAATTTGTTCGTGGAAGAAGACCAAAAGGAAGGAGATTAAACCCAATTAAGCCATGCTGCAAGCCCTGCAATCAAAAGAGATTTTCTGAAATGACACCCTCATGGTGATCACCTCTAACTCTGTCCTGCTAGACTATGGTTCAAAATGCAAATAGAATGCCCTATGAATGACAGTGGAATGGAACAGTTGTTACATCATTTTTACCTGATATTTCTTCCTATATAACCTAGCAGCTGAAGCATGTGCTAACAACATATGATGGGCAGCCAAATATGGCTCCGTTGAGGAATTTCCTCTGGAACAGTTAGCTATAGGGAGAGAACACCTCTGAGGTGGTAAGAATCCTACATCATAGCCGAATGCTGCATGCACATTGCCCTCATTCACAGTAGTCCAATACCTAACTCTGTCTCCAAATTCTCTAAAGCACACATCTGCATATGCTGTGAAGTCTTTCCTACAAACATATATATAAATGTGTTAATCACAATAGATACCTTTTCTCAATTTCGTGACAGATTTAATCTGCACAATCTCTATCTAGGACAAGACTGTAACACAACTAGAGACTTGGAGTTTGGGAACCATACACAACTCTTCGACTAACCCATCCTCCATATTCATCCTCAAGTGTTTGTGGTAGGTCCCAATGGTTTAATGTAACATGTGCTTCGATTCCTACATTATGAGAAATCAAAAAAGGAAAAAAGTAAATGTTCATCAGACAACCTGGAAGAATCCCTCTTAGTTGTTTAATTAAACTTGAAGATAAAAATCTTGTTTCATAAGAACCATGGCTTATCAATTCATTAATAAGGTTGTTGTAATACTGTAGTCCCTTGGGATTCACTTGTCCTCTTCCATCTGGCAATACATGGAAACAGCAAGGTCAGAACAGTATTGAAATAACAGTTTGATTTTGGCAACTACATTCAACTGGAGTCAGAAATTCATTGCCCCTAATAAATTACTTTTGCATTTTATTTTAGAAATTTAGAAATTGATTTAAGAATATCTCAGACAAAAGTTTGATTATCTCACCTGGAATAATCCTAGACCATGATATGGAAAATCTGTAGGCTTCTAAACCCATGTTGGCCATGAGCTGAACATCTTCCTGCAGGAAGTCAAGGTATGCTATTACCTCAGAACAAACTACAAACTCTTTTTAGGTGAACAACATGAATATAGAGCAGTGGCGAATATAAGATTCATCTTGTGCATATGCATGCATGTGTGTGTATAATATACAACAGCTTCTTTTGGTTTTCTCTAGACATGCTCAAGGGTCACCGACCTTATATTTGTGATATTGGTCACACGCAACATCTCCATCACCTACATACATATTCCCTGAAAACAATTTTTTTCATTAAATTTCTCTGATCAAAATAGTAACATTAAACCTTAGACATGATTTCAAAATAAATATGTGAGAGTAGAGGGTAATACTAATACCATTTCCAGAATGGGAGAAAGTGTCCCATATGCTTGGCTTCCTTCCATCTTCATTTGCTGCACCTTCAACCTTTCAAACTACCCCAGTTACAAATTCATAACATATGAATACAAATTGAGCTACAGAATCAAAAAGACTAGAAGCAATGAAGTGTATTATACTAGTGAAAAGTAAGAAACTACAAAAGAACCTGATAAGCTGAAGCTGATGCACCAAAAACAAAGTCAGGAGGGAACTCATCTCTGCTCAAAGCATGAGCACTAGGGTGGACTATCACCAATACTAATTCTAAAACAGCAAAAGCCTTCAGAATCAAACCCATACTCTCTATGCTTCTCTTCATTTTGCCTTGCACTGTTTTAGTGTGTTGACAACCAAAAACACATGCTCTGTTACTGGTTTCTTTGGATTCAACGTTTATGCGTCAGAATTATGTGGAAATTTCTACTTCAGTGAAGAACAAGCACACTAGTGGAAATTACAAAGTTGACCACTTTGTCTGGTGGGTTGAAATGGCACAAAAGGTTTGCCAAATTTGATGAATAATGCGTATATGTTTGGAGGGGCGTGTTGAATACGGCATCTGTGAATCTAAAGTAACATGATGCCATCATTGAGGTTTGTGCCTTTCAATATTCAATATTCAATTCAACAAACATATAGAGAACAACATATTCACAGTATCTGAACCGAAAGAAATGAAAGGTGTATTCTTGCCGCCTGGAAGGAACTCGTACTTGCTATGTTATAATAATAATAATAATAATAATAATAATAATAATAATAATAATAATAGTTTTCTTTTTAGCATTTTAAAAAATTGGCTTTAATAATATTTAGTTTATTCCTTTCTTGAAGTGACTTAAATGATATTTTAAAACAAGAATAATACAACTAAATTTATTAAAGGCGAAAAAGTTAAAGAAAGAATGGTTTTATTCTGTAAAAAAAAATATATATATTGTTATCACTTTCAAAATGTTATTTTACATTAAAATTTTGTCTTTTTATTGAGGTAAGTTTTTTAGTTCTTGTTCTCGTACATGAATATAAGAATATACTACTTCTAGAATGAGGTGACATTTTAGACTGATCGTTGATATTGGGTGACTTTTTAAATAAAATATTAATTTGTGTCTCCATTCAAACAACTTTTAGTAAAGGCACTACTTTAATGGTTGATTAGTCAAAAAAGGTTGTTTGATTTATGGATTTGTTTTTTTTTTTGTCAGTTTATTTTCTTTAGGTGTGTTTTGACGAAAAAAAGGATTTAGGATATCGGATGGAATCGGGTGAATTTGAATGAAAGATTATGTGTGTTTTTTCATATAGGTTTAAATGCAAGTAAATGAATTTAAAGATTAATTTTGTAACATAAGTGATTTGAGTGATGAAATAAAAAAATAAAAAGTTATAGTAAGTAAAATTTGAAGATTACTAAAATATTTTTTATGATAAAAAATATAAAAAATGACTTTTGGATTAGATAAATATATTAAATTTTAAAAACTATTATTTAATAATTTTTAATAAAAGAATTAAATAAATTATATTAAATTATTTATAATAATTAATATTATTTTTAATTACTAATAATAATGATTATTATTATTAATCATTATATACATTATTTTTATTACTTATTATTATATTTAATTACTCTATATATATTATTTATAATAATTATTTAATTATATATAAATATATTATTTAATGTATTAATATTATATACATTTAATTATTATAC
>Ga0209589_1012565_pt1 | contig 11439 bp, 7 predicted proteins | sample CowpeawhiteBW_FD_187525 | JGI IMG/M metagenome (GOLD analysis project Ga0209589, IMG submission 187525) | Root nodule microbial communities of legume samples collected from California USA - Cow pea white BW (SPAdes) (version 2) | ecosystem: Host-associated > Plants > Roots > Nodule | place: USA...
ATAGTCAGTATGATATTCTTAGGCATGTTATTTCTAGATTTGTAGGACGTGCATGTGAGTGGTGGCATCAAAGGCAATTTCAAGTGGAAAAGGGAAGAGCATCATGCATTAATACCTTTTATGAACTGAAAGCATGCATGTGGAAACATTTTGTTCCCTCTTCATATAGGATCACTCGAGAGCAACAGTCTCGACTAGAAAACTTCGTTGATATAGGAGATGCATTCATTCAGAATCTAAAGAAGTTTTCTCGTCAAGAAAGAGATTTTAAAGATAAACTTGACTTGCTCTTGAGTAAGAAAAGAGAAATTGAAAAGCAAAGAGAAATTAAAAAGCAAAGAGACCATGTGCAAAAAGAGAAAGTGGAGAAGGAAAGAAGAGATAGAGAGGAAGAGGAAAAGAAAGAATCTGACAAGGCATTGAGACAAAAGAGAGCAAAAGTAGAGCTTGAAAAGAAAGAGAAAGAGGAAGAAGAAATCCTACTCAATAAAGGAGTGCTACTAAAGGCACTTCCGACCCCCACAATTCTCATTGAATCAGGAATTTTAAAGGGAGTGCTCAAATCTTTTAACTCTTCTCATTACATCAATCATTCTCATTTCTTCAAACCAATCTTTACTTTTGCTGAGTTTTTCAAGCCAATTTCCCTTCCCAATTTTTTAAACTCCTCAAAAGATTTTACAAAATTAGACTTTGAGTTAATGTTGCCTACTAGGTTTGACACAACTCAAAGTACACAAAATTATTTTTGTGAAGTAAGTCTTGTTCATCTTCAAGTAACTTTCAACAATACAACAAGACCTTCTTTTGTCCTCTACTTTAGATATACTCCTGCTTATCAGTATGGTGTTCATTCCACTATCAATATATCTCATTTAATTCCTTTTGTAGGATCCATGGATGATGAACACCAAGATTTGAGGACAAATCCTCTTCAAGGGGGAGGGGATGATGTGACCGCAACAAGCCCAACCTCAAATGCATCAACAAGCCCAAGCCCACATCAAAGCCCGATCACTAGAAGCATGATGAGAAAGATTCACATGGGCCTCTCACAAGATGATCAAGTCAATCATGGGATTTTTACATTATTCACATGGGCTAAAGAAATATCTAAAATATGAGATGATGCATGGAGGAAGCAGTCTAGATTTAAATTGGGCCATTGTTTAGGCTTTGCTTTCAATAAAAGCTAGAACACATTTTTGGATCAATTGGGCCGAGCTCAATTTGCTACCTTTGGCCAAGAATTACTTGAGTGACTCTCCATTTGGATGCAAGCAAAGCATGAACTAAGCAAGGAGAATGTGATGGAAGCATGATGCGTGTGACTTGTGCAAGGAGAGTGTGATATGCCACTTGGCATCATCAAGACTCATCTATTACATCACATGGTCTACAATCAAGCTTCTTCTCCAAGCTACATTTGCATTTCATTTTTGTTGCATTTTCTCTTCATTTGGCCGACCATGTGCCTATAAATAGAGCCACTCAAATATTGTAATGGTAACTCTTGAATTGCTAATAGATGCTAGTATTTGAGATCACTCCACACTTTTATTAATTTGAGAGCACACATGGCTAACCTTCTCCTTCATCTCCTCTAGCCACCTTCCATACCATAGCTCCACTTCTACTCTTCATCTTTACCAAATTCTCCATTTCCGAGAGCTTCCTTGCTCTAATTCTCCAAATTCCGCTGCACTTCATCTTCTCCTCATCATTCTCCATGGATTTTCTCCCTCTCCTACTCCAAGGACGTCCATCAAATGAGCTCACCCTATTTGTGTGTGTTTGGCGATGATCATGTAACTTGTTACATGGGAGCAAATGTTGATGCAGGTGAGTAGACAGATGCCTAGAGACAGAGTGGGGATATCTCTAGGTTTTTATCACTAGTCATTATGACGAACTATTGTTTTATATGTAATAATTTTATAGAGAATTTTAATTAACACGTACTGATGCGACTTATTTTATCTGTATTGGCGCGTTGAACTTTAATATTTAAATTTTCCCGCGTTTTTTGGGAAATGTATGATTAATAAATGAGGTGGTTATTTTATTTATTTTAATAAGTAATTTCCGGCTAAGACGTTACAAGTCTCATGAAGATTTAAGCAATTTATTTCCACACCTCCATGAGCTCAACTTAGCTGCAGCTGCACTAACACAACTCAAAATATCCAAAGAACATTTATGCAACTAAAAAGCTATTTTTAACATTTTTTTGTATCTCATGCTCAATAAACCCAATTATAGGAAATCCCAATTAAATCAATCTTTAAGCACACAAATTCAATGAAATACCCATAATTAAACATTAAATGACTGCAAAAATACGCACTCATCATAACCACACACTTATCTCTTTGAACTCTTAGGCAAAATTGAGCAATTTCAAAACTTGTTAAGAGGTATTTTATTTCACATCAACACTGGATCAAAGGAATGAACCTTACTTGAGACAAATCAATATTCTAGAAATGAAGTTACCATGCATAAACAAACGAAAAGATTATATTTTTCACACATGAGTTAATCTTTTGAATTCACAAGACAATCACTTATGAAAGAAAGCACTCAAGTTAAATGTGTATTTTCTCACCGAAATTCACTCATGTGTTTTGGCTTGTGTTTTCACTCAAAATACTGATGTAAGTAAACACTCAAAATACTTAACAGACTCTAATATTCATAAACTTTCAGAAAACATGCATTCAAAGATCATGAGGACTTTTTACAAGTTATAATGGGGCCAAGGTAAAGGTAAGAAAAATTTAGGACCTTTGAGAGTTTTTAAAATTAAAATATAGAAAGAATAATGGAGCATAATTTCAAAAATAACTCTTTTTCATTTGTTGCTTTTTTTGACAAAAGAATTATCTTTTTAAACATATTTTTCAAAACTCTTTCACATTTTTTTCTTCCTTTTTGCCATTTTCATTATTTTGTGGGTGAGGTACTCACCCACACACTTTATTCCTCAACCATTCTTGACACAACCCATTAGCTCCTTCTTTCTTCATAAGGTAGAATATGGTCTTTTTCTTTTCAAGGTTATGTAATAGGCTTAAAACAAGAAAAAGAGGTTTAAAAGCTCAAATGGGCTACCAATGGATTAATATCAAGGTGGGCTTATTTGGCCAAGTAGCTAAAAACAAAAAATGTCTCAGTCATATCAAATCATGCATATTCACCTAAGATGCAAAACAAAAGAATCAAGCTAAATATTTGAGTATAAACAAACATGAGCAAGTCACTCAAGCAAAAATAGGAATGACACATGCTGGTCCATCCTTTCACAAAAGATTTAATCAAGTAATTCTCAAATCAACTAATTAGCAAATCATAGAAACAACCCACTCATATCAACATGACTTATTTTTCTAGAATTATGATCATCCCAATTATTCAATCAAATCCTAAAAATCTAATGTCTATATGCTTTATTGAAAGCAGGGATTTGGTGACTTTCTTAAAGACATATTGTTTAAAAGTTTCACTTAGTAAAAAATTAATACTTTCACAATTTTCTCAAAAAAGAAATCACAATTTTCATTTTTTTAAATGAAAACAAAATTGAAAACAAAAACAGAAAAGGAAGAAAAAAAAATCCTATCTATAGTTTGTCTCGCCCACACTTATTTCAAAAATTGTCCTTGATGGACTTATTTTTGGGAGAAGACGAAAAAATTTTGTGACTTCTGGCTCAATCTAGCCATATATCAAAATTTATTTTCTTTAATTTTATAAAGTACAAATCAACTTGTACAATTTTATTAAAGAAAACAAAAACACATATTTTTGAATTTTTTTAATATTTTTAAAATTAAAAATAGAAACAAAAAACAAATATGCATGCATTTTTAATTTTTGATCAACAATGTTTTCAAAAGAATATGAGTCTAACCTCTTTTCCTTTTGAAAAAACCTTTCCTCTTGCTCCGCAGCCAAGTCAACAAAAATCACCACTAAAAATCAATTTTCATCATTCACATCAACAAACTTGATGTGTGGAGTGTGTGGCTTTAACTCAATTTGAGCATCATCAGGTGCATTCAGATGGTTAACCAGATCATCAATAATCCTTGTAATCTCATCTTGTGAGCAAAAATATGCACTTGAAGTAGTTGAATCTACTGCTTCATTAACCAAGTCAGTTGCAATAGTTGATGTTTCAGTTACATCTTCGAATATCGTTGGCTCTTCAATAGCACTTGGTTCCTCCATTGTATTGTTCTCACAACTTTGCTCCTCAAAAAGATAATTTATACTCATATCATCATCAATAGATAAAACTTTATATTCACATTGAGCATCATCAACATATCCATCAGTAGATATGTATGTGTCAGAATCTTCAATTTCTTCATTAGCAACATCTTTAGCAAAATTGATATGTCCATCAGTAGACATATTACTATGAGCATCATTATATCTATCAGTCGATATATCAGTGTGATGTAATTCTTGTGTTGGTTGATCTAGCATTTGAATTTCGTGTACTCATTCACATTAGTGCTCAATTGTTCCATCCTTTGATTCATGCTCCTTAACATTATCATTTCATCCCTTTGCTCAACTATCATCTTCATAAGTTTTTCTAAGGTGGCCTCCATAGCTTTGTCTTTCACTAGTTGACTTAAATCTTCCGACATTTGTTCAGCTCTAATGACCAACTTTGGAAGCATATCTTTTATTTCATGACGAAGTGCTCTAAATTTTAGGGTTTTAGCAAATCTCGGATGGCATTGGAGGGTCGTATTAACAGTACCAAGTAATTCTAAAAAAATTTTGTTACTTGCATCCTCCTTCATTTCATATAATACTTTATCATTTCCATACCATTCTTGCTCAATATATTTGCATTGTTGATCAGCTCGCAACCTTTCATCTACGGTGTCTAATTTCTCTTTCAGTCCATCCATTAATAATACAACTTCCTTATAGGATGGTCCATTGATTGCTGCAACTTGTTGTGATGGTGCATGCTATTGTTGTTGAGAACCAAATGGAACATATAATGGCTAGAGTGGATACTCAAAATATGGTTGTTGCTCATGGTATGGTGGTTGCTCATATTCCAAAAATGATGATCTAGGATATAGATCATTAAATTGACGTATAGTTAACCTACTTATATCAGGTGCAGAAGTAGGTGTGACAATTTGTTGCTGATTATCAAATGAATCATGTGGTTGTTGTGGATAATAATCATAGTTCACTTGAAAATCACACTATTGATTATTTTCATATGAAAAACAGGTTTTTATTTTTGAAAGAGGTTTTCTGAAAAGAAATAAGTTGAAAGCTTGTTGAGTAGACCTCTAGGAAAGAAAGGTGTGTCTCAATGGACAACTTAAGTATCTTATCTTTCCTTAGCCAAAGTGTTCCCCAACTAGGGTCACAAATTTCCCAACAAAATTCCTCAAAAAAAAATTATGCTTAAAAAAAAATAAAATAACTAAAGAAAGAAGATAAATGTTAGAAACAAAAATAAAGGAAAAAAATATTAGTGATAAACAAAAACAAAAACAATAAAATAAAATAAAATAAGAACTAAAATGATAAAAATTCTAACCGTACTCCTTGACAACGGTGCCAAATTTGATAATGTTGTCGTTGACGCGATGAAATTAATACTACTTTTCTATAACGACCTCAGTATTGTTAAGAAAGTAGTCAAGAAAATAGAATGGGTAAAGTAACCCTCAGTCGTCTCCCAACGAACACGGAATTGATTTTTAACAAATTAGTTCTTATAAAAACTATGCAAAAGAGTTAATCAAATGAAACAAGGAATAAAGAAATAAAATTTGAAAAAGATAAAAAAACAATGATAAAGAAAAATAGATTGAGTTCACTACTTTTTCAAAATAGATCTATCATCGATTATCTAAAGATTATTGCTCAATTAATTATTGTTGTAGATTTACAAATTAAACAATGTAAATTCTCAATTAATTTGTTGGCGTTCTCACTATTAACCAAAGTAAATTCTCAATCAAACAAGAACATTGTAGATTAATCATAGTAAATTTAACTAAAGTACATTCTCAGTTAAATATTATTATCCTTAATCATGTCCATTCTTTTACCTCTAAAATCAAGCAAAAAGCTAATTAACCAAAGTAAATTCTTGATTAATTTTGTTTAAAGTTTTCACCTCTAATCAAAGTACATTCTCAATCATTGGTAAAAACTCATTCAATCACATGAAAGTTTCTAAATTTAATCAAAATAAATTCTCAATTAAAATTAAAAACCCTTAAGCTGAATTGATTGATATGCATATAGATTAAAACATCTCACTAATTAGTTGTGATGTAAAAACCATTACTTTTCACGTGATTCAAAGATAAAAGACATAGATGAATTAAAACCTCAACAATAATAAAAAAAGCAAAGAAATTATTTTATTATAACCTCAGAATCCATAATGAAATTATAATCGAATCAACATAAGAAGTTTATCACTCCATGAAATGCAAAATAAAATAAAAATAGAAGAAGAAAAGAGAGAAAGAAATTAGGCCCCCCTAAGGGTTCCTAAATTCCGAAGTGTTGAGCTTGTTCCTCTTCTACTCGTTTGGTCTCTTTATATAGGACTTGGACTGGACTTTTCTGTTGCTAAAATCTCTCAAATATCTTTTAAAATAAAGCTAAAGATAAATATTTAAAAATATTTGGAGAGATATAGACTATTTGACAAATATAGTTGGTTGATAATATCAATATCTAATATAATTAAATAAATTAATTAACTAAAGATTTTATATGATAAATTATCACCAATTAATATTTGTATTAATTTTCCAAGTCAACCTTTTGCAATCTCCTCAAATTATCTTCTAAATAATCCAATATCTTCATGATATATTTGTTTGTTGTAGATCTAAAATATTCAAGAAGATTTTGTCATATTTAAAAAGATTTGGTAGTTATTATCTTTTAATATTTTATGATATAATTAAATAAGATAATTATTTAAAAATATCAAATAAAATATCTAAAGATATATTTTTCCCAAAGTATCTTCTATCATAAAGATAAAGAAAAACGCAAGGTCCAATTTTTTTGTTGCACTTTTTCAAACTTCTGCACTTTTTCAAGCTTTTCTTGTCGTCTTCATGCAATGCTTGATTTGGATTTTTGTGATTTTGCTTATTTCTTATTCTTGGATTTATCTTTAAGCAATTTATTTCCACACCTCCATGAGCTCAACTTAGCTGCAACTACACTAACACACCTCAAAATATCCGAAGAACATTTATGCAACTAAAGTTATTTTTAAATTTTTATTGTATCTTATGCTCAATAAACCCAATTATAGGAAATCCCAGTTAAATCAATCTTTAAGCACACAAATTCAATTAAATACCCATAATTAAACATTAAATGAACTTAGAAAGAACGTAGTAAACTGTAACAAAGTGTGGAATATGAAAGCAATCACAAGTGGACCTCCAGGTTAGTGGAGGTGAGTCTTTAAGACTTCTTAAGTACCATGGCCAATCCTTGCCAATCCTTGTCCTTGTCAATCCATGGCCAATCCTTGTCTGTAACACAATTGTCTAAGTGCTAGGTAAATAGAATCACTTGAGGCACTAAGCACAAAGCACACAAACAAGATGCTAAGAAAGCAAAAGATTAACACTAAAAATGGACCCCTTAATGGCAAAAATATTAGAGACTTTGGTCTCACAATTCAAGCCACCATGCAACGGGAAAATAATAATATAAACTATGCGGCCTAAGGCAAGGTGAAAAAGCAATTGGAACTTTCAACACTCACCACTAAAAGCGTTTGCACTATATAGAAGAAATGTTCTACTTAGGATATGGGATTGAACACCTTGTGGTTCCCCAATACACCTAAGTAGGCCAAAATTACAATGAACAACTATAAAGAAACTTTGGTGCACTAATTTGGTACTCAAAATGAAGCCACCCAATACCACTTAATGTGTCAAATTTTGATTCCAAAAGAAGTAATTTTCACAAACAAAGGGAGCTTCACAAAGGTACCAAATATGGTGTCCAAAAGATATAAAAAGAAGAACAAAAGAAAGCTAAACAAGAAGCAATTAAATGTCCAAAAGGTGCTGCCAATGTGCTTCCAAAATACACAATCTGAGAGCCAAAAGCTTGGCTTGTAGCCTCCTCTTTAATGCACAAAATTCACCACCATTTAAGGCACTTGTAAAGCACCTTGAGACCACCAAATTGAAGGGCAAAACAACAACAAAATAGTCACGGTGGGAGGCCAAAACAACCACCCAAACTTGCACAAAAAAACAACAAAGAAAAACTATGCCAATCCAAAATGTTAGCACTGACACTCACAAGGAAATATGGCTCAAAACTCACACTCACAAGCAAAAGGAGGAAGCACTCAAGAATCAAGTAAACTAATGTTTACCTTAAACTCCACCTCCTAAAATGCTACCACTAGAACATAAATCATTCATAAAGTTTACTCCCCACAATACCATAGAAAGCATAAGGCCAACAAACTTGAATTAAGCCAAGAAAGAAAGCAAGAAAAGCTAATTAAGGAAGCTAACCAAATGGAAGTAAAATGAAACATCACTAAAAGGAGAGCCAAGAAATGACAAACAAGAAATTAAGGCAAGAAATAAAGGCTAGCACAAACAAAATGAACCTTAAATAGCACTAGAATTGAAGAAGAAAGCTGAAAAATAGAGAAGGAAAAGTGCTCATAAAATAGCCACTGTACTCATTGCAAATTTGTGCCAAATTGAGGGAATAAAATCCACTTCTATTGAAGGCAAACTCAAAGCAATATGGAGTACACAATTAAGCAATCAATTAAATCAACAAAGAGCACTTAAAATGGTTTTTCTTGAAACTAGCAGTCCAAAAAACGCTGATTGTTGCCTCAACTTCACATATTTTTCATATTTTGTGTACTCAAAATTTTTGAGTGATTCTTTTTTTTCGTCTATCTCTTAATTTGAAGAGGCAAAAAAAAAAAATTTATCGAGCCATGTGTTTAGGATAAATCACAAACAATAGGTGTGCGTGCAATGAAAACTGAAAAAACAGACTAGAGCAGAGTTGCTCACGAAAATGTGAAGATGTTCTATCAAATTCAAGATGAATGAACTTGATTATGGACTAGAATCAAGCATGAATCATAGAAGAACATCTAAGACACTCAAAATCATAATCCATTCGGTGAAATGAAAGAAAATTAGTGAAACCTTTGCCTTACACATCCATAAGCATCACTTGAAGTTCATAGCTCAAATGTGTGATGTAGGACTTAGTTCTAATCAAGCAAGTGCAGAATTTAACAATATGAACGAAAATTAAGATGAAACAAAGTGCTTAAACATGACTTAAGACAAAACACAACATAATGAACTGAAAATTAGAAGATGCACCGATTAAAATGAAGAAAAATAACAAGGAATCAAAGAACAAGTGCTAGAAACAAAAAAATGGAACCTAAAAACACATATTCACCATTGAAGCAAGGAGTACTACAATTGTAATCAACAAAATTCATGTAGCCTCAATGACAATCTGTGGAAATGAAGGAAACTTGAAGAAACAAAAAAAAAAGATGAACAAAATGAAAATCAAAAGAAAAACACAAGATATGGAAGGAAACCTTACTCAAACCAACACAAATGATGAACAATGGCTTGTGTGGCTCTAGATACCACTTGATGGACCTTGTAGCACGAAAATGAAGAGGAGAAGGTCTATGGTTGCAACGAAAATGGAGTGAAATGGAGGAATGGATTCAAGCTTGGAGGCTCTTAAAGCATTGAAGGTGAAATGGAGAGGAAACCTAGAAGAGAAATCTATTCTAGGGAAGGAGGCTAGAGGAGTTCTTAGTAGAAACTAGTTTAGCAAAGTGACTCTAGAGGTAATAGGTGGTTAGTAGAAAATAAACATGTTGGTGCCAGTCAGATGCTGGGCTTTCATAGTGGGTGCTAGTCGGATGCTGGACTTTAGAATAAAATAAACCTGTTGGTGCCAGTCAGATGCTGTGCTTTTAGTGTGGGTGCTAGTCGGATGCTAGACTTTTTGAAGCTAATGCCAGTCAGATGTTGGACTTTAAATGCAAGTCCCAGTCGGATGCTGGACTTTAAATGCAAGTGTTAGTCGGATGTTTAACTTTTAAAGTTGATGTTAGTCGAATACCAGTCAGCATTCGACTGGCATCAACTTTAAAAGTAGGTGCCAGTCGGATGCTGGACTTTTAAAGCTGATGCTAGTTGGATGCTGGACTTTTAAAGCTGATGCCAGTAGGATGCTAGACTTTAAATGCAGGTGCCAGTTGGATGCTGGACTTTAGATACAAGTGCCAGTCAGATGTTGTACTTTTAAAGTTGATGCCAGAAAGATGCTGGACTTTAAATGTAGGTAAAATTGTATAGACCAACATAAGCTAGGCTTTACCTGATACTGAAAGTATGAATTGTAACACCCTCTATTTTATATTAATTATATTTAATTTTCTTGTTTAAATATATAGTATGAAGTAATTTTATGATTTCATAAGTAAATTGACAAAGAGCTTTATACAATGTAAAAGATGTTATCTTTTGGGTGCTAACTACTTCTTATTTTGAGTTGTGTAAGTAAAATTGTGATTAAGCCTTCATTAACCTTTGGATTAGATTGAAATTTTTATAGATCATTCTTAAAACATAGTTCTTCAATATGAACACTGAGATTTTGAATTGGAGGTGTACGCAAGGAGCAGTTACTTCCGCACTTTAGTGTAAATGTAAGGTCTCCAGCTGCTGTCCAGTTTTGAGTTACGTTAGTAAATATTTCATTCCCGATTCGTTAACAGTTGGATCAAGATGAAATTTTTATACAGAGGTATTAAAACATAATTCAAGCAAAAACTAGCTAAAGTTTGACCCTTTGGATTTGTATTTAGAGGTCTGTGGTGAGAGAAATAATTTTTGCAGTTTGAACTAGCGTCAATTACGTCCCGTTTTGGGTTATTTTAGTAAAAATTTGATTCCAATTTTATTAACCGTTGGATTGAGCTCCAATTTGTTCGACCAGTTCTAGAGACATAGGTGTTTAGTTTCACCATTTGGATTTACTAATAGAGTTGTGTGTTAAGAAATATGAATTTTACATTTTGGAGTGAAAATAAGTCTTCTAGAAAGTCAACAAATCTTCTTGCAACTACCATGAAGTCACCTACAATGGGAATTTCGACCAAGCTTCTCTATATAGTGAAGATAAACTTATCCTCACTAAGGAATCTCATAAATTTACCATCAATACATCCTTATCCCTTTGTCCAAGAATTTTCCTATAAATAGGACTTCACTTTACACATCTTCTTCACATAATCCAAAACAATAGAGAAGGAGAGGTCTAAACTCTTGGGAGAAAATTGAAGTAGGAGAGGGAAATCCAGAATCTTGAGGTCTT
>Ga0209589_1012566_pt1 | contig 11438 bp, 5 predicted proteins | sample CowpeawhiteBW_FD_187525 | JGI IMG/M metagenome (GOLD analysis project Ga0209589, IMG submission 187525) | Root nodule microbial communities of legume samples collected from California USA - Cow pea white BW (SPAdes) (version 2) | ecosystem: Host-associated > Plants > Roots > Nodule | place: USA...
CAATTCCCACCTCTTTTTGGTCATTCATCCAATTTTCATGTTAAAACATCACGAAGCCACAAACTCATGATCAATCTCATACCAAGCATGCCAATTTCGTTCATAAAAATCCAAACACCCAAGTATAATCACGTACATCATTTTTAGGAGGAAAAAGTCTAACCAATAAATACAATGAATCACCCAAACAGTCAGGAAAACACGTCACACATTCGCAAACTCGTTCAGGCGAGACGCTGGCCTTACTGACGCAGCGGATTCTCGCCCAGGCGAGATAAGCAATAGGGGGTCTTCACGAATTCTCGCTCAGGCGAGACCTCCTCGCCTGAGCGAGACAGGGCGTCGCTCAGAACGTGGACTGGTCGCCTAGGCGAGTTCTCGTGGCAGTGAGCACTCTGATACTCTCGCCTAGGCGAGACGAGCTCGCTTGGACGAGAATAACAGATCTCACCACTGTTCTACGCATGCAACCCAGAAACGAGCAACCAAACATCATACTTTTGATTTCCACACACGCACAAACATTTACCAACTCATTTTATGCAACAACAGAAAGGAAAACAAGCACTCACAACGAAAAACGAAGAAAACTAGCTTCCCTTACCTTGTTTTAAGTACCAAAAGACAACAGACCCGCAATCTACGAAAATAGCAGCTCCAGAACCAAGGAAGTGAGCTAGAATCGTGGAACCAGGGCAGAAACACAAGTACAAAGTTAAACCCTACCCAGACCAACGTACAAGACAATGGGAAGGAGAGAAACGGACTAAAGATCCCGAGTTTTAACTTACCTAGAGTACCTGATGGGTTAGGCTAGCTTGGAGATGGAAGATGGTACGTGCCCTAGCAGAACTTTGCTTCGTAGAGGGAGACAAGAGGAAGCTCTGTTTCTGAAAAGGGAGACAAGGGGCAACTGTGAGCTGAGAGGGGGGTATTGGGGTTCCTTAGTGGGCTGGCCTTGGGCCTACGAAGGGGCCAGGCCCACAGCTTCATAACACAAAAGAAAAGGCTTACATCTTGCTCTCTTCATCGATTAAAATTATATTTACGTTATTGTTTGAAGCTCTTCAAAATTATTCTTTAAACAAGTTACATACCTTGATTTTGGTTATCGTCTAAGAAAAACTTTACATCAGAATCTAATGAAGACCACCGTAATGAGAAGTTTTATTCATTTCTTTTTATCATTTCAATCTAATAAAAGTAAAATGAAATTATTTTAAATTCATGGTATATTTGGATTGGACAGAGGATATGATGTAATTGGATGGATTTAGGGAAAGAAAAGGAAATTATGGTACTTGAATTAAGAAAAATAGAGTATGATTTGAGTGAATTTGAGATAAAAATTTGTGTATAATGTGATAAGTGAGATTAAATTAAAATAAATATTTTAATAGATAAAAATAAATGATAATTATTTTATTTTTGGAATAAATATGATGTAAATTTATATATAAATAATTGAAATGATGTTAAAATGAAAATGAAAATATTATTTAAAATTAAAAAATATTATTATTATTTTCATTATGATGATATTATTATTATTATTTATTATATTATATATATATATATATATAATTATTATTTACATATATTATAAATAATTAATAATATTAAATTATTTTTGTCATTATTATTTACATATATTATTTGTCCTTATAAATAAATCACGTATATCGGTAAGTTGCACACCTCCACCTTTCTATGGTCTCATAATAAATTATTTTTTATCTTTATGTTTTGTTTAGTAAAATAAATACTAATATTTTAATTTTACTTGAATTTAGTTAAAATAATTCAAAATCTGTTTAATATGTTATTATGTGTATATATTAAAAAGATTAATGTTATTGTGTAATTAATTTAAAAAAATAAAAAATAAAAGATTATATTAATTATTAATGAAATTAATAAAGAATTAAAACAAGTTAAGATTGTTTACCCTTTTTTGTTTTGTAATTATGGCTTGTTTGGGGACCAGGAAGATGAATAAGTGGTGAAGCGAGGAGCGCAGAGGAGGTGTGGATCGAATGTGAATGGAAGGAGGATGTGATTGCAATTTGGCAGCAGAGGAGAGGAATAAATAAAAAGATGCAATGAAGTGAGTAACACACAGACTTCTTATTCAAGATTGAATCCCGGAATGTCTCCGCGTCCGCTGCTACTTTTCTTCGTCTTTATGGTATCGATCTTTATCCCTCTCTCTAATTTCTAACCCCTCCTACCTAACTCTTTCAATTAATCTTCTCCGCAGCTTCTCTTTCATGTTCTGCACTCTTCAGACGTTTCAACAACCAAGTAACAACTCCACTGTCCTTTTTTTTTTTTTTGTCTTTGCCTTTCTTCTCCCAATCCTCATTTCTTCTTTTCTACAGAGCTTCCACGTCCCTCTATGATTGCGACCAATGTCATCGTGCTAAGGTCTTTTCATATCAGATCTTCATCTTATCAATATCTACTTTATCTATATTTACTCCATTTTCATGTCTTCCTCAATATCTATATCTACTGCTGTGTACGCAGGAACGCGAGATTTCCACGACTAGAAATCGCCTCAATCCCGATGAAAAGGTTTTTTACCCGAACCCATTATTTAAACCCACGGGACTGGATCCATAAATAAACTTATATTGTCAGTAATGATTTTATGCAGGACATTGATATAATTGCAACATACAGCGATACTTCTGGCCATGTTCGACTTGCTAGGTTGAAAATGAGGGATTTATCTGATTCCTGGATCTGGGAAAACCCTACTAATGGGAACAGCGAGTATCAAAAGAGCTCCCAGGTACTTTAGTTTGATTCATCCTCTTTTTTTCTGTTCAAGCCGATCTGTAATTTGGAAGGACTAGCCAGATTGCATAAACTATGTGGCGAATGTCAGTTATGAAATTTCCAAACAATAATTCACTTTAGAAGACGGGAAAGCCATTCACCACACTATTGTAAAAGGAGGCTATTGTGAGGCGAAAGCCGCCCCTAGTTAAAGGGAGAAAAATCCCCGATGGAAGAGATGTGAGAGGGTATCTTGTGAGTGAAAGTATCGTCATTCCTTGTAAATCTTGAGTGCTAGGCATAGGATTGTATGGTAAATGCATTTTCAAGTTTGTCTTGACAACTTGCAATATTTATTTAAGATAGTAAATCCTCATCAAAGTGTTTCCATGGACATAGGTAAGAGGTTTTAACCATGTTAACTTTGTGTGTATTATTTTTCTCTATGGTTTGGTGTTCCCATTTTTCATCCTTGTTGAAAATGGTTTTTCCCCGACAAACTACAACCTTTAACACACTGGCAATTTTCATTATCCAGGAATCGGTGGAATCGTTTCCAACCGATTCAAGTATTGAAGACAATCCCAAGCACTCCATAGATGAACGTAAACCTGAAGAAAACAAAGTTGAAGTTCCCCATTCCTCGTCAATGACACCAATGAAGATCAAACGTCAAGTAATTATCTAGTTTTCTCTTTCACTACTCAAGCAAACAAAAATTAATAGGGACAGGCATGGCACTTCTCATACAAATGTTATATATAAATTTTTATAACTTTTGGTCCAGTAGTATAATTTTATGTGTCGTCTCTTAAAATTTAATTGTTTTGTGCCCTCAAATATTTTGTTTTTGTGATTGGTCCCCTCAGATAATGGCTAATCTTGCCCTGAATAGAGACAAGTGGAAGAATGCTTGTTCAGTTTTTGTTTCCATGTTGTTTTTTTAATATTTTTCTATTCCCTAGGTAATGCGGCAAGAAAGAAAGAAAGCTCGTACCGCTGAACTTACACAAGAAAACCGAGAAACTAACAATCACATTGTATCAGCAGCAATTAAACACACTGAAGAATTTGATACCACTGTCAAGGGAAAGTATAGTATATGGAGGAGAGAATATGAAAACCCAAACTCTGATTCAACTCTGAAACTCATGCGTGATCAAATAATAATGGCCAAAGCCTATGCTAATATTGCAAAGTCTAAGAACAATACTGTTCTATACGAAGCTCTTCTCAAGCATTCCAGTGATAGTCAACGTGCTATAGGAGAAGCCAGTTCTGATACAGAGCTTCACCTTGGGTATTTATGTATTTCCTTGGTCTTGTTTCTCTAGCTTATTAGGTTTTTCCAATTTTCATGCAAGGTTACAATTTATTACATTTGCTAGAGCACTTGATCGAGCAAAAGCTATGGGTCATGTTCTATCCATAGCAAAGGACCAACTTTACGACTGCCTTTTGGTGGAAAGGAAATTAAGGGTGATGCTTCAATCAACCGAAGATAGAGTCAATGTACAGAAGAAAAGGAGTGCATTCTTGATTCAGCTGGCTGCAAAAACTGTGCCTAGACCATTACATTGTCTTCCCCTGCAACTTGCAGCGGATTATTACCTGCAGGGCTATCATAAGAAAGGAAATCTTGACAAAGAAAAGATTGAAGATCCATCTCTCTACCATTATGCTATATTTTCTGATAATGTGCTGGCTACATCTGTGGTTGTTAATTCTACTGTGCAAAATGCGAAGGAACCAGAGAAACATGTGTTCCATATAGTCACGGATAAATTGAATTTTGCAGCAATGAGAATGTGGTTTCTCACCAACCCTCCTTCTAGAGCAACCATTGAAGTTCAGAATATTGATGATTTCAAGTGGTTGAATTCCTCGTATTGTTCTGTTCTACGTCAACTTGAATCGGCAAGAATAAAGGAATATTACTTTAAAGCTAATCATCCTTCCTCCTTATCTGTTGGTTCTGACAATCTAAAATATAGAAATCCTAAATACTTGTCAATGTTAAATCACTTAAGGTTCTACCTTCCTGAAGTTTATCCAAAATTAGACAGAATTCTATTCTTGGATGATGACATTGTAGTGCAGAGGGATTTGACACCTCTTTGGTCAGTTGATTTGAAAGGTATGGTGAATGGTGCTGTGGAAACGTGCAAGGAGAGCTTCCATAGGTTTGATAAATACCTAAACTTCAGTAATCCACTGATTTCCAATAACTTCAGTCCTGAGGCGTGTGGCTGGGCATTTGGCATGAATATTTTTGACTTGAAGGAGTGGAAGAAACGAAACATTACTGGTATCTATCATCGGTGGCAAGACATGGTAAATTTCACTAATATTGTTCCTTGTTTTAAGGTTCATTATATATATTAATCAGAAAATTGTTTTATGAAGTTAGTTGCCTGAAGATTCATGTGTGCATCATGCCAATGTTTATTTTGTTGTTCAGGTCTCAATTTCAAATACCGGAAAGCCATAAAGTTTATTGTTTTGTAAATGTAGATTTATAGTTGTTTCTTGTTTTCTGATGTAGAATTAATCGTTTGCAGAATGAGGATAGAACCCTCTGGAAGCTTGGAACCTTACCTCCCGGACTAATCACCTTTTATAATCTGACCTATCCGTTAGATCGAGGATGGCATGTTTTGGGACTTGGCTATGACCCAGCTCTGAACCTGACAGAGATAGAGAATGGCGCTGTCATTCACTACAATGGAAATTACAAGCCATGGTTAAATCTTGCTGTTTCCAAATATAAATCTTACTGGTCCAAATATGTTACCTTGGATAATCCATACCTTCGAGTTTGCAACCTTGGTGAATAGTGATTTTTTTTGCCCTACGCTTGCAGATTGTTTCTTGGGAATGGTACCTAACTAGAACGTAATATAGTTGTTTCTTTTAAAAAAACCCCGAGTGCGGTTCGGTAAACATTTTAATCGTCCCGAAATTGGCTTTCCTTATTAATTTAATCCATGACCTTGTAGAAAATCAAATTTAGTTCGTGATTTTGATAATTGCTATTCGATTCGAGAAATTTGCAGTAATCAGTTTAATTTCGAATATTATTAAATTAGTCGACTTAGTAACTAAAATTTAATTTTTAAGGAAAAAATTTAATTAAAAAGAATTCTAAAAGAAGGTTAGTTTCAAGTAAAATGATCCTTTTACTATGTTAATTAATATAAAGGTTTGAAAATGTTTTCTATAAAAGAATAAATTAAATATTTTGAAGTTAATTTTAAGGTAATAAAATAAATATTCCCAATAGCACGGTGGTTTAAACGAAAGATTTAGTATAACAAAACACACACACAAAATACTTATTATCGATTATAATAAGTATTTGACCAATAGAAAAAGCTTCACTTTATATAATTTATATTTATATATAAAGAGATTTATCAATTTTAAAAATTTGTACAATTAAATAAAATATTAATAAATATGACTCTTATAAACTTTATAAAATTCTAGCGAAAACACATGCACCGTATGTTCGCATTTTTTTAATTTTTATAAGAATTTGAGTTAAGATTAATAATATTTACTTTCAAAATATATATAATAAATTTTAAAATAGTTATTAAATAGAATAATTGTTAAAAAAGAGTTTTTTTTGAATAATGGTCAAAATAAAAGAGATTTAAAAAAAATAGTTAAAGATAAATTAATTATAAAATAATTAATTTTTAAAATAATAATTAAGGATAAAATTGAAAAATGAAAAGTGGATATAAAAGAGAGAATCCTCTTTATATATTGAATGGACACAAAAGTCGGTCAAAACTAATGTATACACAATGTTCCCTTAAAATAATGTAACATTTAGATTTTTTATCAATGTATATAAATTATTTTCTTGGCAGACTTAAATATATATGGCACAAATCATACTTTAATTTTAAAAAATCATAATTTGATAGAAAAAAAATTGATGCATATGTTTGAATTTTTTTTTTATACTTTTAAATCAACATCAATTTGAACCGTGAAAATATTTGAAATAAAAATATATAAGTTATAAAAAAATTAAATATTAAAGTAAAAATAATAATAAAATTAAACAGTATTGTTTTATCGTTTATTTAAAAAAAATTTACTTCTATCTATTAACTGCTCACTAATTTAATTATGTATTTTATTTTCTCATTTTTCTTCGATGACCTCTTATCCTAAATACCACGCACAGTCCATTTTTTAATTCAATCACCACCATTGAGACAATGATCGTGAGCTTCTCATTTCCGTCACTATTATGTAAGGTCATGCCGCCTTGCTCTCGTCATCTCACCTTACCACCTTCAGTGTAATTTAAACACCTCACACCCTACTCAACTAATATGTTTTTGTTTGACCTTAACTCTAACTAACATTTTATCATTCTCTTATATGTCTTTTACATTTTTCTCATTTTTTTTATACTCGTTGCTTCATTACTCCCATTTTACCATTTTTTTTCATCGTCTTATAATACTTTTCTTAAATATCTAGGCTTTTACCGATTTCGAAACTCTAAGTTTTCCACTTTGACAAAATAGTTATTTGTGTGAAAGGTGAATACACACCAATTTAAGCTTGTCCTTTAAATGTTTTTTTATTAAAAGTATACAATTTGTTTATGTTATTGTTTATACACTTGTTATATCTAATCTGAGAAAAATCATTATTTTTCAATTGTTTAAGAGGGGACCTCACGATTGTGGTGTTGGTGTTCAAAAAGTTTTTGGGTGTGACATTTTTTACGCACATTACAAAAGCGACTCTCCTTTGCTTTATATTAATTAATTATGAAAGTGTAAAATTTTCCCTTAAATTTCCTCCTCCTTTTTTGAAGGTGTTTTAAAATTAAGCAAAACTAAAGAGTATTTCAGTTCAGTTCCATTCAATTCAGTTCAATTCGGCTCATTTAGGTTCAGTTCGGTTCAATTCGGTTCGATTTAGTTCGGTTCGATTCAGTTCGGTTCAGTGTAATTAGGTTCGATTCAGTTTGGTTCAATTCAATGCGGTTCGATTCGGTCCGATTCGGTTTAATCCGATCCGGTCTGGTTCAATTCGGTTCAGTGTTGTTCGGTTCGGTTTGGTTTGGTCTGGTCTGGTTCGATTCAGTTCAATTTGATTCAGTGTTGTTCCGTTCAGTTTAATAAAGAATATATAATGAATTTTTAAAATAGTTGTTAAATGTAAGATTGGAAAAATAAAATATGTACATAAGAGAAGTTTTTAAAAGAACTGTTGAAGACAAAAGAGGGTATCTATTTATAATGGTTAAAAGTAAACTATTTATAAAATAATTAGTTTTTAAAATAATAATTAAGAGTAAAATTGGAATAAAGAAATATGGACACAAAAGAGGGTATCTTTTTTATATATTGTTATAGATGAAAACAATTAGTCTACCTAAACTTAACTATGATTATCTGTATTATATTAAAGTAATAAAAAAATAAACTATTTATAATAAAATTAAATATTAAAGTAAAAAAAATCAATTATAATTAAACAGTATTCTTTTATCGCTTATTTAAAAAAAATGAACTTCTATCGGTTAACTGCTCACTAATTGAATTATGTATTTTATTTTCTCATTTTTCTTTTTCTTCGATGACCTCTTCTCCTAAACACCACACACACTCCATTTTTTAATTCAATCACCACCACTTAGACAATGATCGTAAGCTTCTCATCCCCGTCACTACTATATAAGGTCATGCCGCCTTTCTCTTGTCATCCCACCTTACCACCATCAGTGCAATTCTAACACCTCACACCCCACCCAATTGGTATCTCTTTTTTTGAACCTTAACTCTAACTAACATTTTATCCTTCTCTTATATGTCTTTTGCATTTTTCTCATTTTTTTATATTCAATGCTTCACTACTCCCATTTCAACTTTTTTTTTCATCGTCTTATAATATTTTTCTTAAATATTTAGGCTTTTACCAATTTCAGAACTCTATGTTCTCCACTTTGACAAAATAGTTATTTCCATGAAAGGTGAATACAAACAAATTTAAGATTGTCCTTTGAATGTATTTGTTTATGTTATTGTTTATACACTTGCTATATTTAATTTGGGGGAAAACATTATGTTTCAATTGTTTAAGAGGGACATCACGATTGTGGTGTTGGTGCTGAAAAATCTTTTGGGTATGACATTTTTTACGCACATTACAAAGCGACTCTCGTTTTGCCTAATTATGAAAGTGTAAATTTTTTCCTTAATTTTTCTCTTCTTTTTTTGAAGGAATTTTAAAATTCAGCAAAAGTAAAAAGTATTTAAGTTCAGTTCAGTTCAGTTCAGTTCAGTTCGATTTGGTTAGTTTCAATTCAGTTCGATTCGGTTCGATTTGGTTCGGTCCCGGTTCGGTTCGATCTGGTTTGGTTCATTGTGGTTCGGTTTGATTCGGTTTAGTGCGGTTCGGTTCGGTTCAGTCTGGTCCAGTTCGTTTCGATTTAGTGTGGTTCTGTTTGGTTCGGTCTGGTCCGATTTCCAAAAAAAATCGAACCCGACCCGACCCACCACGGGTTAGCGGGTTAAACGGGTTGGCTCACGGGTTCACTTAATTAAAAAAAATACAATTTATTTTATTTTATTTTAATTCAAAATTAAATTATAATTCTAATTAAAATCTAAATAAACTTTAATACAATCCAAATAAAAACCAAAAAAAAAAATACAAATTATTTGTGTTGGTTAAAAAATACCTAACATGACCCAAATGTAAAGCCCAACTTAATAAAAACACTTGTGTAACTCTTTTATCTGAGGGTTGGTGAGCCAACCCGGCTCACCACGGGTTCAACCCAGATAAGTCGGGTTCTAAATGAGCCGGGTCAAAAATCCATTGTAGACTTATGTTAGGCAATAAAATCTAATTAAAATCTAAATAAACTTTAATACAATCCAAATAAAAACCAAAATAAAAAAAATACAAATTATTTATGTGTTGGTTAAAAAAAACCTAACATGACCCAAATGTAAAGCCCAACTTAATAAAAACACTCGTGTAACTCTTTTATCTGCGCATTTGTGAGCCAAATCGGCTCACCACGGGTTCAACCCAGATAAGCCGGGTCAAAAATCAACCCGTATTGAAATTTGTAAAAAAATTTCAACTCAACCCGAACCCATGGTGAACTAGGTTGACTCGCGAGTTCCAACCCATTTTGACAGCTCTAAATGATTGTATGTTAATAGGTGATAACAGTGTAATGTTATTAAGTTAATATATAAAATAAATTTGTATTTATTAAAAATAAAGTGAAATGAATAGATAAATTAATTGTTGATGAATAAAAAAAGAAAAAAAGATAAACAATTTTATAGAAAATAAGTAAAAATAACCATTAATTCTAAAAGATTTAATAAATAATTATATTCTAAAGGATAAAATTGATATTGTGAGATGTGGACACAAAATAGGGAATCCTTTTTATATATTGTTATAGATTTTGAAAGTATTCGAAAGGATGTACAACAATTTTGATGATGTAAAATATATTAAAATTAAAAGATATTTTTATTTATATATTACTTTACATATATATATATATATATTTATAAACTTGTGAATGGTTTAATTTCATAACATGTTAGTAATAACGTAAGCATTTTTCATTTTATTTTAATTTCAATATTTTGATTTTTTACAAAGTATGTAAATTAATTTTTTTAATGTAACATAGTTATTAAATAGCAAAAATTATTTAATTATGTCCCGTGAGTGACGCCAACCACTAAGCTAGCTTTAATATAGATCTTGTTTGAGAATAGATTTAAAATAATTTGTACAAAATATATATATATATATATATATATATATATATATATATATATATATATATATATATATATATATATATATATTTTGAAGTTGACTATGACTTGTGTGTTTTAATGTGTGTGTGAATTTTGAAAGTGGATATTTTATTTTTGAAAATCTCAAAATTAGCCTTTAATTAGTAGTTCTAAATTGTAATGAAGGGTTTTGAGCCTCAACATATCTAACGATGTGGTAAATGAACACTACAATCAATATAGCATTTAATTACGGATGAGTTCAAATTTTTGCCCTCATTTAATATTTAAATTTGGAGATTTAATTGAACTTTCTGTGCTTAAAGATTGATTTAATTAGGATCTGTGATTATTGGATTTATTGAGTAAGTTTGGTAAAAGTGGCGTAAAAATTGATTTTAGTTGCATAAAATATTATTGGATATTTTAACGTTTGTTAATGCAGCTGGAATTTAATTTTGGTCAATTAATAATGTGATTTTGAAATATTCAAAGTTACAAAAAAAGTCCAAAATCAAGAAATTCTGAAAAAGAATAAATCAGGAGCTAAATGCACCCCCAGTTTTTACTTGCACACTCCTCCCTCAAGTGGACCACAAAAACTTGTTCTGCACCCCCAGTTTTCACTAAGTTGCACCCCTCCTACCACTTAAACTTCACTCAACCAGATCATGCTATGTGGCAATCCCCACCTCTTAAAATTACCCAACCAGAGCAAGCCACGTGGCAACAATCCTTGCACTAACAAGCTGTCCAATGGAAGGCTGCCACGTCATCATCTTCATCTCCCAAAACCCTAACCCTAATTTTCTCCTCTCCTTCCACCCACCATGGCAGCCG
>Ga0209589_1012567_pt1 | contig 11438 bp, 9 predicted proteins | sample CowpeawhiteBW_FD_187525 | JGI IMG/M metagenome (GOLD analysis project Ga0209589, IMG submission 187525) | Root nodule microbial communities of legume samples collected from California USA - Cow pea white BW (SPAdes) (version 2) | ecosystem: Host-associated > Plants > Roots > Nodule | place: USA...
ATATATATATATATATATATATATATATATATATATATATATATATATACAGATATTTTATATATTTTTTTATTGGTAAAGTAATTAGAATTTGAAACAGTGTTTTCATACGTATATAACTGTTGAGTATCCATCAAATTTTGTTTATTATCCATCAACGAAACAGAACGGTCACTTCCCTAAACCCTCCATGGATACCTCTGTCCCTGTGCCTGCCAGAATAACTTTAGGATGGTTCACTATAATGCATTTTGTTCATAATCAGGTATGTTTTCTTTACAAAAAGTTGAAATATTTGTTCTTTCTTCATTAATCTGTCTCTGTTAACTCAATATTTTTCGTTCACATGTACTGTAAATGTTCTTTCTTCCTTGAGCCATTCATTTTTGAAAACATTGTTCGAACCCTTATTTATTATTTTTCTTTACACAAAAATCAAAACTTTATTTTATAATGGTTTAAATCTATGGTTTTTCTTTTTGTTCTGCATTTTTCATCTATGTCTAATTGTTTCTTCTTTCATCAGACATGCATCTCTTACTTACTATGTTTTTTAATTTTAAAAATCTTATATTTCTTCAACAATCGTTTAAATATACGACATTTGGATCATTTCAATTTTTTTTTCTTCATTTGTTCTTCATCTCAATTTTTTTTTAGATCACACATTCATTCTTTTGTTCTTGGTTACAAATCTTTGTTTTCTTAAAAAAATGTTAACTTTCCAATAATAGTTTAAATGTACAAAATTTTGCTTCCGTAAGCAAAGATTTTTTTTTTACTTTGTTGTATATCTGACGTATTAATTTACTTTGCTTCCAATGTGAACTTTCTTCAATAATCCATAAAATCTTTTTGTTTACATCACACATGCATGCTTTTATTACTTTGGATTAAATCTTATTTATTCTCTGTCTTTCTTTCATGATCAATTTAATGTTTGCTTACATTCAGTTTATTACAGCCATTTTTTGAAATTTTATTGACCCTGTTTTTTGTTTGTTGACCACTGGAATTTTAGGAGTTCGGTCATGTTGATCGAATATTTCTTGCTATGTTTGCTCAAGAATTAGGACCGGTTTGGCAGTTGGAAGATATTAAAGGAAATCACCATCAATTAACTTTTAATATGGATGTCAATAATCCATTGTTGACTGATGGTTGGTCTAGCCTAAGAGTCTTTTATAAATTGCAACATATCCATCAAAGCTTGTTCAGATATATTGGCAACTCAACATTCCAAATTACTGTATTCTCCAGCATGACTGGAATATCAAATGCGACGAAATTTCTCACAAGCATACATCGATTGCGAATAAAACATCTTTTTAGAGTGAAATTGACAAAATCTCAAAGCCAAGCTAGCCATCTGGTGAACAATGTGCTTTTATATTGTTTTTTATATGCTATTGTGTTCATATAAGTTGTTATTTATTTAACTATTTATTTTTTTCAGGACCTACCAACTGACTTTGTAGCTTATGTTCGGAAACATAGATTCAAGAGGTTGGAATTGCAGGGATCGACCAACACATGCATTGTTCAGTGTAAGCTTTTGATGCGTAATTCACCTAAGAAGTCAACTAAGATTGGGAAGGGATGGAAGGACTTTTACATATCCAATCGGTTGAAAGAAGGGGATGTTATTGTGTTTGTAGCACACAACCAAATGAGAAAGAAGAAGATAAAAGTCTATGTCAAAAAAGAATTTAGCTTTTAATATTTTACTTTGTTTTTATTTACTTTAGATGGTATTTATGGTTTTGTTTTCACTTTCAAGCAAGTTTGCTTTTTTTTTTTGTTTGTAAGACTCTATCGATGGTAATTTTGTTGCTTCTAATAAGTAGAAGCCATATCTAAAAGTATTATCTATAAGTTAATTTTGGTCAACTTTAATATTTTACTTAATTTGATTTTACTTATTTTCATGTTTCAAATTATGTATTATAGTTATGTATTACTTTTATATATATTTCTTAAAATAACATCATTATCATTAGAACTAAGATTTATTTTAATATTTATTTTATACAAATAATATTTAATTGTGATAATAAAAATTATTAAAAAATTTAATTCTTTATAAAAACTTTTAACACAGGATTGAAGTTGTAAATATTGCTAACTTGGTAATTCTTTTAACTTTGTATTCTAATACTATCACAGAACATTATTTGTTTTATAAAAAGAATAGAATAAAAAAAAATTTATTTGTTACTCTCAAACACACGTGTATTAAAAGTTTTAGTCTATTTATGTTTTAAAAAGTTAAACAACACGTGTATTCATTTTTTATCAAAGAACAATTAAAAATACATTGGGCTGTCATTCTTTTTGTTTGACTTCATTTTTTAAAAATTATTTCCATTAGTTTCATGGTACACTAAATGTAGAAACAAATTTCTACTTTCATGGTTGACTATTATCAAGCATAGTACTTATGTGTTGGCCCAAAAAGGGATAATAGCACAAATGCAAATTCTGAACAAAAGCATATCAGTGTCTGCAAATCATGAATTTGGACATTGCATATCAAAAGGTACGCTTTCCCAAATATTGATCAAAAGGTACAGTTTCCATATTAATGACTTGGTTGTTTTTTTTATAAAAATATTGTACTTACATTATCTACCTTAGGAATATTCAGCGTGGAAAACTGACTATGTCCCTTTATATTCAACACATCCTCCAACAAAAATGAATTGTTAATCAAAATGTTTATTTTATTGAACTTCTCTTCAATGTATAAACAAACATAACAGCAAGTGTATGTATAAACTTCTGGAAACATAACAGCAAGTGTATGCATAACACCAAGTGTATGCATAAACAAACATAAACAAGTGACTGCAAATCTATCAACAAATGCAAGAAGAAAAAGGAAGAGCATTGTGTCACAAAAGATTTCAAATATGATGATGAAGTCCTCAGGTAAAATAAATTTACTTATCATTTCATTTGTTCTTAAAACTTCTTTCCAATAAATACATTTACTTATCTCCAATAGAATAACATAAACATTCATATGTACAATTACCAACACAGATTTTTATTTTGTTTTCTTCACTATAGATACCAATAAGGACAAATCCATTCACACTGAAGCATTTTCTTCTGGAAATACTACACCTTTTTCTCATTATATAGATTTTGGTAATGATTTTTTCATTGAATACAAACTGTTGTAATCACTGTCCATTCAGTGACACTGTAGAATTTTTTCATTGTTACTGAATACATCTCTTACAGATAAGTTGTGTTCTTAATATTTTTAAGGTATTCATATAAAAAAATGCAACAGATGCAATTACTTTAATAGACTAACACAACTTCTTCAATTACTTTATTACTTGGATTGCATACTTAGATTGCTTTTACTGCTAAAGTTTAACAGTTTGGATTACATTGTTTAACAATTTTATTTCAAATGAACTTTATCTATTATGCTCTCTTCTTATTTTTGAACCATTCTCCTAGTATGGAATGACAATATTACCCCAAATTCAACTATCAACAACTGCTTTACTGTTAGTGAAGATAGAAACCTGCATGATCAAGGAATTCAATCTTCAAATAGAAATCCATTGTTGGAGTTGACATATCGTGGTAAGTTTTTTCATTGAATTTAAATTTCATTGAAATTCCCAACAATGAAATTGAAATGTACAATATCTTTGTCAATTTATCCATACTGAATGGATATCCAATGGATACACAATGTCAAATTCATCTTTATATTAAATGTAATCTTTGTATTTTAAACTGGATACATTTTTATTTAATTTTGTTTAATTTCAATTTGCAGACATTGACCAACTTAATTATAAGAATGCACGAACAAGAAGGAAAGTTATTAGGAATCAGAAGATTGCAGAAAAAAGTAATATCATGCCTGATAAATCTAATATTATTTTATCTTTATTTCAATTCCTTTAATAGTTTTTCTATTACTAATATTTACTAACATTTCATGTAAAGAAATTCATGGTTCTACCTCCATTGGATCTGGAATGGTTTGTACTTCAATTGAAATCACCAATGGTCCAATTTTGTACAAAACCAACATTAACAACAAAGGTAACAATCCAACTTATGATCATGTCTCTGTTTCACAGTATTGAAATGTTAAATAAGAACAAATTCATAGAATATGCAAATAAGAACACAGTTAAAAACTAATATATCATCATTTTATATTTCATGTCTTTACTTGCATATATGGTTCAAAGTGACTATCATAATACACAACCACTATTGGATAAAATTACTAACAGGTTAGATCAAGAATTTGTTGGTAGCAGCTTCATTCCTGCTTCTGTGGATTCTTCTTCTTATTCTGAAGTTGTTAATCTTTTTTATGTTGAAGACAACTAAAGTCGTGGTAATTTGTACTATTAAAAAAATTAATTTGAATACTTTAATTACTTTTATTGTTACAAATTCATGTTGCTAATGTTTAAATCAATATTTAGACATATCTAAGCTGCCATCCTATACCAGTGCAAGACCAAGTAAATCATCTTAATATTTAGAAGCTGTAAAATTTTGCCAGCCTTCTCTTCAGGATGTTATTACACTTATTTCAAAGATATTGGATTTTGACAATAATTCTGATGAAGATGAGAATCATGGTAATCAATAATGGTTGATTATAACAAATAAATTAATATTTTATTTATTTTCCTTTATTAATAATTGTTTTTTTATTTTATTTCAGATTATCTAATTAGGCATTTCTCCTCTGATTTGTATTCAAGAGCTGAAATTCAAGGTTGAACACTACTTTTTAGCCAATTTATATTATTATATTGTACATATAAATATAAGTATCTTTTAATTAATAACATATTGTTTTTTATGTACTTAGCAAATGTTGATGTAGGGGACTGTTCCATTGAGTGTCCTTATTGTCAAGCTCAATTGTGGTACGAAGAAAGATCTGATAAATGCAAAAGATTAAAACAAGTTGATTTCTCTCTTTGTTGTCAAAAGGGAAAAGTCCAACTTCCATTGTTGAAGAAACCTCCTCAATTGCTTCAAAAGTTATTGAAAGGTGAAAGACACTACAAGCCAACATTTCTTACAGTACATAAGAAGTTACAACATGTTCTCATTTACATCAATTGGTGTGAAAATTCATTCCTCAATCAATGATGGATGTGGTCCTCCTCAGTTTATTCTTAGTGGTCAAAATTACCATCGCATTGGAAGTTTATTGCCCGATAAAGGATCAAGTCCAAAATTTGCACAACTATATATTTATGACACAGAAAATGAAACAACAAACAGAGTTAGTCACTTTGGGTATGCCTACATACTTTTTTTTATGAATCATTTTGTATATTATTTATCCTTTTGTAATTTTATAGGTCTAATATACAACAATCCATATTTGATAAATCATTGATAGAAGAGTTGAAAAACATGATTGACAAACACAATGTTCTTGCTCAATCATTCAAAAAAGTAAGAGATTTTATACATGATGATGACCGATCAGATTTTGGATTGAGGTTGTTTAGACATCGCTTTAAGGATCCTAGAGTATACAATACCTGAATAGCAGATGAAGTCGCAGCATTAATAGTTGGTGATTTGAGCACTTTAGATGTAGGAAGAGACATCATTGTCAAGAAAGTTTGTGGTCAGTTAAAGAGACTACATGAAACTCATACATGTGTCTTTCCTCTGCAATATCCTTTGATTTTTCCATATGGAGAGGATGGTTATCAAGAGGATATTCCATAGAGATTGTCAAAGATATGGTCAAAGTAGAAAGAGAATTCAGATTTCTTTACGAGAATTCATTGCTTTCAGAATACAAGATAGAAAGGTTGAATTTGGTAACGTTATACACTCACGTAGATTGTTTCAACAATTTTTAGTGGACACCTACACAATGATTGAAGCCCAAAGGTTGTCTTTTATAAGAAATAATCAAAAACTCATTCGTTGTGATATTCTAAATGGGTTACAAGAAGTTGTTAACAAAGGTGAAACTGATCCTTCTTCCATTGGAAAGCGTATAGTTTTGCCAGTTTCATTTACAAGTGGCATGAGTTACATGTTCAATAATTGCCAAGATGCTATGGCCATTTGTAAGAGGTATGGCTATCCAGATTTGTTTATAACAATCACATGTAATGTCAATTGGCCTGAAATTCTTGATTTTGTAAAATCAAGAGGTTTAACTACTTCAGATAGGCCAAACATTGTTTGTAAAGTTTTTAAAATGAAATTAGACCAAATGATGACAAATTTCAAGAAGAATAATTTCTTTGGCAAAGTCAATGCAGGTACACAAACTACATTTCCATCATTTTGATTTTTTACCGCCAATTGTTTTGTATAATAATTATCTTCAAATTATAGGTATGTATACAATTGAATTTCAAAAGAGAGGTCTACCACATGCTCATATATTGTTATGGTTGAGTGACTCAAACAAGTTAGAAAATGCAAAGCACATAGATGAAGTAATCTCTGCTGAACTTCCTCATCCAGATCTGTATCCAAAACTTTCAAAGGCTGTTAAAACATATATGATACATGGTCTGTGCAGAGCTGCTAGATTCAACTCACCATGCATGAAAGAAGGTCGGTGTTCTAAATTTTTTCCTAAAAAATTTAGACATAAAACTACAATTGATGAGGATGGATATCCTGTATATAGGCGTAGAGATGATGGTTTATTTGTGTTGAAAAATGGACATAAATTAGGTAATGGAAATGTTGTGCCTTATAGTCCTCTTCTCTTAATGAGATATCAAGCTCATGTTAATACAGAATATTGCAACAAATCAAACTCAATCAAGTATTTGTTCAAATACGTCAACAAAGGTCCTGATAGAGCCACAATGAAAATTACAGACAAAGAGAATGATTCTACAGAAGTCCGTATTGTTGATGAGATTAAAAGATATTATGATTGTAGATATTTATCTCCATGTGAAGCAGTTTGGAGAATTTTTGGATTTGATATCCATCATAGATGGCCTGCTGTTCAGCGTTTAACTTTTCACCTACAAGATCAGCAAACAGTTTTGTTTAAAGATGATGATAGAATTGATGATGTATTGGAGAGGAATGACAACATCAATACCATGTTTCTAGCTTGGTTTGAAGCTAACAAAAAATATGAGGAAGGAAGGAACTTGACCTATGCTGAATTTCCAACAAAGTTTGTTTGGATGTCTCAACAAAGGAAATGGAAACCAAGAAAGCAGGGTTATAGTATTGGAAGACTGACATATGTTCCTCCAGGATCGGGTGAATGCTATTACATGAGAATCTTACTGACAAAACAAAAAGGTTGTATTAATCATGATAGTATAAAGACAATTAATGGTAAAACATTCTCTACATACCAAGAGGCTTGCCAAGAATTGGGATTATTGGCAGATGACATAGAATTCATTGATGCTATTAAAGAGGCTAGCCATCTTGCATCTGGAAATCAACTTAGAAGGTTATTTGTTTCTTTGTTAATCATGAATACAATTTCAAAGCCAAAAGTTGTTTGGGATGCAACTTGGAATATATTGGCAGATGGTATCGTATATCAAAAAATGAAACACTTGAACATACCAGGTACTAAATATAAATAATTTCCATTCTTTATTCCATATTTTTTTATTCATGACATGTTATTTTTTTTGTAGGTTTTCAAATGGAAGAACATGATTTACACAATCTGTGTCTCCTAGAAGTGGAAGAACTTCTAAATTCGAATTCGCGATCTTTAACAGATTATAGTTCCTTTCCTCAACCTGATCTTTCTCATTCATTCAAATTTAATAACAGGTTCATTATTGATGAACTGAATTATGATAAAGAAGAAATGGAGAAGCTACATCACTCTCTATTGCAGTCAATCACTAATGAGAAACTACATGTTTATAACCAAATTATGATAGTAGTGAATTCAGATGTAGGAATTTTCTTTTTATTATATGGTTATGGTGGGACTGGAAAAACATATTTGTGGAAACTTTTGTTAGCTGCTGTTAGAGCAAAGGGAATGATTGCGCTTAATGTAGCTTCAAGCGGCATTGCATCTTTATTGCTTCCTCTAACATCCCTAAGGAATATTACTAATTTTTAATATATGAAATAGGAAATAAAAGTAAATGCCTCATTTAATATGATACCATTTCCCAAAAAAATACGGGAAATTTAAAACAAAACTGTACCGAAACATAATTCAAATGTTCACCATCATTCTATAAAAAATTTACCAAAGTTCAGAATAATTAAAGTTACATCAAAATCTAAAAATAAAAATGCTTTCAAAAGCCCAAGTAGCCCATGCTCTCCGTCTCTAGGCATCTCCTGGCTCACCTGTCAAATCATCTGCTCCAGGATAACAAGTTATCCGATCATCACCATACACACACAGATAGGGTGAGCTATGCACAATATATAAACAGATACATGAAATAAATATGACACCCATCCCAAAATAACATGACTAAATATTTCATTGTTTTCAAATTACCCAACCATGATCTCATAGTCCTTCATGAGTCATATACATGAACTAGGTCTTGGGACTTCACTGTGCTCCCACGAAACTAACCCATTTGTGGTCCAACCCTATGAGCCTATCCTGCTCACAGTCCTGCCTTGCAGACTCCTCGTCTGTAGTAAAACATCCAAGCCTTCTTAACTTAGACCCTGGCACGCACGCAATCACCATACTATGGACTCCTCGCCCAATAGCAGTCGACGGGAACATAACAGTTCCTTGCCCATCGTGCGCCTGACGCATGTAATCACCATACTAAGGACTCCTCGCCCATTAGTAGCCGACGGGAACTTAACGAGTTCCATGCCCATCATGTGTTCAACCATCAAGCACATCCAGACCCCTATTAGACTTAGTCCTTCAAGCCTAAACACCATAAACACAAGCACATAATCCCTATCCTATAGGAAATAACAAGCAAACAGTCCAAACAGTGCACAAACAAATAGCTCCCCGCCATTCTCGCTTAAGCCATGTCTGTTCGCCCAAGCTAGAACCTTGGTCTCGCTTAAGCTAGCCTACCTCGCCAGAGCAAGCGTGTAACAGTGGATATACCTCTTCATCTCGATTAGGCGAGCTCTTCTCGCCTGAGCGAGACCCTAAGTCGCTCAATACACACAAAACTTCTCGCCTGGACGAGGATTCGATCAAACAAACATCAATTCTCATCGCAACCTCACTTAGGCGAGCCATTCTCGCCTAAGCGAGCATGCTTGTCGCTTAGAACCCCAAAACCTCTCACCTGGGTGAGAAGTCATGCTTAAAACATCCAGGTTTCCTCGCGACCTCGCTTAGGCAAGCTATTCTCGCCTAAGCGAGACTAGGTGTCGCTCAATACTGAACCAGGTCGCCTGAGCGAGCAGCGCGAACCAAACCAGAAACGAGGTTCTGCAACTCTCGCTTAGACGAGATAGACTCGCTTGGGCGAGACTTGCAGAGCTCCTTCTCTGTCACACACGCAATTTACCCAAAACAATGCCAAACCAAACCCAAAAATATACCACAATAGCATTCAATTAGTAAAAACGCAATGTAATGGCAAGCAGAACTCAAAATCATGCTTTCTAAACATATGGACAACCAAAATTCGAGTATACAATCATCAAATAACCTGCCATATCAAAACCCTCATCCCAAAACCTATAATGCATAACATAATTGTGCACCCAACCTCAAACCACTCAAACTCTCAATCACTACACATAAGGCACGACTTTCCCAATCAAACAGGAATCAATTGAGACGCCAATAACTCAAAATCATAACACTTAACAGTTTATTTGCATACACAAAGTACAATTCCCCTAACCTGAAATTTTTCATTAAAATTGCGGAAGGATAAAGTTCATTGATTCACCAATTGCCTTTGCGTCAGCTCCTTGCACAGCCTAATTTCGTTCTCCTCTCCACACCCTAATTTCGTTCTCCTCTCCACACCCGTTCACAACTCTGCCAAAACCCTTGCCTCTACCTAGAATTTGGCTTTTATAGGTGTCTTTATGATGGGTTTTAAAACTAAAAACGAAATTGGGCTTAACTATGGTTTTAATCCCTATTCAATGTTAATTACATAAGGGTTTTTCAGCCTCTCTTGGTTGCCCCTTTCTGTTGGGTTATCCTTTGCCCTTTTAACTCCACTCCAAGCTAGAATTAGCAAAAATAAAGCCTACTTTATGTCCACCAAGGTTTGAACCCGTGACCCTCCACTCATCAAGCCAAAGCACCACCACTATGCTAAATCATATTTAGTGATACACTCCAATCAATGTAATCTTACATTACCAATTCCATACTCATACATAATATTAAAATTAATAATAGAACAACAATACATAATTGGCATACATAGGACTCGAACCCAAGTCCTCTCACACAAACCAAGTACTCTCAACCACTTGAACTAGTACTTTTCCACGTCACATCCAACAATATTTAATGCCATAAAGGCTCTTCCTACTCGCATTTATTAATTAATTAATTAATTTTTACAGGTCTTACACTTCCTGTAGGTAAAACTGTTGATTCTACTTTTTGCATACCACTAGCAATCAATGATGAATCAACGTGCAACATCAATCAAGGAAGTCTTCGTGTTAAACTATTGATGGAAACAAAACTTACCATATGAGATGAAGCTCCTATGATGAATAAGTTATATTTCCAAGCTTTTAATAAAACATTGGGAGACATTATGAGAGCTACAAATGAAGATAATGCTAACAAACCATTTGGTGGAAAGGTTATTGTCTTGGGCGGTGATTTTAGACAAATCTTGCCAGTAGTAAGAAAGGGATCAAGATATGATATTGTGAACTCATCAATTAATTACTCTGATTTGTGGCAATATTGCACAGTTCTTAGGCTATCACAAAACATGAGGTTAAAATGTGCTGTTTCAAATGAAAGTGCAATACATATAAAAGAATTTGCTGATTGGATTCTTAAAATTGGAGAAGGAAATATGAATTTCAATGAAAGTGGTGAAGCCAACATTTCAATACCAACAAATCTTCTAATTCCAGAAAGTGAAACACCTTTACTTTCTTTAGTGAAATTTGTTTATGGTGGTCTAATTGAAAATATCATGAATCCTGGCTTCTTTGATGACGGTGCTATACTTTGCCCTACAATTGATAGTGTTGAACAAGTAAATGACTTCATTTTATCTTTGATTCCTGGTGAAGAACAAATTTATTTAAGTTCAGACACTCCTTGCCAATCTGATGATGATCAAGAAATTCAAGGTGAGTGGTTTACTCAAGAGTTTCTAAATGATATCAAATGTTCAGGAATTCCAAATCATAGGATTAAATTGAAAGTTGGCGTACCAATTATGCTTTTAAGAAACATTGATCAAGCAAATGGTCTTTGCAATGGTACAAGGTTGCAAGTTAATGATTTGGGAAAGAAT
>Ga0209589_1012572_pt1 | contig 11436 bp, 5 predicted proteins | sample CowpeawhiteBW_FD_187525 | JGI IMG/M metagenome (GOLD analysis project Ga0209589, IMG submission 187525) | Root nodule microbial communities of legume samples collected from California USA - Cow pea white BW (SPAdes) (version 2) | ecosystem: Host-associated > Plants > Roots > Nodule | place: USA...
TATATATATATATATATATATATATATATATATATATATATATATATATATATATATATATATATAAAATCAGCCAAGAATTTCAATTCCAACACCGCGATCACTATTTCATCTAAAAATTAATAGTGAGATATTCATAAAAAAGTTTAACAAGGAATTTTAAAATATGTTATTCAAAGACATTTGCCGTGTTGTTTAATGATTGGAGACATTAACATAAATCAACATTATTTAATTTTAAAAGGTTAAATCTGTATTAAAAAAATTTTATAAATAAAAAAATTACACATTGACTAAAAAAAAGTGATTTTAAGAGTAATTTAAAGAGATAGACCCATCAACCTATAACAAAACAAGACGAATAATTTATCCTTTCAAATCACTTTATTTAACCCGTACTATATCCCTTTCTCACTACCACCTTTCACATTGTTATAGCCATCACATTTTTATTCCTCACTTTTTTTTTTCTTTTTTCTTTTCTTATCTAATGTTTAATAAAGTATATACAATATTCCAAAATATCTTTTACAATATGCAATTGTATCTTGTGGCTATGTTTGTTCAGACGTTGCTCACAGCTCCTTCAGTAACACTTTTGTTGGCTACTTTCATTCATTTATCATATTAAACTAAAACTTCTCATACAACTGAAATTTTACTTATAATGATGAATATTAGTAGTTCATGAATCATTGTTATTTGGCCTACTTATACATCATTTCGTATATCAACTTTTCTTTCTCAAATTAGTTATATCTTTTTATAGTTTTAACAAAGTTATTATTAAATTAATTTATATTTAACTCAATGTGTTTTCATTATAATTAGGTTTGATTATATATCCATAATTAAGGTAAGATTGTTAATGAATGATCTATTAGCAGTTTTTAGTCTAATATATTATTTTAAAAATAGAAATTTAAGTTCAATTCAAATTCATAAAATTAATGTGTAATATAAGGTTGAATCCATATTCACATGTAAGAGTCGATACAGATAGAGTTTGTATTTTATATTCAATTTTATATTTATATTATATTTTTGTTCAATTCAATTCTTTTTTGTTAAATTGAGCAATTTTATTATTTTCCTAATCGAGACCAAATTTAATTTTTATATAAATTTTATACTCATATTTTTATTAAATATTTTTTGTTTAGGGTTACAATTAGTTTTAAATTAGAACGAAAATTTTAATAGTGGATACTAATACCATTGGTTTAAAATTTTAAGAGGTTAAAAATCACATAAAATAATATGATCGATTAATATAATGTTGTATGATATTTTTATTTAATATATAGTTATGTGATTTTTAATACTCTCCTTAAATTTGGTCACAATTTGCATAGGAACAAAATTACTCGTTTTTTAAAATAATTCGGACTAAATTGAACAAAAATATTTAATTTAAGATTGAAATTGAATATAAAATACTAACATGTGACATGATGTTGGTTTGACACATAAACATTTTTTTTAAATTGAAAAAAAGCAAATAAATAAATAAAATAATAAAAAGGCACGAGTATCTATTAATTACATGAACCATGTTAAAAAAATAATTAAATTAAACAAAATTAACAAAAACCGAACTTAATTGAAAAAAACAAATAATAAGAATAAATTGACAAAAACTAAAAAATAACCAAATATATATTTAACCATAGTTACATTGATATAATTTTATATAACTTGTTGAAGTTAAACAAATATAAATGTTAAAATATCTATTTCTTGTTTTAAAATTTGTCCCCAGTTTCGTAACAAAGCTTTGAGTGATTGTAAAAGAAGATCATAAATAATGAATCTTAAACAAACATTTATGATCGATGAAATTAGAGAATATTTCACTATTATAAAAGAGCATAAAAGAAGATGCAAATTTGAACACTATCACTGTTAGTGGTCATGATTAAAAGTGTTTTATTTTTTATAAAATGAATGGTCATACATAGTATAGTTATGTCCGTCAATTCGCTTCCTCTTCTACATTTCTTCAATTGTTATTTATTCATTCAGAGACACATTTTTTGTGATAAATAAAAAATAAAATAATATTTTTAGTTTCTAAAATTTGAAATTTGTTTATGTCTGAAATTTTAATATATTTGAATGTCAAAATTTAAAAAATAAACGGATATAGTCTTTTTAATCCAATTATCTTACAAAAATTTACGTGTCAGATGTATTTTATGTTAGCATAAGTTGTTTATACTGTTTGACACGTTTTGATGTTAATGTTAGTTAGAAAGCACATTTGATACGTCAAAAGTTTTTAACGTGGTTAAAATTACTATATTCATTATTTTTTTTAAGTTTGAGACCAAAATATTTTAAAGTTTCAAATATAAAAATTCTAATTTTACATCAATATTGAGATATTAAAAAGATATTTAATCCATAAAAAACAAAACTCATTTAAGAGTTTCATACCATTAAGTAATGATCACATACCAAAAAGTCGTAATTAATTATGTTAATTAAATATGTCTTTAAAATAAATATAAGGAAAAAAATATAAAATGTTAATGAAACTTAAATATAAGCAAATTTTTAACACTTTTAATATTATCCTGTAAAAATATATGTTAAATCCGAGTACCATCTTCAATAAATTTTAGTAAATATATAATTAAGGATGCGATAAAGTTTCTTTTAACTAAAAAGGTGCCTGTGAGGTTGAAGGAGGTAGGAGTATTTAAACTTCGCTTGACCAAGACTCCTAAGTTCATCTGACAGCGATCATTAGGAACAACCATTGCATTTCCGAAGTATTGTCCGCTTTGGAGCATTGGAGTTCCGTCACGGTTTTATCCTTAAAAGACAGTTCAGAAGATGGAGGAAGGTATAAATATTTAAACTTCACTTAACCGATGTGAAACTTATTAAGTGTACCGGAACATGTTTCATCATCAAATACTATAGTTATCAGTATATATTAATTTTTATTAGTGAAAGAACTTAAACCTACCCTCCAATCAATACCTTATATTCCGTGTGACCTAAGCAACTTTGCCTTAGACATTTTTAGTTTAAAAGACAAAGTTATGCATATTGATCTTCTTAAACGATTTCTTTGTTTTCTTATATTCCGTGTGACCTATGCAACTTTTCCTTAGACATTTTTAGTTTAAAAAAATTTCTTTTGCCCTTACATTTTCTAAGTTTCTAATGGTCAATACCAATCATTTAGCTGGACCACTCATTAAAGTATAAACTTTAAGAATTACAACTAATAATCAAACATCTAATACAAATGTTTTTTTTTTCGGACTTCAAATCCCATTAAAATAACATATTATTAGAATTAATCATAATTTTGTTTATAAATAAGTGTCTCAAATGATTAAAAAAAGATGTATTTAAAATATTTTTGACCGCGATTCCTAAACGATGTGAAATTATATGTTAAAAATATCATAACAACTTTGTAATACTATTTTTTATATTTGTTTTGAAATAACTCAAGGATAAATATAAGTCTTACATTAATAAAGCTAAATATTATGTAAGAAAAAAAATCCATAAGCAAAATATTTTGAGGTTCTAAATTAAAAATGGTTTTAATTCCATGTATAAATTGATTTTACAAGTGAGTTTTATAAAATAAAATTAAAAAAAGTATTTATTTTAACAATATTAAAATTATATTAAAAATTTATCTTAATGATATTAATTCGACACAAGACATATGATTTTGAGATTCTATATATTTTATTGATATAGTGAAATCACAAATATATAATAGATGATAATGATATATATTTAGATACTCTAGTATTACACGTTTTCTTATTTATAAAGATGTAGATGGAGACCTTTGGATGAATATAAATTTAAAGTGTACTAATAAAACACAAAGCCACCATATGTACTTTACTCTTCTCACGAAAATCAGAAGCTGTATGAGCCACTACTAGCTTGGCCCAAATAGATTGGATTCAGAAAAGGAGTGGTACAAATTATTTCAACACTTTGTTTTTTTTTTCTCTAAAATTGATGATATGTTTGAAAAATATTTTCGCTGACTCACTCAATTTGCGGAACGTCGCGTCTTCAATGTACGATTATATATATGGTGTTTTCATGGCGTGCTTAAAACCTGTGCATATTTCTCCAATTAGATAACCACAAAATCCAGTACAATATGTTATTTTCTGCATCTTGTTTCTCATCATCATCTTTTTTTGTCTTTTTTCAACATTGTCAGCTTTCGAAATGATAAGCTACATTTTGCATATTAAAACATGAAAACTTACATATACGAATTGTGATTGCCCGCAGTTTTTTTTATTTATTTAAAGTTTCGTGAGTACCGTATTTTTTTTATACTGTTTGACACATTTTCATTTTAATATTAAGTCAAATAATATTATGAAATACGTTTAAAATATTAAATAAACTTAACAAAATTTAATTAAAATGACTAAATTCATGTAATTTAAAAGATGAGAGATTAAATTAATCCAAAGTTTTGAAATGGACTAATTACAAAATTTAATAAAAATTAAAAGATAAAGAACATATTTAATCTTTTTTTTTATCAGTAACTAAAGGATATATGATTATATACAGTGAATATAAAGTATCTTTAGCAGCAAGTTAAAACAGAAATTCAGGATTCCTGTATTTTTATGCCCTTAAACCCTTCATCCTACACTGTTGAAGGTTCCTTAAAATCTTTTTGATTTGTTGTATTATCTTTGGTCAAGTTTTTACTTCTCTGACCATAATAACTCATGGCAGTACTCCAAAGTTAGGTCATGAAGGCTAAATTCTGCTGCAGATTTCTATGTTAGGATAATTGAGTGTGTTTTATAGTTTTAGGTTGTTGTCTAGTAGGTTAAATATATTTTTATTTTTTAAACTTTCATGCAAAATTAAAATTTGATTTTATCTGAAATTTTGATTCAATTTGTTCTTCTACCACTAAAAATGAATAAAATGTAACATTTGTGTATGCTATTAGATGGATTACGATAGATATTCCACTTTATAACTTAATTTATTTTCTTGCTCAGGTCATTTTATTATCACATAAAGATAAAGAGAAAGAGAGGTAGAAATGATATTTTTATAGTGTTACTCTAACAACACAAACTAAATCTAGTTCTTAATTAACAAATTAAGTTCTATTAAGTAGATTAATGCTACAAAGTACAAACTAGTATTTTTTAGACTCAACCATTCTTGACTAATCCCTTGAATGTTGTTTGGGCTTTCATCCATTTATGATTAAGCCCTTGAATATTGTTTGAACTCGAAATCACTTCTAATTATCTTTTTATGGATATTTTTTAGATAGCAACCACTCATAGTTAAACACGTTCAGTATTATTTCAATAAGTCACTTCTGGCTTAATCCTATAGTATTTTACAAATCACTTCTCGTTTAATCCATTAATATTTCAACAAACCACTTTTGATTTAACTAAGTATTCTTTTAATAAATCACTTTTAATTTAATCAAATATTTTTTTCAACAAATCCCTTCTGACTTAAATAAAAATTCTTTTCCAAATAGTCATCCTTGATCAAGATGGATAGACATACAAATGCATTCTCTTCCGGTTTGTTAAGTGAACACAAAGAAGGTCCTTTATGAAGTTACTTTTGCAATGTTTAAGCACATGCAGGGTTATATATATTTTTTCTTTGAGTTATGATAGGTTAACAAAATGATTTTCACAAAGTTTTGACAAACTTTTCCTATTCAGGTAGAAAAGTATTATTTTATTATTTTATTTTAATTAAAAAATAAAAATTTAATCTACTTTAATTCCTTTTTTAGAATCTTTGTTAAGTTTGTCAAAATTTTTGTTGTCAAAAGATAATTTTCCTTTTTCTTTTTTGTTGAATTGTTGAAGAACATAACAGTTTTTGTAGTTGGACAACTTTAAATCATTTAAATGTTGATCTTGCATTTGATGAGTTTAATTATGAAAGATGCATTAAATATGCAACTACAAAAAGAAACAAAACAGGAGAACCGAGTAGGATAATTGAATTTGAAAGGAAAGCATGAGAGCAACTACATTATGATTAACCTATAAAGTTGTGATGGAAACTGGTTAGTAGAAATCAAGATGATGCAAATTGAAATGTGGAAGCAGATAAAATGCCACTTGGCAACAATGTTCATATTCAATATATAGCCTATAACAATCATATATTAATAATATAAACTGAATCAGAAGCAAAGAAAGGTGGTAGAGGAAAATTGTTTGTAAATATATAGGGTTTAAACTATCTAATTTTGGAGGACAACAACAATACATTGTTAAAGCAAGATGAAGGAATATAAAAGTAACATTATTAGGCTTTACTTACCTTGTACTTTATTATACTTAAATTTGATTTACTTTCTTTAAATTTGATTTCCAAATCACTTTATTGATTTTGATCATTCACAATTATTCAATTTACATTTATGTAATTCTTTCATATATTTTTCTTTTAAATTGTCTTGCATTTATTTGTATTATTACCACCATTACTTTTTCCATCAAGTCCTTTTAATCAATATTTACTATTTCGTTTGGTCCTTTAGGTTTAGGTTGAAACTTGTTTAAAAAATAACAAAAATGCTTAAGTTTTAGTCATGTATTTTTAATCAAAATTATCACATTTTAATAATTGTAAAGGTATTTAGTTTTGATTTTTATAACAAATAATTAAACACTAAAATAAGTCATGTTCCCCTAAATTTATAGATTCTAAAAAAATTCATAATCTAATTTTAAAATGGTAAAATATTACAAATTTAAAAGGAAAAAACTTACAATCGAGTTTAATTTTTGGTCAAAAATATTTAAATCATATTTTGACAAAAAAAAAAACCTTGAAATCTAATTATAAACGTATAGAAGATGATAGATAGATAGACATATATATACAATTGATACTCAAGAAATAACTAAATTAATGAGTGGAATCTCAATGAGTATCTAACAAGATGCTACATATTACACATACTTAGGAACCAAATATTTCTCACCTCATCACCTTAAGTATGAGCATATATGAATGCAATGAAAAACCCTACTTGGAAAATTTCATGATATCATGAGTGTCACAGCCAAGGTAATGGAATGGGAATTTCTGAGCTGAAGTGCCAACAGAAGTTGCAGCATGGTGAGTGGGAGGGTTACATTTGCTTTGTGGATGATGCTGATGATGATCCATGCCATGGTGAGATGCTAGAAGCTTATCCAAGAATGACCAATCACCACTGAACCTCTCTCCCTGTTGCTGCATAAGATTCAGTCCACACCCATTAGTTGTGAGCCTCAACAGGTTTTGAGAGCACTCAAGGATGTCCATGGCATTCATGGATGTCGCCAAGCAAGTAGTGGTTGGTGCAACAGCTGATTCTGGACTGAACAACTGTGGAAGCTGCATTGTGCCGTCAAAGTTGTAGTCATATAATCCTCCTTGCATATGATGTTTTGGTTCCAGAACATGGCAAGGACCACTTGTTCTCATGTGGGTTAAGTTCTCTTCTTCTTCAATGTCTTGCTGGAAACCTCGATTCTGGTTTTTCTTTTTGAAAACCCTGCATACCACCCACCCATCTTCCTGCTAGAAACACATCACAACTCTGTCATTATATCTGGAAATAAAGTTGGATCCATAGAACTCGATATTCATTGGACTTTGTTTGAAATCAATAACTTAAGGATGTTTGAAAGACTTTTTAGAAAAGCTTCTTCTTGTCTGTATAAGTTCTCATGGTTATGAAATAATCTTTCATATCTAAAACATTGATTGAAGTTGCTACTCATAATGTGGCCTTCGTCTTAAGATCTGGAGAATGAATACTTATAGTTGAAGTGTGTATGTATATGTAGTTTTCTCACCTGAACATCAGCATCATCTTCATCAAGGCGATACTCATGCATGATCCAATCAGTTTTCTGGCCATGAGGAGCACGACCAGTGTAGAAAACTAGGGTTTTCCTCATGCCAATCCTCTTGGAATTAGTGTGGTATATGGCCTTGTCTCTTCCAGTTGCTTTCCAAAAACCAGCTGTAGTTGCTCGATTTGTTCTTGTTCCTGTTGGGTATTTCTTATCCTTGTGGCTGAAGAAGTACCACTCATTCTGAGGCCCTGAACCAATCCTACATTTGTCTGCATGCAAAGAAACATCTACATGTTACCTAGTTCATGTTACAAAAACTCAAGAAGTACTATAAATTTCATAGTTAACAAGATCTTTTGTCTTTCTTGCCATGATACAATAAAACCCTAGATAGAAAACAGTACAAAGAGAAGGATATCCCTTTTTGTTATAAATTTGTTGTATATACCTTTGAGGTCCCAAGGCTCAAGTTTGTTGAGATCCACTTCTCTTATGACATCAAGATCAATGGCTTCATAAGAAACTTTCTTCCTCAGGTAATAATAGAGAAGCTCTTCATCAGTAGGATGGAACCTGAAGCCAGGAGGAACTGTTAACTGTCCATTGCCTGGCATCATTTTCTACTGTCTGCAAGGTTTTCACTCTGCTAACTGCAAAAGAAAAAGAGAAAAATCCCTTTGTATTAAGAAGATAAACAATTTAATATGATATGAAGTTACATATATTTGTTAAATCAGGTTTACGTGGCTGATAAATGGGTAGATGAAACTGTTTATTCTCAAGAAGGTATGAACTAACAGTAGTCCATGATGTAGAAATTTAAAAATGATGGCCAAAGAATGATAATCTCGAGATCACGCAAGTTCTTCATCTTCACTGTCAAAAAGGTACTTTATGAACATAAAATAAAAAAAATTTAAGAGGGAGGAACTCAGAAAATTATATAATATTGTCCAAGACCACTGTTTAGCTACAACCCTACATGGTAGTTCTGCAGATCAAAACTAAAGACAAAGTAGAATAATATTAATACCTATGATAAATTTCTATATACAATGGAATCTAATGGTTGTATTGTTATTGAAATCTTCTCCATGCATAGTACGAGACATTTCCTGACACGAGGAATTTAAATCTGAGTGCAAACCCTAAGAAGAATCTATAACAAAAGCTAGTTACTTTTCTGACCATGTATATATGTCTCTGATTATTGAGAAATTTTAGTTTTAGAATATCTAGACCTTTTACATATTCCATGATGTTGAACTGCTTAGAGATTATGAGAACAGTAGCAGAAAAGAATTCTTATCTGCCATGGTTCGTTCCCTCTAGCCATATCACCATGTGTTGTATACATTAGAACACAGTTCCTTAGAAACAGCAGCAAGACAGGAATGTGTATGCTAATATTCATGGATTCGTTTGAAAAATAACAGAAAAAAATTCACTGACATCGGGTTACGTGCATGGAGAGGATTAGGCATAGTTCCAAGAAGAAAACGAAAGAGAGAAAAAGAAGGAAAATGGAATAAACCTTCATCTGCATACTTCTTTAACTAATAACTAAGTGGAATGAAATTAAAGCAACCAGTGAAGACCCAACTCGTTGCTTCTCTGAAAATTTTCATTTTGAAACACACACAAGCAAATATATTTTCAAACTAACCTATATGTATGAAAGAAAAGTTTGTGAATTAAGAAAGGGTGAAGGGGCATAATCAAGCACTGATAAAAGATCCAAAGAGGGTTTCTGAAATTATGTAAGAAAGGCACAGACAAAAGATGACCTGAGAAAACGAAACAAAAGGAAAAACAGCTAATATTAATAAAGCTAAAGGTTTTTCATGAGACACAAAGAAGTGATGCCAAAAGAAACAGAACAAAAGCATATACAAACCTTTTGTGGTACGCAAGATGAAAGCCTCTCAAAGGACAAAGGAAAGCAGACAAAGAACCACACAGGAAACCAGACAGCTTGGAGGAGTCTTTGGTTGCACTGTTTCTTAGCTTCAAGGGCACGGACGTGGGTTTTAAGAGAGAATATGAGAGAGAAAGAGAGAGATATGAGCAGATCAATGCAAATGCTAGCTTCACAAATAAGGCCTGACAACCAAGAATGGGCACAGAAATATATAAAAAAGATATTTTATTTATATATAAATATTTAGCAGAAGCAAAATGAGGATTAAATTATTAAGTGGTATACATTGAGCTAGCTGTGATATGATGATATGATGATATCAGAAAGTTATATAAATAAAATGCTAGAAGGCTAGTTCTTGAAGTCTCTTGTTATGCTATAAACTATCAAATGGGTAATTTATTCAGTTTTCAATATGCAGATATATGCATTGCATTGTATGGGTAAGAATACTATACAAAAATTAGGCTTTTGGTAAATGTTCGTTGAATGGGAGACCTTCTCCCAAGTTTCGCCTCATTACAATGAAGAAAATCTGCTTAACTATCAATTACTATATCTAATGACAGTAACTTCTTTGGTTTTTTCCTCATTCTCTTATTATATATGTATTATATGGTGCAAATGTAAAACATATTAGTATTTTGTTTTTTATATCTTTTGGGTCCATTAATTTAATTACAAGATGAAAATAAATGGGGAAAATCAATCACGCGGACTAGTCAAAGTCAAAGAAGAATGATGCAGATAGAGGGCATTTTCTGCTCATTCCAATATTCCTAATACATGAACCTTAATGTTATTAAATGATATAATACTTATTCTTACAAGACTATAGTTTGGCATTTTATTGTTATAAAGAAATGCTATTATTTTTCAAGTACTATATATCATGATTCAAAAGTGATCGTGTGTTTCTTTTTCGGCTGGTTACAAAACCAGTTCAGAGTTAGCTATATATATATATATATATATATATATATATATATATATATATATTAATTTAAAGTTAGGATAATTATGATTGCAATTAGTTTGTAAAGCTGCAGTCAACTAATCAAAAGGATGAGTATCCAGTGGCTATCCTTGAATCATGTTCATAAAAGTGAAGAATTTGCCTCAAATTCAGTGTAAAGTATGAAACTTAGGAGTTGTAAGTCTAACAATGTGTACATATAGTCGATATTCTGAGCATACGCAATATTAGTTAATTGATTGATTAATTAATTAATAGCAATTTAAATCTTTTGGGTTATTGGGATGCAGCAATGGCTACCTATGGATGGTGCATCAGTATTCTGGATCCTAGGTGGTAATAAAAACAAATGTGTTAATTAAGAAAAAACAAGCCAAACAAAAATGACCATTTAAGCCCTACAACTTCCACGGATTTTCTTGCTATAATAGTTTGTGTAATTCTGTCCTAATTATTGCTATTTTAACTTCTACACTAATTTGCTTATTTTCTGGCTCTTTCATAGAATATATATATATATATATATATATATATATATATATATATATATATATATATTAATTTAAAGTTAGGATAATTATGATTGCAATTAGTTTGTAAAGCTGCAGTCAACTAATCAAAAGGATGAGTATCCAGTGGCTATCCTTGAATCATGTTCATAAAAGTGAAAA
>Ga0209589_1012574_pt1 | contig 11436 bp, 10 predicted proteins | sample CowpeawhiteBW_FD_187525 | JGI IMG/M metagenome (GOLD analysis project Ga0209589, IMG submission 187525) | Root nodule microbial communities of legume samples collected from California USA - Cow pea white BW (SPAdes) (version 2) | ecosystem: Host-associated > Plants > Roots > Nodule | place: USA...
CAAAGGGTAACTTGTTTTCAGCCATTTCAAGTAGTTCAAAACAGATTTAGGACCTTACTTGATCAAATTTCAAGTACCTTGCTCTAGATACCAATTGTTAGTTTTGAAATGGTTGAAAAGCCAAGAAGGGAGGGGGTTGAATTGGCTAGTTAAAAATTTAGGCTATCTTTGCAAGCTAAAAACCACCTTTAATTGAATCAAATAGACCAAGTTAGGATGCAAACAGTACTGAACTATACACTTTCAATCGATCAAAAAACAGAGTTAACAGATTGATTTTACTAAACAAATTCTGTTATGGTATAATCAATCGATTGAAACTGAAAAATAGTCGACTGAAATACTGGGAAAAATGGAGAAATACGAATTTGAATTTTCAACCAGAAACAATGCTCAAGAATGATCAAGATCAGTTCCAAATGATTATACAAACATGCTTAATGCTTAAATGCTATGAAAACATGCAAGAACATGAAAAAGATGATTTAAGCACAAGTTCTTGAAACTTTAAAATGAAAATGAAAGAGAGAAAGGTTAGAGAAGAGAGGACACCACGAATTTTTATAATGGTTCTCTCAAACCTGAGCTACATCCAGTTTGTCAAGGCAACCTTAGCTTGACTTTGCACTATTTCAAAAGTTTTACAAAGTATCCATCCTTAAACTTCCAACCTTTTAACCTGTTGAAAAACCATTCAACAGACTAAAAGGGACATTTTAACCTGTTGAAAAACCATTCAACAGATTAAAAACACAACAAAGACCAAAATACATCTAATTAATGCTTTAAGGTCTACAACATGAATTACAAACTACAAGTACACTTTCTTAATGATGTAACTGCATGGAGAGCACACATTCCAGCCTTGATCACCATGGATATCATCAAATCTCCTTTCCTCATCAATATAGGCTTCATTCCAATGGTTATGGCTTCAAGATAGTTCAAAAGTATTTCATTCAATCTTCATCAAATCTTCAAGAAGCAAACCACCTTGGCTTCTCATGTCAACAAAGCTAAGGTTGCCTTGAGAAACTAGATGTAGCTCAGGTTTGAGTGAACCAGTATAAAAATCTCATGATGTCCTCTCTTCTCTAACCTTTCTCTCTTGCATTTTCATTTTAAAGTTTCAAGAACTTGTGCTTTAATCATCTTTTTCATGTTCTTGCATGTTTTCATGGCATCTGCAACATTGAGCATGTTTGTATAATCATTTGGAACTGGTCTTGATCATTCTTGAGCATTCTTTCTGGTTTAAAATTCAAATTCACATTTCTGCATTTTTCTCAGTATTTCAGTCGACTGTTTTTCAGTTTCAATCGATTGATTATACCAGAACAAAATCTGTTTAGTAAAATCAATCTGTTAACTCTGTTTTTGATCGATTGAAAGTGTACAGTTCAATTCTGTTTGCATCTTAACTCGGTGATCTATTTGATTCAATTAAAGGTGGTTTTTAGCTTGCAAAGATAGCCTAAATTTTTAACTAGCCAATTCAACCCCCCCGTTCTTGGCTTTTCAACCATTTCAAAACTAACACTTTACGTGTTAATTTTATTTTAAGTTTGATTGGCATGCTAAATAGAGTAACCTTACGCGTTAATTCCTTGTTTAATTCTGATTGGCATGTTAAATAGAGTAACCTTACGGGTTAACTTTATTTTAAATTTGATTGACATGCTAAATAGAGTAATTTTACACGTTATTTATTTTAAGTCTGATTGGCATGCTAAGTATGGTATGATTATGTATGAATTGCTATATTCTATTTAAATTTTGTGGTTCTAGGAAATTTCCAAAAACTGTCTAGCCGGCGATGAACTGTCGTTAGACGATACTTTCCTTTTCTAGGCTATTTAGGGTTCCTGCAGAGGAACCACCTGCCAAATATAGATTAAAATAGCCTGTTTGACCAACGTTGACCCGTCCTTGCTCAGAGTTGACTGATTGACTAGTGTTGACTATTTGACAGTTCAGTGAGAGGTTGTCACGTGTTAGAGCAGTCTCTCTCTCAAGTAAGAATTTCCTTTTCGCAATTAGGGTTTGGCTATCGTGAGGGTTACTGTAAGGTGCGTTTCACAGATTCCAATAGTGGCCATTGTTTCTCCGATAGAGGACGTGTTCGGTGGTGCGCTTGCTGCTGTTGTGGTGCTAATCGCGCAAGGAATGCATTGTAGTGGCAAATGCGGTACTCATGACTGCAAACCCAAGGTTCGTGAATGGTGGGCGAAGCGTTGCATCACAAGTTCCAGTTTCCTCATGGTGAAGGAGAAAAATGGTGGTTGTCGGCGATGTGAATGAAGGTGCACGCAGTTTTGACACGAGGAATGATGGAGGAGCTCGAGTATGGTGTAACGATGGAGGCACGAAATTTAAGACCCGTGGAATTTAATTAATTAAAGAAATAAATAATTAATAAATGCAGATAGTGAGAGCCTTTATGGCATTAAATTTTAACTTGTATGATGTGGAAAAGTACTAGCTTAAATGGTTAAGAGTAATTTAGTTGTGTGAAAGGACTTGGGTTTGAGTTCTATGTATGCCAATTGTGTGATTTTTAATTATTATTATTTTAATATATGTTGAACATGTTGTGGGATAATATAATAATTGAATTACATTAGTTAGCATGAAACATGAATTGGTTGAATGGTTGAGCATTGATTTGGCATTGGCATGGTTGTGGGTTCAAGCATTGGAGAACCCAAATTAAACTTTATTTTTGCTATTTTTAGTTTTGGCTTGAATTTGAAGGGTTAAAGGAAACCCTAGTAGACATAACAACCTAGGGTGGCTGGAAAACAGTCTATTAAGTGTGCTTGAATGGTAATTAACACCATCAATAAGCCAATTTTCGTTTTAGACTTTAATCCACCATTAAGACGCTATTAAAAAGCAAATTGAGGGAGAGAAGAAAGGTTTCTGCATTTGGCATTGTTGGATAGGCAGAGAGGTGCGAAAATTAGTGGGACAAAATGACAGTGATGAGTTTAGTCTGAAGTTGGAACTCATTGAGTTCTGTTTAAATGCATTCATATTCATAAATTTCATTATTTTTTTTGTGTTTTAGGAAACTTATATTTTTAAATTATGTTACAGAGAATTTCATTATCCATTTTCAAACGAGTATTCCATTATCAATTTTCAGGCGAGTATTCCATTATCCAAGTACATGTGTGCATAATCTGATATTTTTTCATCTTCTTCCATTATTTTTCTTATTGTTGTATTGTTGATTCAAAGATATCATTTTAATTTTGTTTCAATTCATTATGTTCATCTTTTATTGTTGGTGGTTGTTGATTTCTTGGTTGTTGATGTTATTGTATTGTATCAGAAGTAACTATATTAATTTTTAAGTAGTTTAAAAATTTTCTTATTTTTTGTGATCTTAGTTTTTCTGGAAATCCAGGTTATGCACTTAAATCCACACAATTTTATTTTTATATGTTTGATTTCTATATTGCTTCTTATTTTTTTAAAAGGACTTACTCAGATTTATTGATTGGAACCCAAGGTGGATCTGTTGTCTCAGGCAGTGTTTGAATTCAAGGCAAAGCAAGTAATGTTTTTTTATGCAAAAGAGAGAATGTTGGCTGCAATTTTATGCAAAAAAGATGGCCAGCTGCTATGCTCATGCTCATGCTTGACGAGCTCAAAGCCAGAACAAAAGTTGTTGTCCATGGGATTGAATATGAGAACTAATAATGTAGAAGTTTTGAAAAACATAAATTAAATGAGTATGTATTTGCTTGACATTGAATTAGACAAAATATGTCCATGCTATCATTGTACCCAACAATAACATTAATTGTCATATTTAATTTAATTTTACTACAAATACATCAAACTGTGTATATGTCTAAAAAAGTAAATATCACTTCTTCATATCTGTTAGAATGTACCTTAGTTCCCAACGATAAGAAGAAACATACTTTGACAATCTCTATAATTTATGTTGGGAATATAATTTGTTTATTAAAACAAATTAATTATCTTTTAATTATTTTATTCAACCTTTTAATTTATTTCTAACCTTATTATTATTTTATTTTATGTAGGTTTTCCCATATTTTATGTTGGAGTTCTTAGTTAACTAAAGCAGTAAAAAATGTTCATGACAACATCAGGTCACTTCATTCCTTTATCTTCTTATGTGATAGAAAAAAGCTACATGACTGCATCATGTCACTTTTTTCCTTTTTCGGCTTTTTGTTCTCTTCATACTTTTGTTTTTCTTCTTTCCTTTTTCTTCTCTATTGTCTTCATATTTCCTTTTCTTCAAACCTTCAAACAAGATCTTTATTTCCAATTAGATTTTTATTTCCTTTTTCAAATTATGTTTCATTCTTTTGCAAGAATTTAAATGTCCGACAACTTTTATTTTTCTTCTACTCTGCCATATTTTCCTTTTATTCCACAGCATTGAGCTGTGTGAAAAAGAGCTTTTCTTTTTTTCTCAAGTCTTCATATGTTTGACCAGTTGCTTTTCCCACATTTTACTCAATTTGAGAAACCAAAACTAGAGTATGCGTATGGTTTTGGTTTGAATGAACCAGAGAGTTGGCATTTGAAAAAAGGTGTTTTGCTTTCTTTTGTCCTCTTCATATGTTTGATGATTGGTTTTCCCCATTTTTACTGAATTTGTGTAACCAAAACCACAACATGCATACGATTTTAGTTTTGATGTATTATCTCTACAAATACATCATACCATTCTTATGTTTTTAGGTTCTCTACAAATACATCTTTCCACACCTTCCTTTGTTCACTATTGTCTAATTTCCTATTTTCCTTACACCATGTCTGCTTTGCAGAAACAAATCCAGCCATTACAAGAACTGAACTCGAAGAAGGAAAGTTGAAATATCGTTGCAAGAGTGTTAAGGTTATGGTTTGTTGAAGATTACACAAAAGGAAAATCTCCATTTTCCATGGAGATTGTTCTTCAAGACAAAGATGTACTACACAATACTATAAATTCCCGCAATTTTCTTACTTTTCGTTATTTTTGTAGTTACCATATGATATTATTATGTCATATATGAAACTGTTTATGTAGGGTGTCCTAATCCATGCGTCTGTTAGACACACACTAATATACAAATTTCAATCTGAAATCAAAGAGGATAAGGTTTTCGCCATTCAATCTTTTAGTGTTTCATGTAATAGGGGTTCTTATAGAACTACAAATCACGTCTATAAGATCAACTTCCAATTTGGAACCAAGGTCAATTTGGTAGAATGTACCTTAGTTCCCAAAATTAGTACTGCATACACCCTTTTTTCAACCATCAAAGCTCCTGGTTTTGACACAGAATACTTAGTTAGTAAGTATATTATTTTCTTTTTTTTTTCTTCTTTGCATTAAACTTTTCATTCATGTTTTATTTTGTTATTGTCTTATTTTTTTGTAGATGTCATTGGAATGTTTACTGGTGTTGGAATAGGGAGAGAGTTAGAGAAAGGTGGAAAGAAGACCAAGATGAATGTCATCCTTATTGAATCTGATGGGTAAGAGGATTGTTCTTCTTTTATTTGATTTTTAACATTAGTCTTATCTAACAAAATTTTACATCATGCAATAGTTATCGACTTAAGTGTACTTTATTTGGTCAATATGTTGATATGTTAAATGCATTTATTGCCTTTGGAGAGGATCAATATGTTGTCATTGCTTTACATTATTGTAAAGTGAAGACCTTCCAAGGTAACTAACTTTTTGACATTTTGTACATCTGTAGTAATTTTTTAAAAAGTGTTTGACATGTTCATATATTTTATAGATAAAGTTTCTATTCAAAACTGTATGAACTGTACAAGGATAATTTTTAAATGTGATGGTGAAGATGCTACGAAGTTGAAAAAAATGTACGTACATTTTACATGCTTTTTATTTTTGTTTATATATACATACATACACACACACACACATACACACACACACACACACACACACATATATATATATATATATATATATATATATATATATATATATATTTTGTAGGATGTGGGATAATATTGAATCTCCTTCTTAACCTCTTACCCAACTTGGTCAGTCTTCAAAAGTTAGCTTAGAAGAAGATTTCACTAATCTGCATCCTAGATGCTCAATTGAAGGGCTCAAAGATTTTAAACAGAATGAATTCTTTTTCTCTATCTTTCAGTTAAATTGTTTAGTTTGAATATTGTGCTTTTGTTTATTTATATTGTTGCATTATTTATGTTCCAGGACAGTACTTTTGTAGTGAAGGCTACTATCAAACATGTTCTAGATCATGATGATTGGTGGTACACAACATGTATCTGCAACAAAGTTGTGTATCCTGATTCCAAAATGTTTTTTTGTGAAAAATGTAACAAACATGTCATTAAGGTTACACCTAGGTAATATTCTTAATCTTCAAATTTTTGATTTTAATAATATACAAATTTCAATAAATGAATAATGTTCCAATGTTTGTTTTTAGGTATAAACTTAGACTTTGTGTAATTGATGCTATTGATTCTACAACTTTTGTTGTATTTGATCGTGATGCAAGTGCAATGTGGAAGAAATCATGCTCTGATATTCTTGACTTACAAGACAAGGTTAAGTTTCCTATGTAGTCAAAGAAATTCTTAATCAATATTTTCGTATTCTATATTCTGAACTTCTTTTCGAATTATTTAAATCATGATTGTTATCTACACAAATGCTTTTTGATTAAGTTAAATCATTTGTATTTCTACTTCTTTTAATAGAACATTGTTGTTGGGAACTTGCCTAAAGAGTTTGAAGTCCTCATTGGTAAGACCTATCTGTTCAAAGTTGAGTGCGAGAATGATTATAATAGCAAATTTGATCAATCATTTAGAGTTAAAAAAGTGTGCATGGATGAAAAAGTCATTGAAAGCTTTAGTGATGTTGAAGTTAAGTCTAAAGAGTTTGAAGTCCTTATTGATAAGACCTATATGTTCAAAGTGGAGTGCGAGAATGATTATAATAGCAAATTTGATCAATCATTTAGAGTTAAAAAAGTGTGCATGGATGAAAAAGTCATTGAAAGCTTTAGTGATGTTGAAGTTAAGTCTTCGGTAAGATATGATTTATTTCTTTTTATGTCTTATCATATATATAATTTTAATTTTACTCTTTTTGTACTTGAATATCTTTGTTAGGATGTATACTCTGGAAATGAAGAAGAAAGCAAATTTAAGCAGATTACAAATGAGATGTCATCTGATAACATTGCAGAGGTATATGAAGATTAGAACTATACTTTTTTCTTCTAAAACTTTTTATATGCTAAATTTTTCAAGTTTAATTTTAGGATTTGCTGATCAAATTCACTGAAGAACCAAAGGATGTTGAGACTCTAAGTGATCATTTGAACACTATAGGATCAAGACATGTTTCTACAGAGGAAGCGTTGATCAATAAAGCAATAATTGATGTTGAAATTGATGAGTTAACCCATAAAGAATCATCTCATTTGGAGAATCATAGCTTTGATTTGGCTACCAAAACACGTGTCCCGGTAATTAAAACGCAGAATCGATCTTTGGTTCAAGAAAACAAGAAGATCCCAGTGAAGATGTTGAAGAAGAACATCAAGATTAAAAAGTGATTTGTGTTATTTCAATCTCAAAATTGTACCAGACTTTATTTGTGTTTTTATGGTTGTTATGTTATTTTTTTGGAAAACGTTTGCTGATACTCATGACCAATATGTTTTGTTGTTCTTAAGTTGTTATAATTTTGAAAACAGTGACTTCAAGTTTATGTTTATTTAATTATGAACTATATTAGTTATTGCTCAACATGAATCCCTAATTATTTTTGCAGTGACAATTTTCTAGTAGAGTCAAACTGTGTTGATATTATTTTATATTGTCAACACCATAATCATGCTAGCTGTATCAAAAGAAGTGTATTTTGTTTTAGAAGATTTTACTATTTCAGCATTTGTTTACATTTCAATCTTATCAATCAATTATTCGTAAAATTATATTTTAGGTTACATACATATAGTATTATCTTTTGTTGTCTGTGTATTTGTGTTTTTATGTTGGTTATGTTATTTTTCTGGAAAACATTTGCTGATACTCATGACCAATATGTTTTGTTGTTCTTAAGTTGTTATAATTTTGAAAACATTCACTTCAAGTTTCTGTTTATTTATTTATGAACTATATTACTTATTGCTCAACATGAACCCTAATTATTTTTGCAGTGACAATTTGCTAGCAGAGTCAAACTGTGTTGATATTATTTTATATTGTCAACACCATAATCATGTTAGCTACATCAAAGGAAGTGTATTGTATGTGTATTTTGTTTTAGAAGATTTTAGTCTTTTAGCATTTGTTTACATTTCAATCTTATCAATCAATTATTCGTAAAAATATATTTCAGGTTACATACATATAGTATTATCTTTTGTTGTCTATGTTGATTTTTAAACATCGTTATATGTTGCTAGCTGAATCTGAAAGTGTTGATATTATTTTTTTTGTCAACTACACTCTCATGCTAACTACATCAAAGGGAGTAACTTTTGATCTATCATACATTTTTTAACTACATTATTTGTTGCACAACATATATAACTTATTTGTCAACTACATTATCATGTTAGCTACATCAAAACCATGATAGCTATATATTGTATGTCATATATAACTTATTCTATTTATTAAAATTTTAATAAATTCATAATATTTCTATTTTAAAATATATATTTTTTGGGTTCCCCAGATATACAAATTATTAAAATTTCTAATTTTATTTTTAAAATAAATTTCTTTTTAATAAAATTATTTTTAATCCATTAACCTGACAACATATGTATTTACTTTTAAAATTAATTCATCTATTTTCAATATATCTTTTTATTTTTAAAAATAATTTTCTGAACACAAATATTTGTCATATGTCTTTTTTTTTAATTTGGTTAATATTTTTAGATGTAACATTTTTCAAGTTTTGAATTCTAATTAACCAAGGCAAAAACCGACATTCATTGAAAATTTATAGCATGATATAACTTATTTCATGTTTTGAGAACCATGATAGCAAAATTTGTAATATATGTAATTTGTAATAAATTTTTAATAATTTGTAATATTTGTAATTTGTAATAAATTTTGATTTCTTTAAATATTTTGTAGTAGTCTTTGAACTTCTAATTTGTATTTTTATTTTTCATAATTTATAATATTTATAATATTTTTAATTTGTAATAAATTTACATTACATTTTCTAATTATTTTATTTCTTTAAATATTTTGTATTACTCTTTAAACTTCTAATTTGTATTTTTAATTTTAATATTTGTAATATTTGTAATTTGTAATAAATATATACGAATTTGAATATATATTTTGGAAATCATTAAAGATATATATATATATATATATATATATATATATATATATATATATATATATATATTATTTCTAAAGTAATTAGAATTTGAAACAGTGTTTTCATATCTATATAATAGTTGAGTATCTATCAAGTTTTGTTTATTATCCATCAAGGAAACAGAAGGGTCACTCCCCGTAAACCGCCATGGATACCTCTGTCACTATGGCTGCCAGAATAACTTTAGGAAGGTTCACTACAATGCATTTTGTTCATAATCATGTATGTTTACTTTACAAAAAGTTGAAAAATATGTTCTTTCTGCATTCATCTCTTTTTGTTAACTCAATATTATTCGTTCAAATGTACTTTAAATATTTTTTTCTTCCATCAGCCTTGCATTTTTTAAAACTTTGTTCGAAACCTTATTTATTCTTTATTTTTACATAAAAATCAAAACTTTATTTTATAATCGTTGAAATCTATGGTTTTTTCTCTTTTTTGTGCATGTTTCATCTATGTCAAACTATTTTTTCTTTGATCAGACATGCATCTCTTACTTACTATGTTTTTTAATTCTAAAAATGTTAAATTTCTTCAAGAAATGTTCAAATATACGATTTTTCAATTTGTTGTTTGTTCTTCATTTGAATTTTTTTTCTATCACCCATTCATTTTTTTTGCTTGGTTAGAAATCTTTGTTTTTTTAAAAAAATGTAAACTTTTTTCAATAATCATTGAAATCTACGAAATTTTGTTTCCATAAGCAAAGATTTTAATTTTACTTTGCTGTAGATCTAACGTATTAATTTATTTTCTAAAAATATGAACTTTATTCAATAATCCTTCAAATGTTTTTGTTTACATCTGACATGCATGTCTTTATTCCTTTGGATGAAATCTTATTTATTCTTTGTCTTTCTTTCATGATTAGTTTAGTGTTTGCTTACATTTTGTTTATTACAGTCATTTTTAAAATGTTTTTCACCTTGTTTTTTGTTTGTTGAACACTGGAATTTTAGGAGTTCGATCATGTTGATCAAATATTTGTTGCTATGTTTGCGTAAGAATTAGGACCGGCTTGGTAGTTGGAAGATATTAAAGGAAATCGCCATCAGTTAACTTTTAATATGGATGTCAATAATCCACTGGTCATTGATGGTTGGTCTAGCCTAAGAGTTTTTTATAAATGGGAACATATCCATCAAATTTTATTCAGATATGTTGGCAACTCAACATTCCAGATTACTTTATTCTCCAGCATGTTTGCAATATCGACCGCGACGAAGTTTCTTACAAACATACATCGAATGCGAACAAAATATATTTTTAGAGTGAAATTGACAAAATCTCAAAGCAAAGCAAGCCATCTGGTGAACAATGTGGTTTTATATTGTTTTTTTATATGTTATATTGTTGATAGAAGTTGTTATTTATTTTTTTTTTATTTTTTATTTATTTTTTCAGGACCTACCAACTGACTTTGCAGCTTACGTTCAGAAACGTAGATTCAAGAGGTTGGAATTGCAGGGATCGAAGAACACATTCATTGTTCAGTGTAAGCTTTTGATGCGTAATTCACCTAAGAAGTCAACTAAGATTGGGAATTTGTCCAACCATTTTCGAAAATTTTGAATAACTATCAAAGCAAGCTCTGATACCAATTATTGGTATCGCGCAGCGGAATGTTTGAGCGTGCGGACAAAAACAAGAGGGGGGTGAATTGGTTTTTTTAATAATAAATTAACACTTTAAAATTTTTCAAAATTTATCAAGTAGATCAATAAATAATTTCTTTATAACACAATAATAGATAAAATAAAGAGATATAGAAGAAGATTGAACACAAGTATTTATACTGGTTCGGATCAAAAGACCCTACGTCCAGTTGTTAATCTCTTAAAAAATTGAGATTAACTAAATCACTAACAAGTAACAGATTTACAATCAGATATTTAGAGTGTAAGGAAAGAAAACACCTCTCTTGAATCACACAAGAGATGAACACCTTTCTCTGAATCACACAGAGAACCTTGACCTTAGCTTTCCTAGCAACAGCAGCAGCACTCAATCTCCTAGAACAC